>Ga0209075_1004386_pt1 | contig 11331 bp, 15 predicted proteins | sample Stecom2011_FD_187523 | JGI IMG/M metagenome (GOLD analysis project Ga0209075, IMG submission 187523) | Agricultural soil microbial communities from Utah to study Nitrogen management - Steer compost 2011 (SPAdes) (version 2) | ecosystem: Environmental > Terrestrial > Soil > Agricultural land...
GATCTGGGTTATTTGAAATGTCCAAAGCCGATAAATTATTAAATCTGGCATAAAACAATAATAATTCTGGAGCATTGGAGAGGTCTATTTCATTTAAATTGTTATCACTTATAAACAATCTTTTCAACTGTGTATTGGTAACAATATCCAAATTGGTTAGGTTATTGTTTCTGCAATCCAGATAGTTTAGCTCTGTATTTGGTACAACTGGTAAATTATTTAAGTTGTTGTTACTACAGGTCAGTGTATTTAAATTAACGTTCTGTGATACATCTAGTTCTTCCAGTTCATTAAAATCTACATGTAAATATTTTAATTGTGAATTATTTAAAAGATCCAGCTCTTGAATTTGGTTTGCATAACATCCTAAAAATTCCAAACTTGAATTTGCTGAAACATCCAAAACAGTTAAGTTATTTAAGCTAACCGATAAATCTTCCAAACTGAAATTAGCAGAAACATCTATACTACTTAATTGGTTTGAATTTATTTGCACTTTATGTAATTTGGTATTTTGGCTTAAATCTATGGAATTAATAATATTGTCATTGGCGTTAATTTCTTCCAAGTGGCTATTTTGGGAAATATTCAAGCTACTTAAAATGTTGTAGGAGCAATTCAATTTTTTCAAGTTTGTAAAGGCTTCAATACCTGACAAATCCTGAATATATTGGTTGCTAACATCTAGATAATGTACACCAACTGCATCGTTATTTAAAATATTTCCATTTAGTCCATTGGTATCTATATTCATGTTAATCAAGGCCTGTTCAAAATTAGTATCAGGAACAGCTGTGGTAGTTTGGGCAAAGACATTAACATGACCAAAAAAAGATATTAAGAAGATGGATAATAAACGGAGTTTGTATATGCCTATACTGGTAGGTTGCATATTGTAGTGTTTAGTTTTTTAATATAGGTTGCTTACATAATTATAATATAAAGGTATCATAATAATAAAATGAGCAATCATTTTATCGTTATGATTTAAATTTTTCCGATAACTTACTGTTTTTTACTTAAATAAGCTTTTTTTTAAAGCTATAAACCCATTCGTTAAAAACATTTTAAAAATGCAATAATTTATTTTTGGTATTGTATTTTTGCCAATTAAAATAATGACCTTATGTTTTCTTTATTAAACATTTTTAGACTTGTTGCCTTTTTAGAAGGTGTTTCTTATATTTTATTATTGTTTATAGCAGTGCCAATTAAATATTTTGGCAATGATCCACAATATGTAAAAATGTTGGGGATGCCGCATGGGCTCTTGTTTGTGGCATATATTATTTTGGCTATTGTTTTAGGGTCAAAATTAAAATGGAAATCTAAATCTTTGTTGTTTATTTTAGTAGCTTCCATAGTCCCTTTTGGTACTTTTTATATAGATAAAGTTTATTTAAAACAAGTATCCTAATGAATGAAATACAATGTTTTTTTTACGATTATTTTGTTTCGCTTCAGGTTTCTGAAGGAGCAGCAAAGTATCTAAACATGTTTTGTTTGGTGCTTATTCTGATTGTTGTTATTTATATTACAGATTATGTTGCCCGCAGGATATTAGTAAATTCATTCACTAAATTTTCCGCTAAGTCCAAAACCAATTTCGACGACTTATTGGTGAACCATAAAGCACCAAGGAACATTGCTCATATAGTTCCCTTAATTATTACCATTAAGATTTTTCCTGTTGTATTTTACGATTTTCCACATTTTGAAAGCTATATAGTAACCATTTTAAAGGTTTATGGCGTTTTCTTAACCATTTGGATCATTAAAAGTCTTTTAAAAACCTTTGAATCCTATTTTAAAACCTTACCACGATTAAAGGATAAACCCATAGACAGTTACATACAGGTAGCCATGTTATTTGTGTGGATTGTAGGAATTGCTTCCTGTCTTGCCATTTTAATAGATCTGTCTTTCATCAAGTTTTTTACAACCCTTGGAGCTGCATCTGCCGTTTTATTGTTAATTTTTAAAGATACCATTTTAGGTTTTGTAGCTAGTATTCAAGTGTCCATAAATGATTCCGTTCGAATTGGAGATTGGATTACCATGGAAAAATTTGGAGCAGATGGAGATGTCATTGAAATTAACCTGTCCACCATACAGGTTCAAAATTTCGATAAAACCATTACACATATTCCTACCTACGCCATTTTAACGGATTCCTTTAAAAACTGGAGAGGTATGCAATCTTCTGGAGGAAGACGTATCAAAAGAGCCCTTGTTTTAAAAGCTAAAAGTGTACACTACTTAAAAGATGAGCAAATAGAAGCGCTTAAAAAGATAGAGTTGATTTCTGATTATTTAACTCAAAGACAAAAAGACATCACGAGTTATAATGAAACCCATAATGTAAATAAATCCACCTTAATAAATGGTAGAAACATGACCAATTTAGGTGTATTTAGAAAGTATTTGTTAAGTTACATTCAAAATCATTCGGCCATTAATAAAGACATGTCCATTATGGTTAGGCAATTAGAGCCTACACCTCATGGTTTGCCTTTGGAAATTTATGCCTTTAGTAGTGATAAACGTTGGGAAAACTACGAATATATCATGTCTGACATTTTTGACCATGCCATTTCAGCAGTTACTTATTTTGATTTGGAACTGTTTGAATACCCAACCGATTTTCCTAAATTCTCTAAGTAGTTTTTTTCAATCTATCTTTAACATATTCCAGCTTCTTTTTACCGTGAGGTGTTGGTTTGCCATCCTCGTCAAGGTTTACCATAACTATATTATCTACTGTTAGAATAGTTTCACGTGTCATTTTGTTTCGCGCTTCACACTTTAATGTGATGGATGTATTTCCAAATTTAACAACGCTCATCCCCAATTCAACAATATCACCTTGTTTTGCAGAGCTATTAAAATTAATTTCAGAAATATACTTTGTCACAATTTTAGAATTTTCCAATTGAATGTTTGTGTATAAAGCAGCTTCTTCGTCTATCCAAGCCAACAAACGGCCACCAAACAAAGTGCCGTTTGGGTTTAAATCTTCGGGTTTTACCCATTTTCTTGTATGGAATCTCATATTAAATCTGTTTTTTAGGGTCTTTCAAAGATACCTAATAATAGCATGATAACTGCAAAAAGGACATTATTTACATCTATGTGCATATGCTTTTTCTCTATTTGTTAATAACCCTGTTAATATTGAAAATGGGTTCCATGAAATTTCCATGTCAATATTTATAAATTTAAGAAAACTTATAAAATGAACAGATCTACAGACCTATTAGAGTGTCGTCCTCAAATCTCTTCAGCTTTGTTTTCAGATTCCATGAGCGATGACGAGCGTTTTCAAAACGCTACTTTAAGACCCATAATAAAACTTCAAGGAGATTTATTTGTTGAAGTTTTTAAAAATTATGTCAACAAGCATAAAAATGTATTTTTTGGTTTATCGGTTGAAAAACAAATAGATTACATAGAAAATGCCATCCAAAAAGACATGAAATTCCGAAACTCCTTAAAAGGGATGGTTATTGGGCAGTTTACGGTCGAGGAATATCGGTTTTACATTACAAATTCTTCAGCTTTAAACAAACGTATGATGCATTTGGTTAAAGAAAAATTAATTAGCAATATTCAAGTTTTTCATCCTATCTTTGTATAAGATATGAAGGTAAAAGAACAATTATTACAAGCTTGTTACAGCTATGTAAACAAGCGTATTGCTAGTTATAAAGACGAAATAGAAACCATAAAGGAATCTATTGAGAGCAATGACAAAGCAAACGATGAAGGAGACGATTCTGGCAACGGAAAACTGTTTAATGACTTAGAGTTGCATTCGCAATACTTAAACGATGCCAAAAAAATGCTGGATACCTTACATGTTATCAACCCCAAAACGGTTTATAATAATGTGGTTTTAGGAAGTTTGGTAAAAACCACTTCAAACCATTTTTTTATTGCCATAAGTATGGGCAAAATTGAACTTGATGATGCAGACTACTTTAGTATTTCTCTAGGTTCTCCCATTGGGCAACTACTTAAAAACAAAGTTGTGGGAGATGTTATTGTTTTTAACAACAATACGTTTACCATTACAGATATTAAATAAGCAATTCGCCATTTAAGTTGGTTGTAAGCACGTCACTCATATAATCAAAATAAGGCCTTACCGCTTTAAAGGATGTATTGACCTCTTCAAGGAACGTTGAAGAAAGCACTTCTTGGTCTGGGAACTTTTTAGTGAAAATATATTGTTTTTTACGAATCAAATCTATTGCAGGATGGTCTTTATCAAAATTCCTTGGAGCTGTTTTCAATTCATCTCCCACAAAATCTCCCCAAACATTTTTAAACGATTTATTTGAAATTATCTGTCTTATTTCCGTATCGTCCATCTCAAATTCCTTCCTAATCCTAAGCAAGTCCGCTTTATTGGGTTCCCAAAAACCAGTAGCAATAAACGATTGATTGTTGGGAGCCAAATGCAAATAGTAACCACCTCTCAATTCTGGTTTTCTTCTATGGAACGACCCTCCAAAATGAGTTTTGTAAGGTTGTTTGTTTTTAGAAAAGCGCACATCTCTATAAATTCTAAATAATTTAAGTTTATCTATGTCGTCGTGGGTTCTCAAGGCATCCAATACCAAGTTATAAAAGGCTTTGGTTTGCTTTTCAACTTGTTTGAATTCCTGTTTATGTGCATGAAACCAATCGCGATTGTTGTTTTTCTCGAGTTTGTTTAAAAAACTGAACAAGTCTTCAAAAATAATGGGCTTCATGCTTTGATGTATTTTAAGTTAAAGGTACAAAAAAGTCCTGCAATATAGCAGGACTTTTAATTAGTGATTTAAAAAGTATTATCTGGTTATTTTAAATACTTTCTTAACAATGGTATTGCTATCTGTATCGTAATACTCTACTATAAAATTGTTGTTGGCATCAAAATACCCAATACCATTATAGTCTTTAGAGCTGAACACATAGTTGTTGGCTCTGCTGGTACTCATTCCATGACCATATTTCATTCCAGCATCTGCTCCTACTTCCGATACGATAAATCCGTTATCATTTCTTTTAAAGATATAGTTATCGTCGTTATAGGTATAATGAACAGACTTGGTTTTGGAATCGAAAAAGGGATCCATGTCGTTGTCCACCTCAATGGTTTGTGTCACTTTTGAAGGGGAATCCACAACATCTTGATTTACTTTGTGTTTATCACTTTCAGCCAATTTAATTTGTTGTTCTTCCCGTGTTGTTACTTTTACTTTTTTCTCTACCACTTCCCTTCCATCATCTACTGTAACGGTTTTGGTTGTGGTTTCTTCAGATACATTTGTAGGCTTTTCCTGTGCAAAAAACACAGTAGGCACTAGAAATGCAGCTATAAATATTACATGTTTCATTTTCTTATGGTTTTAAAGGTTACTAAATCTTTACTGGACTTCGGTTTAGTTGCCATCTACTGCATCTTCAACTTCGTCTGCAGCATCTTCGATGCCGTCGCCAATATCATCTGCAGCGTCTTCAACATCATCTCCTACTTCGTCCATTGTTTCTTCAATTTGTTCGTCTGCTTTCTTTTCGTCTCTACAGCTGGTAAACACTGTTGCAAATGAAAATAAAAGAGCAAATATCAATAAGATTCTTTTCATGATTATAAATTTTATGATTATACTTAAAAACTTGATTATCAATTTTCTATACGCAAATATGATATAAAATATGCATTTGGATTAGCTTTAAAAAAAAACATCTTAACTCAAATAACACATTTTAGGTTTTGAAGTGGGTTTAAGAAGCTTCCATAACATTTTCCTTAAGGGTATCTGTAGATTCCTTACTCCAAGCATCCAACATCCAACTGGATTTTTCCAATTCACGAATGTAAGCTCCAATCAAATCTATGGTTCCTTCATCGGTTACTGCATCAGCTTTTTCTATAACCAAATTCATTTGTTTTAAAAGGATTTTATGATCGTTTATAATATCCAAAACCATTTCTTTATCGGTTTGAAGAGCTGAAGCTTCTTTAATGGAGGAAACTTTAAGATAATCGCTATACTTGCTCATAGGATGGTATCTTAAAGTAAGGATGCGTTCTGCAATTTCATCAATCTTCACTCTTGCATCTGTATAAAGTTCTTCAAACTTATTGTGTAAATCGAAGAAATTTTTTCCCAATATATTCCAATGATTACTTCTTAATTTTTGATAGTATAAATGATAATCTGCAAGTAAGTTATTTAGTTCCATTACTACTGGTAATAATTTTTCATCTTGCATGTTTAAATAGCTCATGTGTTTTTATTTTTTTGGTTCACTATATAAACTATGGCTTAAAAGCACAATGCCAAGCTGTTTAACAAGGTTTAACGGTTTTAAGTTTTAATTAACTTAAATTATGTTAAAGAAATTTTGAAGTGTTAAAATTATTGGGAAATCCAGAGGTGCGAAGTCGCTTATTGAAATTCGATGTTGTTTAAAATCAACCCAGAAGCTGGAGCAATATAATCCATAACTTCAGTGCTTTCTGGTGTTAAAGTTGATTTTATATATTCTAAAGAAATATCGCCTCTTCCAAGTTTTATTAAAGCTCCCATCATGAGCCTAATTTGATTTCTCATAAAACCTTGTCCCCTAACACGCAACATATAAGATGTTTCTGGAAAGAAATTGGCAGCAAACAATGTATTTTCAACAATTTCGCAGGTGAGGATCTCTCTTTCATAAATACCATTGTCAGTTGCTTTATAACAATAAGTTTTGAAGTTATGAAAACCCTCGAATAACTTGGCGCCTTGTTTCATGAGTTCAATATCCATTTCTTCCAGAATAGTTGTCATGATTGGGGCAGAAAACGGATGGTGTTTTCCACCATGGGCAAACACGTATAGATATTCTTTAATTTTAGCATGATTGATAATATTAAAATTTTCATCTACTTCCCGAACCGAAAGAGCCCGAATATCTTGTGGTAAATTATGATTGAATAAAGCCAAAAAACCTTCCAAATCTTCTAAGGGTTCATAAACAAACAGCTCAAAAGCCGCTTCCTGTGCAGAAACCATGGCGTCTGTTCTGCCAGATCCCAAAGTTTTAAAACGTTTACCTTCTAAAATAAAATTTAAGGTTCTGTCTATCATTAAGTGAACCGTTTTAATTTTTGGCTGTTTTTGCCAACCATGAAAACGATATCCTAAATACTGGATTTTTATTAAATAATAATATTTTTTATTGAACACGCTATGTTTGAATTGATTGCCGAAAATAATTCATTTTAAACAACTGTCAAATTTTTTATACCTTGTAATTCTATTAACCACTTATACAAACCAATTTATGACAGACATTTCAACAAACAAACCATCATTATGGTTTTGGATAGTAAGCGTTGTTGCTTTAATTTGAAACCTAATGGGTATTATAGCTTACCTAGGGCAAGCTTATATGACAGATGCTGATCTGGCAGCTTTATCAGAAAACGAACAAGCGCTTTATGCGAATGTACCTGCTTGGGTAACAGCTGCTTTTGCTATAGCTGTTTTTGGAGGCACTTTAGCTTCCATAGCATTGCTGTTAAGAAAAAAAATAGCAAAAACCCTTTTTATTATTTCTATAATTGGAATCTTAGTACAAATGAGCTATAACTTATTTATGAGCGACGTTATGAAAGTGTATGGTCCTGGAGGCATGATCATGCCAATAATGGTACTTGTTATTGGAGTGTACCTCCTTATGTTTTCCAATAAAAGTATTACTAGAAACTGGATTTCCTAATACAACATGACACTTTCACAAAGGCATTGGAATATTCTAATGCCTTTTTTTTAATTCGTTTATAACATCTTGTAATTTAAATCCTTTGGCTTGCAACAAAATCAAGTAATGAAACAGCAAATCGGCACTTTCATTTAAAAACAAGTTGTTATTGGTGTCTTTTGCTTCTATTACAACTTCTACTGCCTCCTCTCCTACTTTTTGGGCTATTTTGTTGATACCTTTATCAAATAAGGAAGCTACATAAGAATCTTCAAGTTTAGAGTTTTCTTTTCTGTCTTTGATTATATGTTCAAGTTGATAAATAAAACCAAAAGTTTCTTTATTTTCTTCTTTCCAACACGTATCTGTTCCTTTGTGGCAGGTAGGTCCAGAGGGATTCACCTTTATAAGTAAAGCATCATTGTCACAATCCGAGAGGAGATCCACTAAGTTTAAATAATTTCCACTTTCTTCCCCTTTGGTCCACAAACGCTGTTTGCTCCTGCTGTAAAAGGTGACTTTTCCCAAATTATTGGTTTTATCTAAAGCCTCATTGTTCATATAACCCAACATCAAAACCTTGTTTGTGGAAGCATCTTGAATAATGGCTGGAACCAAGCCATCTTTATATTTATCAAAATCAATTTTCATATCTATATCCTGTAAAACTGAAACATTTTATCTCCCGATAAACTAATTATCTTTAGGGCACTAAAGCCTTACTTCAATATTGTTTTTTCTTAATTCTTTTTTTAAATCTAAAATATCTATGCCACCAAAATGAAACACACTGGCAGCCAAGGCAGCATCTGCTTTTCCTTTTTGAAAGGCATCTATAAAATGTTGAGGATTTCCAGCTCCACCAGACGCAATGATAGGAATATTCAATTCTTCAGAGAGTTTTTTTAAGGCATCATTTGCAAATCCTTTTTTTGTTCCATCATTATTCATGGACGTGAACAAGATTTCCCCTGCACCTCTTTTTTCAACTTCTTTGGCCCAATCGAACAAGTCTAAGCTTGTTGGAATACTACCTCCTGCGAGATAAACTATCCAAAGTACATCAATTAATTTTGCATCTATTGCAACTACTATACTCTGACTACCAAACTTAGCAACTAATTCGTTAATTAAATCTGGACGCTTTATTACTGAGGAATTCAATGACACTTTATCAGCTCCACATTTTAAGAGCTTAGCCACATCTTCAATAGAAGAAATCCCTCCACCAACAGTAAAAGGGATATTAATTTGTTTGGCGACCTTTAATACCAGTTCCAAAGTGGTTTTTCTACCTTCTAGTGACGCTGAAATATCAAGAAATACAAGTTCATCAGCACCATTTTCTGCATACAATTTTGCTAAGGCCACTGGGTCTCCTGCATCCTTTAAATCAATGAAATTAACACCTTTAACGGTTCGTCCGTTTTTAATGTCCAAACACGGAATAATTCTTTTTGTGAGCATTTTAAACGTGAGTTTCTAAATCTTTAAGGCTTATTTTTCCTTCGTAAAGAGCTTTGCCAATAATCACTGCATCACAACCGATATCTTCCAGCAAATTAACATCATCTATGCTAGAAATCCCACCCGAAGCAATTAATTTTATGGTTTGACCATTACTATTGGAACAGGAATTGATTATGCTCTTATACAAATCAATTGAGGGACCTTCCAACATACCATCTTTTGATATGTCTGTACATATAACATACTGAATGCTCTTTTTTTGGTAGTTTTTTATAAATGGAATCACATCCAATGCACTTTCTTCCTGCCAGCCACTAAATGCTATTTTTTGATTTTTACAGTCGGCTCCAAGAATAATTTTAGTACCTCCGTATTTTTCAAGCCAGCCCTCGAAGGTTTTGGAATTGTTAACAGCTATGCTGCCTCCCGTTATCTGTTTTGCTCCTGAATTAAAAGCAATATGCAAATCTTCATTTGCTCTTATTCCTCCTCCGAAATCAATTTTTAAATTGGTTTTGGAGGCAATTTGTTCCAACACTTTAAAATTTACAATTTGTTGGGCTTTGGCGCCATCCAAATCTACTAAGTGCAAAAATTCTATTCCTGCTGCTTCAAACTGTTTGGCTACTTCCAATGGATTTTCGCTGTATATTTTTCTGGTGTTGTAATCCCCTTTTGTGAGTCTTACACACTTTCCATCCATAATGTCAATTGCTGGTATGATTCTCATATTATAATTCAATAAAATTCTTTAATATTTTTTCTCCTGCGAGACTACTCTTCTCTGGGTGGAATTGAACACCATAAAAATTGTTTTTTTGCAATGCTGAAGTATAAACCAAACTGTAGTCCGTTAAAGCAATGGCTTCCTTGCAATTTTCCGCATAATAACTATGCACAAGATACATATATTCATTTTCAGAAATACCATTAAAAAGCTTAGATTTTAAATTAGTTATGGTATTCCAACCCATTTGTGGCACTTTTACCCGATTTGAAAAACGTTTTATTGAGACATCAAAGATGCCCAACCCTTTAGTGTTGCCCTCTTCGGTATGATTACATAATAATTGCATGCCTAAACAAATACCTAAAACAGGTTGTTTAAGTTGGGGAATTAAAACATCTAACCCTCTTTTTTTAAGCATGTTCATGGCGCTATTGGCTTCACCAACACCAGGGAATATAATTTTATCTGCTGTTAGAATTTTGGTTGGGTTATTTGAAAGCAAAGCTTCTACGCCTAACCGTTTTAATGCAAACTGAATGCTTTTAATGTTTCCAGTACTATAATCCACAATAATTATTTTCATACTTATTAAGACTTTTCAATTCTTTAAGAGTGAGAATTAATTAATTTATATAAGCTTTTTTGTTGAAGGCAAAATCATTTTATTTACATCTCGTTTTACAGCCATTTTAATTGCTTTTGCAAACGCTTTGAAAATAGCTTCTATTTTGTGGTGTTCGTTTATACCTTCTGCTTTAATGTTTAGATTGCATTTAGCACCATCTGTAAAAGACTTAAAAAAGTGCATAAACATCTCTGTTGGCATACTGCCTATCATTTCACGTTTAAATTGGGCATCCCAGACCAACCAATTTCTACCTCCAAAATCTATAGCTACTTGTGCCAAACAGTCGTCCATGGGCAAACAAAAACCATATCGTTCCATTCCTAATTTATTTTCTAAAACTTTTGCAAACAAGTCGCCTAGAGCTATGGCTGTATCTTCGATGGTATGGTGTTCATCCACTTCCAAATCGCCTGATATCTGAATGCTTAAATCCAATTGACCATGTTTGGCAACTTGATCTAGCATATGGTTAAAAAAAGGAATTCCAGTATGAATATTACTTTGTCCTGTGCCATCAAGATTCAAGGTCATTTTAATTTGGGTCTCTTGTGTGGCTCGCTCCAAATAACCAGATCGATCCCTTGTTTTTAAAAATGTATAGATTTGTTCCCAACTATTGGTTTCCAAAGCTATAAACGCATTTAAATCTTTTTGGTTTACAGAGATTTCATTAGTTCCAAGATAAGTTTCATCGTTAATAAATATCCCTTTACAACTTAAATTTTTAGCAAGTTCCATATCTGTTAATCGGTCTCCAATTACA
>Ga0209075_1004388_pt1 | contig 11325 bp, 12 predicted proteins | sample Stecom2011_FD_187523 | JGI IMG/M metagenome (GOLD analysis project Ga0209075, IMG submission 187523) | Agricultural soil microbial communities from Utah to study Nitrogen management - Steer compost 2011 (SPAdes) (version 2) | ecosystem: Environmental > Terrestrial > Soil > Agricultural land...
ACCCGCACGGGAGTGCTCCCACTACGCCCTGAACGTAGCGCGTCTGCCAGTTCCACCACTTCGGCTTCGACCATTATTATACCTTATAATTCATTGCCTGTAAAGCCCCGGCAAGAAAAAAGAAGACAGGGCCGGGGCTCCTGTCGCCCCTGTTTTAAGTTAAGAAAAAGGAAATGGATGGAGAACGGCGAATTCCTAATGAAAGGAGGGAGCGAAATGACACGCGCAAAGATTGCACCCCTTCTAACTTGCTTTTTAGTATTATTTCTTTCTTTTCCTTGTTTTGCTATAACCGGCGAAAAACCCGGAAACTTTTTCTATCACGCCACTGTCACCTCAGGCGATTATTTTCAGGAAATACGGCACCATCAGTCCGGTGACCTGATTCGCCAGGTGATTTATGCCCCGCCGTTTCCGCCCACTGTCACCATTGTCCGCCCGGATTTGGATGTAATCTGGTATTTTGACGAGGGGGGGTGGGAATACTTTTCCTCACCGTATTACCCGGTGCTTGTTGCGAACATACTGGATCTGGAGGTTGCCAATTCCGAAGAACTGATCTGGGAAGTAACAGGCGTGGAAACAATCCTGGGTTACGAATGCGAAATAACCCGTTGTACAAACCCGGTGGCGCCAAGCTGGGAAGTTACTCTCTGGCTCTCTCCGGAACTGGGAGGCTTCCCCTTAAAAAAACGGGAACGGATTATTGAAGAAGGAACAATTATCTCCGAGATTTTGGTGGAAATCAAAGAATTTTCTACCGAACCGGTTCCTCCGGAGTACTTCGTGCTTCCTTCCGACCTCATTCCCGCGAAAGAAGAGTGGAAAGAAACAGACCATAATTCATCTTTAGAAAGGACAGTTTTTCATGAAAGCGCTCGTTCTTTTTTCCGGTGGTCTTGACAGCCTCCTGGCGGTAAAACTTATTCAAGAAGCCGGTGTGGAAGTGGAAGCCGTTCATTTTCTTCAACCGTTCCTCCCCCCGGAAGTGGAAAAAAAACAAGTAAAACAGGTAAAACGGCTTATTGCACAGACCGGCGCCCGGCTTCACCTCGTCCGCCTGGATGAGGATTACCTCCGTATCCTGGAATCACCCAAACATGGTTACGGCCGGGCCTTCAATCCCTGCCTGGACTGTCATATCCATTTTTTGCGCCGGGCCGGAAAAATGCTACACCAAACCGGAGCTTCCTTTTTGGTCACCGGCGAGGTGGTCGGCCAGCGGCCGAAATCGCAGTACCAAGGGGCTTTTCCTCTTATTGACCGGGAAGCGGGACTGGCGGGTTTAGTCGTCCGTCCTCTTTCCGCCGGGCTGCTTCCGGTCACCATTCCGGAAGAAAAAGGGTGGATTTCCCTGGACCACTGTCCCTCCATCCGGGGACGGCAAAGAAAAATCCAGTTGGAACTGGCAGAAAAATATGGTCTACGCGAATATGAATCTCCCGCCGGCGGTTGTCTTCTGACCAACAAAGAATACGGTCGCAAAGCCGCGGATCTGTTGCAACACAACGGCCGCCTCGAAATCGACACCCTGCGCCTGCTTTCCATAGGGCGCCACTTTCGTCTCAGTCCGAAATTCAAGGCAATTGTCGGCCGCAATCAAAATGAAAACCAGCGGCTCATACGCCATTTTTTTCACCGCCGGCGTGACCCCCGCCTGTTGCTCCTAAAAACCAAAAACATTCCGGGCCCGCTTGCTTTGGGCTGCGGCCTGCCGTCGTCCACAGACCTCGAAAACCTCGCCCGTCTGGCCGCCCGTTACAGTGACCTCCCGGACGGGAAAAAAGCAACCTCCCGTGTGCTCCGGGGCGGCCCGAAACACCACCGGCAGGAATTTCCGGTCGTAGGGACCAAGGATCCCTCCCTGCCCGACCGGTTCCGGATCAACTAATAATCGCATCCCGGTCCCCTCCCGGCCACCTTTACGGTGGCCTTTTTCGTGTGCCGGACAATAACAACAATAAAAACAAGCATAAAGTTTTGTTTTCTATTGTAAGCATTAAAATGGAATAAAAAACCCATCATTTTGAAAGGAAGGGAACCAGGTGATGAAAACAGTCTTTTTTGTCCTTATCATACTGGGAATAACCGCTGCCCTGATCAGCGGGCAACCGGAACTGGTAATGACCGTCTTCGTGGAGTCGTCAAACAATGCGATAAGCAGAAGTTTAAGCCTACTGGGCATCTTATGCGTATGGCTGGGAATCGCTAAAATTGCCGAAAAATCAGGTTTTCTCAACTCCTGCAGTAAATTATTGCATCCACTGTTACGGCCGTTGTTTCCCAGTATTCCCCGTAATCATCCCGCTCTGAATTATATCACCATGAATCTCAGCGCCAATTTGTTTGGATTCGGAAGCGCCGCCACACCTTTTGGCCTCAAGGCTATGAAAGAATTACAGACACTAAACAACAACTCTCCGACCGCTTCGGAAGCCATGTGTACCTTTCTGGCTGTAAACACATCGAGTGTCACCCTTATTCCCACCACCATGGTAGCCCTGCGCGCCTCCTTGGGGTCGTCCAAACCCGAAGCCATAGTCATCTCCTCTTTGCTGGCCACCTCTATCTCCACTCTTAGCGCGGTCACGCTCGATTTTTATCTGCGCCGGAGGTACAGAAAACCATGATTGATTTCTTTATGCGCTTTTCCATGTGGATCTTGCCCCTTTTAATCGGCATAATCATTCTCCACGGTTATCTGACGAAAGTGGATATCTTTGCCTGCTTTGTAGAAGGCGCTGCGGAAGCAGTGACGCTGGTTGTAAAAATTCTTCCCTACATTGTCGCCATTTACTTTGCGGTGGAACTATTTCAGAGCACCGGCGCTTTAGCCTGGATCCTCCGCCCCCTGCAATCTTTGTTGGATTTCGCAGGCGCCCCGGCGGAGATCCTGCCCCTGCTCATTGTTCGCCCGATGTGCGGCTCGGCTGCTATGTCTTTGGTGCTGCAGTTAATGGAGAAATACGGCCCTGATTCCCTCATCGGATACATGGCTTCAACCATAGAAGGCAGCACGGATACAACTATGTACATTGCCAGTGTTTACTTTGGCTCTGTGGGGGTAAAAAATTCCCGTTACGCCGTTTTGGTTGGTCTGGCGGCCGATTTCACCGGTTTTACGGCCTCCATCATCTTTTGCAACCTGCTCTTTGCCTGATATATACAGCATTTTTTTCCCTTCCAGAGCAGCCCAGACCTTTTAATCTTTTTTTCTCTCCACCGGATACCAGCGCCGGTAGTGAAGAGTCGTCAGGTAAAACCAGCCTAAACTAAGCAAGAAACGGTAAAAAGGCGTCCAGTGATTATATATTAAAAGACCGCTCCGGTTTAAGACCCCGTCAATCTCCATCCCCGCCGCGGAAAAAGCCGCCAGGTAAAGGGGGAAAACATACCATTCTTTCCGCGTGGGCAGAAAATGAAGGTAAAGCATGATCGCAGGTATCCAGGCGAAAGTGAGCCAAAGAGGCGAACCGAACATAATAAACGGCATTATCCGCTCGTAATTAAAGAGGTTCAATACTGTTGACAAAAAAAAGGCCGTAACCGAAGCCCCCAAATAACCCCAGATCAATCCGAACCAAAAAAGCTTTTTGAAATTTTCTTTGGGAACAAACGTCAGCAGCAAGATGAGTAAAAAAAAGGCAAAAACCGGAGTATAAAGTTCCAGGGGTATACCGGGCATTTTCCATCTCCTCCTCTCCGAACCCCATTTTTCATAGTATTTACCGCTCCGGTAATTTATATAATAAAGAGCCAAAAGGATGAAAAAACACCCGCCCAACACCTATCCATAACAAAGAGGTGACATTTTCTCAGTCTCCTTACAACATAACATCATCAAAGTCCGGCTACAATCGGCAATGCCAGGTTGTTTGACAAGAAGTGCCGGGTGTGTTATAAATTATATATGTGGTAAATTACCACGATATTTAGAGGGGTGCTCCGGCAAAGCGGGGCTGAGATCAAACCCTTGGAACCTGATCCGGGTAATGCCGGCGTAGGGAGAAGGCTCATAACCCCCTATGGGGATTTTTTTATACCCTGTCACCTCTCCCCTCCGGTCCGGCGGATCTTTCCGGGGTGCTCCCAATAGGAGGCGTTTATTGTGAAAAAAAACTTTGCGCAGGGGCGTGTTCTACTTACCTTATTTACCATGTTGGCCGTTGGAATGCTTTTATTCTCCGGATGTCTAAGCCGGAAGGAAAAAAAACTCACTGTCTATACTTACGCCAGCTTTCCTGTGACCCTGGTCGACCGGGTCCGAGAGGATTTCCGGGAAAAGCACGGGATTGACGTGGAATTCGAATCCTTCAATGATACCGGGATGCTTTTCTCCCAATTACGCCGGGAAAAAGAGCAACCGGAGGCCGATGTAGCAATCGGCTTGGACAGTATTTTTTCTCTCCGGGCGGTGCAAGAGGATCTTTTCCGTCCCTACCGACCGGCGGCTGCGGATTATATCCCGGCCGATCTGGTTTTTGACCCGGAATTTCGCCTGACCCCCTTTGATTTTGGGTACGTTCTCTTCAACTATGATTCGGAGAAACTGCAACAGGTACCAGCCAGTCATCAGGACCTTTTGGACCCGGTTTACCAAGGAAAAATTATCATCACTAACCCGCTGACTTCCTCTCCGGGTCAGATCTTTCTTTTAACAACCGTAGCGCTTTTCGGAGAAGACGGTTTTGTCGAGTACTGGCAGGCCCTGCGAAAAAATATTCTCGCCGTTACCTCCGGTTGGGATGAGGCCTATGGCATGTATACGGCCGGCGAAGCGCCCATCGTCCTTTCTTACGGGACCAGCCCTGCCTACCACATACTTTATGAGGAAACCAATCGTTACCAACCCCTGGTATTGGACGGGGCGGCTTATGCCCAGATTGAAGGGGTAGGTATCCTCAAAGGGAGTAGAAACCCGAAAGAAGCGGAACTTCTTCTCGAATACCTGCTGTCTCCGGAGTTTCAGGCTCTAATCCCGGAAACCCAGTTTATGTATCCGGCCCGGTCTGATGTGGAATTGCCTTCCGCCTTTCGCCTGGAGACACCGGTGGAAACATTGCTGAACCTGCCGCCGGAGAGTATCGAGGCCAACCTGGAAAAATGGTTGAATGGATGGGAACAAGCGATCGAAAAATAAGCGCGTGCATGTACTCGCGAAAAACCGACTACGCATGCGACGTAATCTAAATACGAGTAAAACAAGAACCAAAAAGGGACGAGAAAGGAAAGGAATAAATAGTGAAGGGTGATAATTGTGAACGCGTGCGCGTACGCGCGCGGGGAAAGCGGCGTGCGCGTAAGAACCCGGTCTATCTTCTCTTGCTTCTCCTCTTTTATCTACCGGTTCTTTCCGTGCCGGCCAGGGCTTTCCTTAACAGCGGCTTTCTGCAAGAGTTGGCCGGGTTTCTCCGGTCGGAACTCTTCCGGAACACCCTTTCCTTCTCCTGCCGGCAAGCCCTATACAGCGCTGGATTCAGCCTCTTGCTGGGCCTGCCGGGCGCCTATTTTTTTGGCCGGTTCAATTTCCCCGGCAAACGCCTCCTGCGGAGCGCCATGGTCCTCCCTTTTATGCTCCCGGGAATCCTGGTGGTCCTGGGAATGGTGGTTTTTTACGGCAATAACGGAACCCTCAACCACTGGCTGGCTTCGCTGTTTCCGGACCGCGGTTGGCACTTTACCGGCCTTTACGGTTTTTGGGGGATTATTTTGGCGCACGTTTTTTATAATTTCACCTTTTGCCTGCGCCTGACCGGCGAAGCCTGGGAACGGATCAACCCCGTTCTGCCCGAGGCATCAGCCTTGCTGGGGGCCGGGCCTTTTATGACCTGGCGCCGGGTAACCCTGCCCTTACTGGCGCCGACCCTCCTTTACCTTTTTCTTTTGGTTTTTCTGTACTCTTTCCTCAGTTTTACTGTGGTTTTGGTGCTCGGAGGCTATCTCTATAAAACTTTCGAGGTTTTAATCTACATTGAGTATAACAGCCGCCTCCGCTTTGACCGGGCGGCGCTCATCGCCATCGTACAACTGATCCTGCTGGCCGGAATCCTTTACCTGCAGACCTTGTCGGGACGGCGGCTCCGGCGGGAAGGACTCTTTGCCGGGACCCTTCCCTCCCTGAACATCCGCAGCTACCCGGGGCGGACAATCCTATTCTTACTCTACCTGGTATTAGTCTGTTTATTTTTTCTCAGCCCCCTGGCGGCCGTGGTCACCCGCTCCTTTTTCGCCCGCGGGCTGCCCGGAGGCGTACCGACGCTGGAGAATTACCGCCTGCTTCTGACGGACGGCTTCCGGTTTGCAGTCGGCCGGAATTTTGGTTCGGTAATCGCCACCAGCATCGGCCTGGGTGTCGCTGTTTCTTTTTTTACGGTGTGTCTCGCCTATTATTTGGCCCGGCTCAGAAGAAACCGTCCCTGGGGCGGAGCCGATCTCTGGCTGCAACTACCGTTGGGGGTCTCCTTTGTCACATTTACCTCAGGCCTGTTTATGCTGGCCGGAAAGGTCCTTCCATCCGTCCTCCTAATCCTATGGGCTCAATTGTTTCTGGCCTTCCCCCTGGTATATTCCATGCTCAGAACAGCCCGGCGTGAATTGGGAGAACCCCTGTTGGAAGCGGCGGCCCTTCTTGGAGCGCCGCCTTTTCGTATTCTGAAGACGGTAGAATTACCATTAATGCAACCGGCCCTGAGCACGGCCGCGGCCTACGCCGCCGCATTTTCCCTCGGGGATCTGGCCGCCGTTCTCATGCTGGGACGGGGACGGGTAGTCACCCTCTCGGTGGCTATTTACCGCTTAATCGGCCACTACCGGTTTCCTCAGGCCATAGCCTTGGGTACGCTTTTCATCCTCATCTCGCTGCTCCTTTTTTTGGTGATGGAAGGACGTTACCATACACGTGCACGATATATTTTCCCCCGGCCGCAGGAAGGTGAAGAAGAATGAAAGAAAATAAACTGCTCCGCCTGCGGGTGGAGAAGGTTTATCCCGAATTCCGCATGAAAATCGATTTACAAGTGAGCCGTGGTGAAATCTTTTCCCTCGTCGGGCCGAGCGGCTGTGGGAAAACCACTCTCTTACGGCTAATCTCCGGTTTGGAGGAACCGGACCATGGAGAAATTATCCTGAACGGCAAGGATATAACAGCCCTACCGCCGGCCCAAAGACGGGTAGGACTGGTTTTTCAGGATTATGCTCTCTTCCCCCACCTGACGGTTGCCGGGAATATTGAATACGGGCTTAAAGTCCAACACCTGCCTGCTCCCGACCGCCGGGAACGCCTTGCCGGGTTACTCGAACTTTTCGGCCTGGAGAGGCTGGCCCACCGTCAGATCCAACACTTATCCGGTGGGGAGAAACAACGGGTTGCCCTGGCCCGGGCCCTGGCGCCCAAACCTCTGTTGCTTCTTTTGGATGAACCCTTTTCCGCTTTGGATTATAGCCTCCGCCGGCGGTTACGGCAAGAACTGAAAACGCTCCGGGCAAAACTGGGATTTACCGCTATTTTCGTCACACACCAGCAAGAAGAGGCTTTATCCTTCGGCGGGCGCCTGGGAGTGATGGAAAACGGCCGGTTGGTACAGGCCGGAACAGCCGAAGATGTCTATGACTACCCGGTTGATCCCTTTGTCGCCGACTTTTTGGGTGAAGCGAACCTCCTACCCTGCCGGGTGGAGACTGTAGAAGGCCGGACCCGGATCCGGCTGGTAACCGGAGACTGTTTTGATCTGCCGCGCCAAAAAAAATCTCCACCCGGCAAATACCTTCTAATGTTAAGACCGGAGGATTTATCCCCCGACCCTGTACAGGCCGGGCGGGTGACCGGGAAAATTGAGACCCTCGAGTATCTGGGTTCCGGTTACCGGCTGGAGGTTCGCTGTGAAACCGGGGTAATCCAGGCTTTTTTGGCAAAAAAATACCGGAGTCTCCGGGAGGGAGACCAAATTACCCTGGGTTTCAATCCCCGGCAAATTAGGCTCTTCCCCGATTTTTCCCCGAAGAGCAGCCGGTCTTCTCTTCCGTTTGCTAATCCCCCCGGAACCCAATAATTTATAGGCAAAGCCTTCTTTCTTACTACACTGAATTTCGCGGATTACACGCGCATAAAAAAGCTGTTTCATTTCTTGTATTCCAGATAAGGAGAGCCTTGCGGCGGGTTCATGTGCAGGCTGTATGTTGCAATCTCATGAAAATCACCGATAAAAACAAAACTCTTCTTGATTATAGCCGGTGGACAATGGTATACTATTACTGAACATATGCCCATAAAATACTACAGGAGGTGTGCGCACGCGCGCAATCTATGATGAAAACCAAAAAGCCGGTCAAAGAGTTTAAGTCCTGTTTAAAACCATCAGCAAATATAGTTGTTTCCTGCCGGGGCTCCAACGGTGAGGATAATGCCCTGGTGGTGGGATACGCCTGTAACTGCAGTTATGATCCGCCCATGGTTATGGTGGGAATTGTGCCGAGCAGGTATTCTTACCCTCTGATTAAAGAAACAGGCGTTTTTGTTGTTAATCTGGTCGGAAAGGATAACAAAGAAGCTTTTGATTATCTGGGTTCCCATAGTGGCAGAGACGGAAACAAACTAAAGAAATTAGGTTTGAATGTCAGTGACGGGCACAAAATCAACGCCCCGGTTTTAAATGATTTTCCGGTCAATATAGAATGTGAAGTCATTGATTCCATAAAAACCGGTTCTCATGAAATGTTTGTCGGCAAAGTGGTACATATTCATGCCGATGAAAAGCTGGTAGATGATAAAGGGGAAATTGATTACTCTAAAATCAATTATCTATAGCGCCGTTGTCATAAAAGCGTCGGCAGGCGACGGTTCTTGGCCGCCGGTCTTCAGGGTCTTGCAATCCGAACCGGCGCAACAAAATCCAGAACAGCCGGAGATGTTTATTTCCGGCTGTTCTTATTGGTATTTAAACCAGCCCCATAACTCTGACAAACTGAGTAATCACCAAACAGACCAGACATCCTACTATAGTAGGGATTAAAGCTGCCAGCAAAGTCCATTTTGCGCTTTGGGTTTCTTTACGAATCGTCAATAATGTTGTTGCACAGGGAAAATGAAACAGGGAAAAAAGGAGCATATTAAGGGCGGTCAGCCAAGTCCAACCATTATTGACCAAAAGACGGTGCAAAGCTGCAATACTGTCGAACTCCAACATTGCCCCTTCCGACAAGTAACTCATGATTAAAATCGGCACGACAATTTCATTGGCCGGCAGGCCAAGCAGAAAAGCAAGAATTATATACCCATCCAGCCCGAGCAGGTAACCGAAACTCTGCAGTCTCCCGGCCAGGTGGGCAAGGAGACTCACTTCTCCAATTTGCGTGTTGGCTAAAATCCAGATAACAACCCCTGCCGGCGCCGCCACGGCCACCGCCCGCCGTAAGACGAAAAGGGTACGGTCAAATACTGAACGAACCAACAGGGTGCCGATTTTCGGCCAACGATAAGGGGGAAGTTCCAGGGTAAAGGTGGAGGGCATACCTTTCAATATTGTTTTCGATAAGGTCCATGACACGGCCAGGGTAACCAGTATCCCCAGGACGACCGCACCCGCCACCACAACCGAGGCCGCCAAATTATTATAGCCGTTGACCATTAAGCCCAGGAAAACAGCGGCCATTGTGATCAAAAGGGGGAAACGGCCGTTACAGGGAACAAAATTATTTGTTAACACAGCAACCAGCCGTTCCCTGGGAGATTCAATGATCCGGCAGGCAATGACGCCCGCGGCATTACAACCGAATCCCATACACATGCTTAATATCTGTTTCCCATGCGCCCCTGCTTTTTTAAAGATATTATCGAGGTTGAAAGCCACCCGCGGAAGGTAACCCAAATCCTCCAAAAACGTAAATAACGGAAAAAAAATGGCCATGGGCGGCAACATCACCGAGACAACCCACGCCAAACCCCGGTACATACCTAAGACCAAGGCTCCGTGCAGGTAATCCGGCGCTCCCACCCATTGAAAGAACCAGGTGAGCCGGTCTTCAAAACCGAACAACAGATTGGCCAGGAGCTCTGACGGGTAATTGGCGCCGGTGATTGTCAGCCAAAAAATCAGGCTTAACATGGCAATCATTAAGGGATAACCAAAAATCTTTGAGGTAATGATGTTATCAATCTTATGACTCGGATCAATACCTGTTTCCGGAAGCTTAACGGCTTTTTCAGCGATCTCGTGTGCTTGAAGATATATATCTTTAACCACCCGTTCCCGGATATTCAGTCCCAACCGGTTCCGGAGTGCCTGCGACTTTGCTGCTGTTTCATTGAATCTCGCCTCCAAACTTCTGTTCGCCATATTTTACCCTCCTCCATGTTTCCGGCGCGGATTGCGGGGCGCCCCGGTCCATTATTTGTAAATAATAAAAAATCTCGTTAATAATTGTGGTATCGCCATCCAGGAAGCGCAATGCCGCCCAGCGGCTGTTTAACCTCCCTTGGCACAAATCTTCCACTTCATCTTGGAGTTGCGCAAGAACGGCTTCTATCTGTTTATCATACAGTAACTGTCTAGGTTGCAACGGCTTTTTCTCTGTGAAAACCACTTGATCCAGGACGTTTTTTAATTCTTCCAGACCCACTTTATCCCGGGCTGCTGTGGGAACTACCGGTATTCCCAGCAATTTCTCCAGTATGCCGTAGTTGATCTCAATTTTTCTTCGTTTTGCTTCATCCGCCAGATTTACGCAGAGAATAGTTTTTGGCGTTATCTCCATCACTTGCAATACCAGGTTTAAATTTCGTTCAAGGCAGGTGGCGTCCGCTACAACTACCGTAGCGTCCGGATTGCCGAAACAAATAAAATCCCGCGCCACTTGTTCATCGGCGGAATTGGCTAAAAGCGAATATGTTCCCGGTAAATCCACCAAAGTGATTTCTTTCCCCCGGTGACGATAATTGCCTTTGGCCAATACCACGGTTTTTCCCGGCCAGTTTCCCGTGTGCTGCTTTAAACCGGTTAAGCCGTTAAATACCGTGCTTTTTCCGGTATTGGGGTTCCCTCCCAGGGCAATGACGGCATCAGATTTTTTCCCGGCGCCGTACTTTAACTTCTCCAAGAAAGCATAGACTCCGTTAGATTGTGTGGTCGGTCCCAAAATGACACCCTCCCTTTGTTTACTCAACCAATCGTCTTGGGACGCCCGCAAACAGGTTATTCTACCGGCCGGACCGTTACTTGTCTGCTTTCTTCCGAACGCAACGCAATAACGGCGCCCCGGATTTTATAAGCAACCGGATCCCCCGCCGGGCTTTTCCGGACAGCTTCAACAATGGTTTTAGGCACCAAACCC
>Ga0209075_1004389_pt1 | contig 11323 bp, 10 predicted proteins | sample Stecom2011_FD_187523 | JGI IMG/M metagenome (GOLD analysis project Ga0209075, IMG submission 187523) | Agricultural soil microbial communities from Utah to study Nitrogen management - Steer compost 2011 (SPAdes) (version 2) | ecosystem: Environmental > Terrestrial > Soil > Agricultural land...
TAAAGCCGGCGTAAAGAACTTGATTTTAGGGCATTATTCTACGCGTTATGGGAGTATAGCGCCTTTTAAAACCGAAGCAGAAGAAATCTTTCCGAGTGTGTTTTTGGCAGAAGACGGAATAGAGTTTGAATTTTAATAAATCACCAATGGACTACCATAAAATTTTTTCGGATTATATCGATAATCAATCCATAAGCAGAAATCCTAAAAATCTGTATGAACCTATTCACTATATTTTATCTTTGGGAGGGAAGCGAATTCGCCCAACGTTGACTTTGATGGGGTGTGATGTATTTGGTGAAAAAGTAGAAAAAGCCCTTCCGGCTGCTATGGCGGTAGAGGTTTTTCATAACTTTTCGTTGATTCACGACGATATTATGGATAAAGCACCATTAAGAAGAGGTAAGCCAACCGTACACGAGAAGTGGGATTTGAATACGGGAATCCTTTCCGGAGATGCGATGTTGATTTTGGCATATCGCTATTTTGAAAACTATGAGCCTGAAATTTTTAGTGAACTCGCTAAGCTTTTTAGCAAAACGGCTTTAGAGGTATGTGAAGGGCAACAATGGGATATTGATTTTGAAACCAGTGATAATATCACCATTGAGCAATATCTGAAAATGATTGAATACAAAACGGCGGTGTTGGTAGGGGCAGCTCTTCGGATGGGGGCTATTGTGGCTCAAACTTCTCAAGCTAACAAACAGGCCATCTATGACTTTGGGTTAAACCTCGGGGTTGCGTTTCAGCTTCAAGATGATTATTTGGATGCCTTTGGAGATCCGGAAACTTTTGGGAAACAAGTGGGTGGAGACATTATCGAAAATAAGAAAACGTATTTGTATTTGAAGGCTTTAGAGCAAGCCACGCCAGAGCAAAGAGAACAACTTTTGCATCTGTACTCGATAAAATCAAGGGAAAATCGAGAAAAAATAGAGCTCGTCAAACAAATATTTGAGGCCTCTAAAGCCACGGATGAGACTCAAAAAGCCATAGCAGCCTATACTCAAAGGGCTTTTGATATTTTGGGAGCCATGGATATTCCGGAAGTGAAAAAAGGGCAGTTGAAGGAGTTTGGGGACATGTTGATGAATCGTACGGTATAGCAGATGAATTTTGAAACTCCTGAAAACACAGACTTGCTTTTATCGAAAGCACAAAAGGAATCACTTTATCAGAAATTGATAGAGCAGCTTCAAAAAGACTTCGTTTTGGCCAATCAGCTTATTGAGCTTAAGCCGGAGAGTTCACCGTTTGAACTCAAAATGGAGTTGCAAAGTCGGATTTATGAACTCATTCAGAATAAATTTTCGGAATACTTGAATTTGCTTTACATAATTGATGTTTCTGAAAAAGAAATAAAGTCCATGACGTCGGTTGATTTGGTAGAGTTAGCCGAGCAAATTTCGTTTTTGATTTTGAAACGAGAATGGCAAAAAGTGTGGTTTCGGAACAGGCTTTAAAAATCTTTATACCTTTGAATTATTGAATCAGGCTTTTGACCTTTTAAATTTTTTGACTTAATATGATTTCAAAACAGCAATTCGATAAAGAACTAGAACTTATTATAGCAAACGGCATTCGTGAGGATGTGGGGGAAGGGGATCATTCTTCTTTGGCTTGTATTCCTGCGGAGGCTCAGGGCAGGGCAAAACTACTTGTGAAAGACAAAGGAATTATAGCCGGAGTGGAGTTTGCAAAAATGATTTTTGCTTATGTAGACAAAGATTTAAAAGTAGAGACTTTTATTGAAGACGGTTCGGAAGTAGGGTATGGTGATGAGGTTTTTCACGTGTCGGGAAGTTCGCAGTCTATTTTGAAAGCCGAGCGCTTTGTGTTGAATTCGATGCAGCGGATGTCTGCCATAGCTACCAAGACTCGTTTTTTTGCCGATTTGCTCAAGGGTACTAAGGCCAAGATTTTGGATACCCGCAAAACTACTCCGGGAATCAGAGCCATTGAGAAGTGGGCGGTTAGGATTGGAGGGGGAGAAAATCACCGTTTTGCGCTATATGATATGATTATGCTCAAAGACAATCATATTGATTTTGCAGGAGGTATTTCGCAAGCTATTCAGAAAACCAAAGACTATTTGGAGGCCCACAATCTTGATTTGAAGATTATAGTAGAGGCCAGAGATTTAGAGGAAGTAAAAGAAATTCTCTTGGCCGGAGGGGTTTATAGGATTTTACTGGATAATTTCACTTTTGATCAGACTCGTGAGGCGGTGGCTTTAATTGGAGGTCAAACTACTACGGAATCTTCAGGGAATATCAATGAGAAAACCATTCGGCAGTATGCAGAATGCGGAGTTGATTATATATCATCCGGGGCTTTGACGCATTCTATATATAATATGGATTTGAGCCTAAAAGCTTTTTAAGAAACTTAGAGTTTTTGTCTTTTCAGACACTTAGGTTAAAATATTTCGTTGAAAAATTTGATTATCAAAAAAGTAGTTGTATTTTTGCACTCCTTTTTTTGGCAATAGCGTTTCTTGGAAAAGGATTGGTTTTAAAATAATTACAAACGCTTCTGTGATTTTTTGCCGGTAAAGAAACGATTCAAATCACAGGATACAAATTTTACAAAATCAGATTATGTCTGAAAAAACACAAACACCGGAAGAGTTTTTAGCAAACTTCAACTGGGAAAACTATCAAGAAGGTATTGATGCTGTTGATGCAAAAAACCTAAAAGAATTTGAAGAATTAGTAGCTAAAACGTTCATCTCTACCGACAGCGAAGAGGTAGTAGAGGGTGTTGTAGTAAGAATCACTGACAGAGATGCGATTGTTGACATCAACGCTAAATCTGAAGGTGTTATTTCTTTGAATGAGTTCCGTTACAATCCGAACTTAAAAGTTGGGGATAAAGTAGAGGTACTTATCGACGTTAGAGAAGACAAAACAGGTCAACTGGTTCTTTCTCACAGAAAAGCCCGTGTTATCAAAGCTTGGGACAGAGTTATTGCTGCGCACGAATCAGGTGAAATCGTGAACGGATTCGTTAAAGCAAGAACTAAAGGAGGTATGATTGTAGATGTTTTCGGAATCGAAGCTTTCTTACCGGGGTCACAAATTGATGTGAAACCAATCCGTGATTACGATCAATACGTAAACAAAACCATGGAATTCAAAGTGGTTAAAATCAACCACGAATTCAAAAACGTTGTGGTTTCTCATAAAGCTCTTATCGAAGCTGATATCGAAGAACAGAAAAAAGAAATCATCGGACAACTTGAAAAAGGTCAAGTACTTGAAGGGGTTGTTAAAAACATCACTTCATACGGTGTGTTTATTGACCTTGGAGGTGTTGATGGTCTTATTCATATCACAGATCTTTCTTGGTCAAGAATCAACCACCCAAGTGAAGTTCTTGAGCTAGATCAAAAACTTAATGTTGTAATCCTTGATTTTGATGAAGACAAATCGAGAATTCAACTTGGTTTAAAACAATTGAGTCCGCACCCATGGGATGCTCTTTCTGCTGATCTTAAAGTAGGGGATAAAGTAAAAGGGAAAGTGGTTGTTTTGGCAGACTACGGAGCTTTTGTAGAAGTTGCTGAGGGAGTTGAAGGACTTATCCACGTATCTGAAATGTCTTGGTCTACTCATTTAAGAAGTGCTCAAGACTTTGTAAAAGTTGGTGATGAGGTTGAGGCTGTTATCCTTACTCTAGACAGAGAGGAGAGAAAAATGTCTTTAGGAATCAAACAACTTACTCCAGATCCTTGGACAGATATTACGGCGAAATACCCTGTAGGTTCTAAGCACACAGGAACTGTTAGAAACTTTACGAACTTTGGAGTATTTGTTGAATTAGAAGAAGGAATTGACGGGTTAATTTATATCTCTGATCTTTCTTGGACTAAGAAAATTAAACACCCATCTGAGTTCGTAAGCGTTGGTGACAAACTAGAGGTAGTAGTTCTAGAGCTTGACGTAGAAGGAAGAAAACTTTCTTTAGGTCACAAACAAACTACTGAAAACCCATGGGATAAATACGAGGATGCTTTTGCTGTAGGTACTGTTCATACAGGAACAATTGCAGAAATCGTTGACAAAGGTGCTACTGTTGAGTTCAACGAAGATGTAGTGGCTTTCATTCCGACTCGTCACCTAGAGAAAGAGGACGGTAAAAAACTTAAAAAAGGTGATACCGCTGAATTCAAAGTGATTGAGTTCAACAAAGAGTTCAAAAGAGTAGTAGCTTCTCATACGGCTATCTTCCGTGAAGAGGAAGAGAAAGCAGCCGCTGCAGCTACAGAAACTCAATCTCCTGTTGAAAAAACAACACTTGGTGATCTTGATGTTCTTGCAGAACTAAAAGAAAAAATGGACAAAGAAAAGTAATTTTTTCATATTGATTCTAAAAAGCCTTTCGACTATCGAAAGGCTTTTTTTATGTCTTCAGCTATTTGAGAAAAGGAAATTCTCTGTATCAGCCTGAGTCTTTTCTGATTATTCTTTTTTCTGTCCTTTAAAAAACTTACATTTGCACTCTTTAAATCCGTAAGATGGAATTAGTTATTAAACTTTCGCAGTTTTTATTAAGTTTATCGCTACTTATAGTTCTTCATGAGTTGGGGCATTTTATCCCAGCTAAATTGTTTAAGACGAAAGTCGAAAAGTTTTATCTGTTTTTTGATATTAAATTCTCGCTTTTCAAAAAGAGAATAGGCGATACTGTTTACGGAATCGGTTGGTTACCCTTGGGGGGGTATGTGAAAATTGCCGGAATGGTAGACGAGAGTATGGATACCGAGCAGCTCAAGCAAGAGCCACAGCCATGGGAATTTCGTTCGAAACCGGCTTGGCAACGTCTTATCATTATGTTGGGAGGAGTGACGGTGAACTTCATATTGGCTTTTTTGATTTACATTGGGATTGTCTTTGCATACGGAGACTTAGATATTAAAACCTCTGATGTCAAAGACGGAATTTGGGTTACGAATCCGGTTTTGGAACAAGCAGGTTTGCAGACAGGGGACAAGGTGATTTCTATTGACGGCAAGCCGGTTGAAAAATTCTTTGATTTACCTGAAAAAATCATTTTAAGTCACGAAATAGTAGTGGATAGAAACGGGAGTCTGACTACTATTGAAACTCCGATTAATTTGATTGGTCAAATAGTAGAGGAGAATAAAAAATTAGCTGTATCTCTGAGAATTCCGTTTGTGGTCGTGGGGGCTGCAGATGATTCAGAAAATAAAGATGCATTGCGAGTTAAAGATATCGTAACTCATATCAATGGTCAGGAAATTCGATATGTAGACCAACTTCCGAGCCTACTTGAAAACTACAAAGGCCAAGAGGTTACGGCAAAAGTTTTAAGAGATAATCAAGAAATTGAGACACAGCTCAAGGTCAATCAAGAGGGAAAAATAGGGATAGCTTATGCTTCTATGCTAGGTTTGTCTGATATTGAGAAGATGGGATTGTATAAGGTAGAGCGTACGAAATACGGATTTTTTGAAGCTATACCAATTGGGATAGAGAAAGGCTTTGAGCGTTTGGGGAGCTATTGGGGGCAATTAAAGAAGATTGTGAATCCGAGCACGGGTGCTTATAAAGGAGTAGGAGGGTTCAAAGCTATTTTTGATATTTTCCCTCAGACCTGGTCTTGGGAGGCTTTCTGGAACATTACAGCCATTCTTTCGATTATGTTGGGAGTAATGAATCTTTTGCCGATTCCTGCACTTGACGGAGGTCATGTAATGTTCTTGCTTTATGAGATAATTACTCGTAAAAAGCCAAGCGAAAAATTTATGGAAAGAGCTCAGATGGTAGGCTTCTTTATTCTGATAGCTTTGTTGCTTTTTGCAAACGGGAATGATATTTTGAGGGCTATTAAATAAGAAAGGAATATTTCTTTGATTTTTATTGTCAAAAACGTATTTTTGACCGCACCTAACCAAAAAATTATATAGTTTTTTGATATACATTAACATCATACAACATACATAAAATAAAACGATTATGAATTTCAATCTTACAGAAGAACAGCAAATGATACAACAGGCTGCTCGTGATTTTGCACAGCAGGAACTGTTGCCGGGGGTTATCGAACGCGATGAGCACCAAATTTTTCCTGCCGAACAAGTGAAAAAAATGGCAGAACTTGGTTTCTTGGGAATGATGGTTGACCCGAAATATGGAGGAAGCGGATTAGACAGCGTTTCTTATGTTTTGGCTATGGAAGAAATCGCAAAGGTTGATGCTTCTGCTGCTGTAATAATGTCTGTAAATAACTCTTTGGTGTGTGCCGGTATGGAAAAATACTGCAACGAAGAGCAAAAACAAAAATATCTTGTTCCGTTAGCGAAAGGAGAGGTAATTGGGGCATTTTGTCTTTCTGAGCCGGAAGCCGGTAGTGATGCCACTTCGCAAAAAACCACGGCTAAAGATATGGGGGATTACTATTTGTTGAACGGGACCAAAAACTGGATTACCAACGGTTCTACGGCTTCGACTTATTTGGTAATGGCTCAAACACATCCGGAAAAAGGGCATAAAGGAATCAATGCTTTTATCGTAGAAAAAGGCTGGGAAGGATTTGAAATAGGCCCGAAAGAGCAAAAAATGGGAATTCGTGGGTCTGACACTCACTCTTTGATGTTCAATGACGTCAAAGTACCAAAAGCAAACCGTATTGGAGAAGACGGTTTTGGATTCAACTTTGCTATGGCAGTTCTTAACGGTGGACGTATAGGTATTGCATCTCAAGCTTTGGGTATTGCTCAAGGAGCTTATGAATTAGCTCTTAAGTATGCTCAAGAGCGCAAAGCTTTTGGTAAAGAAATCATCCAACATCAAGCTGTGGCCTTTAAGTTGGCCGATATGGCTACAAAGATTACGGCTGCCAGAATGCTATGCTTTAAGGCTGCTGCAGAGAAAGACGAAGGAAAAGACATTTCTATCTCTGGAGCTATGGCTAAGTTGTATGCTTCTACAACCGCAATGGAGGTGACTACGGAGGCGGTTCAAATTCATGGTGGGAATGGATATGTGAGAGAATATCACGTAGAGCGCATGATGAGAGATGCTAAGATTACTCAAATCTATGAAGGGACTTCTGAGATTCAGAAAATCGTAATATCGAGAGGTATTGCTAAAAAATAGCATTCTCATTCCTATAAATAAAATCCCAACTCACTGAGTTGGGATTTTTTATTTCTGATATTTTGAACGCAGGAAATCACAGTCGAAAAGTTTAGAATCGCTTATTCATTTCTTCTACCACTTCATAGGCGGCAGGGCAAATCAGTGTGTTTTTGATCGTGAGATGATTGATTTGGTAGAATTTTTTTCTGTCTGTGTGAGGGTATTCACGGCAAGCTTTAGGCCTGTCTTGGTAGACTGAGCAATAGTTGTCACTACCTAGAAAAGGGCACGGAACGCTTTGCAAGACGTAGTCGTTGTCTTCGTCTATTCTGAGGTATTTCTCGATAAACTGTTGAGGTTTTAAACGGAAAGTTCCTGCCAGACGTTCGATATCTTTTTGAGTGAAAAGAGGTCCTGTTGTTTTGCAGCAGTTAGCGCATGAGAGGCAATCGATTCTGTCGAAGACTTCATCGTGAATGTCTTGCATTTTTCTGTCAAAATCTTTCGGCGGTTTGTTTTTGATTTTGGCTAAGAGTTTTTTGTGTTCTGCTTGTTTGGCTTTCGCCTTATTGTAATAGTCTTCGAGGTTCATCGGAGTTCAAATAAAAAAATCCTGCTACAAAGGTAACAGGATTTTTAGAAGAAATTATTATAGTAATTATACTAATTGTTTTAGAGCGATTTCAAAAGCTCTAGCAGAGATGTTTTTCTTGTCAGAGCTTAAATCGTATGTAGCTTGAATGGCTTTTCTGATCGTTTCTGAAGCGTCGCTAAAGATAGCTTCGTCACTCATGGACACTTTTTTCTCCATGAAATAAGCAAAAACTCTAGCCATACCGCAGTTTGAGATGAAGTCCGGAATCAGGCTCACTTTGCTGTCTACGTCTTCCATGATTGGGCCGAAGAAGATTTCTTTGTCAGCGAAAGGGACATTGGCGCCGCAAGAGATTACTTCGAGTCCTGAAGCGATCATTTGGTTGGCTTGTTCTTGAGTTACTAGTCTTGAAGCGGCACAAGGCGTAAAGATTTGAGCGCCCAAGGACCAGATTTTTGAGTTGATTTCCTCAAACGGAATCATTTTGTCTGATACTAATTTGTTACCGTCTTTGTTTAGGAAAAGCTCGGTGATTTCTTGGAAAGTATATCCGTTTTCGTTGATGATTCCTCCGTCTCGGTCAATGATACCGATGATTTTAGCTCCCATTTTTGATAGGTAAAAAGCGGCGGCACTACCTACGTTCCCGAACCCTTGGACGATAGCTTTTTTGCCTTTGATATCACCTCCGTAAATGTTGTAGTAGTGATTTACGGCTTGAGCTACTCCGAAACCGGTAATCATATCGGCAACGGTATATTTTCGGCTTACTTCAGGCGAGTATTCGCTGCTTTCGATAGGCTTGATAACACCTTGACGGAGTTGGCCGATTCGGTTGATTTTTTCGCCTTCTGAGGCTTTGAAGTGGCCGTTAAAAATACCTTCTTGTGGGTGCCAAATGCCCATGTCTTCGGTAATTGGGATTACTTCGTGAATTTCGTCCACATTTAGGTCACCTCCTGTTCCGTAGTAGTTTTTCAAAAGAGGAGAAACGGCTTTATACCATCTTCTCAGAACACCTTCTTTACGAGGGTCATTTGGGTCGAAGTTGATACCTGATTTTGCGCCTCCGATAGCTGGTCCTGCTACGGAAAATTTTACTTCCATAGTTTTAGCAAGGGAAAGCACTTCGTTCATATCCAATCCTTTTCTCATACGAGTTCCTCCTCCTGCGGCTCCACCTCTAAGGGAGTTGATGACAGCCCACCCTTCGGCATCTGTTTCAGGATCTTTCCAGTTGAATACGATTTCAGGGGCTTTATTTTCGAATTTTTTAAGTAAATCTTTCATTACGGATTCTATTTAAATTATCAGCGAGCAAAGATAGGTTTAAGTTTTAATGTTGCCAAATCATAGATATATTCTATTCAAAAATAAACATGAAAAATAAACAGGGGCTATGAATTGACAGTTTATTGTAGTACCTTTGCGGTTCCATTAATTAGAACAAATAAAAATTATTCAGGTATGATTAAAGTTTCAGAATCAGCAAGTAAGCGAGTAGCTATGCTTATGGAAGATGAAGGTTTTGACCCTAAAACAGACTACGTAAGAGTAGGAGTAAAGAGTGGCGGGTGCTCAGGACTGGAGTATGTTCTGAATTTTGACAAGAATACGACGGAATCAGATAGAGTTTTTGAAGACAATGGCGTTAAGATTGTTGTTGAGAAGAAGAGTTATTTATACTTAGTAGGGACAACCTTGGAATACGAAGGAGGGCTCAACGGAAAAGGGTTTGTTTTCAATAACCCGAATGCCAAAAGAACTTGTGGGTGTGGGGAATCATTTTCGTTATAGACACTGTTCTCGAAATTTCAAAACAGTTGGGTAATTATATCAAGTATTTAAAGAACCTTGAAAAAAAGATAAATTGAAAGGGGTTGAAAAACTAAAACAGACACAAATATCTCAGTTATTGTTTTAGCTTTTTTTGATTTTTATTTTTTTCGATTTTAATATAAAAATGGCAAAATACACAGAAGATGACTTAAAGGTCGAATTAGAAAATAAAGAATACGAATACGGTTTTTATACGGATATCGAATCAGAGACTTTTCCGGTAGGATTGAATGAGGATATCATTAGAGCTATATCTAAAAAGAAAGACGAGCCGGAATGGATGACGGAATGGAGATTGGAATCGTTTCGTATTTGGAAAGAGATGACAGAACCTGAATGGGCGAACGTACATTACGAGAAGCCGGATTTTCAGGCAATTTCGTATTATTCAGCGCCTAAAAAGAAGCCGGCTTTGAACAGCTTAGACGAGGTTGACCCGGAGCTTTTGGAGACTTTCAAAAAGCTGGGGATTTCTCTTGAAGAGCAAAAAAGACTTACCGGGGTAGGAGGTGTAGCGGTGGATGTGGTGATGGACTCTGTGTCTGTGGCTACTACATTTAAAAAGACATTGGCAGAAAAAGGGATTATATTCTGCCCGATTTCTGAAGCTATTAAAGAGCATCCGGAGTTAGTGAGAAAATATCTGGGAACTGTTGTGCCTCAGAAAGATAACTTTTATGCAGCGCTAAACTCAGCTGTGTTTTCGGACGGGAGTTTCTGTTACATACCGAAGGGAGTGAAATGCCCTATGGAGCTTTCGACTTACTTTCGAATCAATCAGGCGGGGACAGGGCAGTTTGAGAGAACTTTAGTAATTGCTGATGAAGGTAGTTATGTGTCTTATCTTGAGGGATGTACGGCTCCTTCGCGCGACGAGAACCAATTGCACGCTGCAGTAGTAGAGCTTATTGCTCTTGAGAATGCAGAGATTAAATATTCGACTGTTCAGAACTGGTTTCCTGGGAATAAAGATGGTAAAGGAGGAGTATATAACTTTGTTACCAAACGAGGTTTGTGTGAGAAAAACGCTAAAATTTCTTGGACACAGGTAGAGACCGGTTCGGCTGTGACATGGAAATATCCTTCGTGTATATTGAAAGGGGATAATTCTGTGGGAGAGTTTTACTCGATTGCAGTAACGAACAACTACCAACAAGCCGATACGGGGACGAAGATGATTCACTTGGGTAAAAACACGAAATCTACGATTATTTCTAAAGGAATTTCGGCAGGTAAATCCCAAAACAGTTACAGAGGTTTGGTGCATATTTCTCCGCGAGCCGAAAATGCAAGGAACTTTTCTCAGTGTGATTCGCTATTGATGGGCAACGAATGTGGTGCTCACACCTTTCCATACATTGAATCCAATAATCCTACGGCACAAATCGAACACGAGGCAACCACCAGTAAGATTGGTGAAGACCAAGTATTTTATTGTAACCAAAGGGGAATCGATACAGAGAAAGCCATTGCACTTATCGTAAACGGATTCTCAAGAGAAGTTTTGAATAAACTCCCTATGGAGTTTGCCGTTGAGGCCCAAAAGCTATTGGAGATTTCGCTGGAAGGGTCAGTAGGGTAATTTGAAAATGTTTTTATAACTTTTCAATTTGCCTTAAACATAATTAAGTATTGAGAGGAATTACAAGAAAATAAAAAAATATTGCTAATCAGCTTTTAAAATCGGGACTTCGATTGGAGCCAATATTAGAGTTAAATATGTTGACAATAAAAAATTTACATGCCTCTGTTGAGGACAAAGAAATCCTAAAAGGATTAA
>Ga0209075_1004390_pt1 | contig 11323 bp, 10 predicted proteins | sample Stecom2011_FD_187523 | JGI IMG/M metagenome (GOLD analysis project Ga0209075, IMG submission 187523) | Agricultural soil microbial communities from Utah to study Nitrogen management - Steer compost 2011 (SPAdes) (version 2) | ecosystem: Environmental > Terrestrial > Soil > Agricultural land...
TCGCCCAGTTGTCCGGGCACCAGAACCTCCTGCCCCATCACCTTTCGGCGGTGCATGCGCGAGGCCAGAACCTTCTGGAGTTCTGTTGCCGCCTCAAGGGCGGTGTCAACGGTAAAAGTGTCTGAATCCAACAACATGACCTGTTAATTGGCTGATTGATAACCTGATACTATATCGCGAAGATGGCTTTAGTGGCCACGCTATCGTGTTAGTCTGTTTTTTCTCGAAACGTTCCATCGGGGATGGGCGCTGTTCGCTTCCAGGGTATAGGGATTATGTACGCAAAACTTGAGACACGGACTTTTCTGGCGATGCTTGTGGGCGTTTCCATTGCCTTTGCGTTGTTGATGAAGCCATTTTTCGGGCCGATATTCTGGGCCATCGCCATCGCCTTGATCTTTTACCCGATCAATCAATGGCTGAATCGTCGCCTTGGCCCGAGGCCCAACATCAATGCCATTATCACCCTGCTGGCTTGCATCTTTATTGTGGTCATTCCGGTGCTTGGGCTGGGTGCGGCACTGATTACTGAAGGCATGGGGCTGTACCAGAAGATTCAGAGCGGAGAGATCCGCCCCGGTGAATACATTGATCAGGTGAACCGGTCGTTCCCCGCCATTCAGGCATTTCTGGGTCAGTTTGACATCAGCTTCGGCGAGCTGCGCGACCGCGTAGTGAGCGCATTTGTGGGTGGCAGCCAGTTCCTCGCCAAGCAGGCGCTGGGTATCGGCCAGAACACCTTTCAGTTTTTCCTTGGCCTGGCGCTGATGGTGTACCTGGCGTTTTTCCTGATTCGGGATGGCCAGCAACTGGTAGAGCTGCTGATCAAGGCATTGCCGCTGGGCGACGAGCGGGAGCGCCTGCTGTTTGCCAAGTTTGCGGAAGTCACTCGGGCAACCGTCAAAGGCAATTTGCTGATTGCCATCATCCAGGGTGCCCTGGGTGGCGTGATTTTCTGGATTCTGGGGATATCCGGCGCGCTGCTGTGGGGTGTGGTCATGGCCATTTTCTCCCTGCTACCCGCCGTTGGTGCTGCCATTGTGTGGATTCCGGCGGCGGTCTACCTGGCAGCCATCGGTGATGTGGTACCGGCGGTTATCCTGACGGTCTACGGCATGGTGGTGATTGGCCTGGCGGATAACCTGCTGCGGCCAATCCTGGTTGGGCGAGACACCAAGATGCCGGATTACCTGGTTTTGTTGTCTACTCTGGGCGGGCTGGTCATGTTCGGCATTAACGGGTTTGTGATGGGTCCGCTGGTGGCGGCACTGTTTATGGCGTTCTGGGGTATTTTTATCCGTGAGTTTGGCCACGAAACTCCGGAAAATATGCCGAAACGTGCGACAGGTTCGGCAGAGGACGACTGAACTGTGCTAGGGTCTTTGTGTCGCCCGGGCTTGTGGAGATGGGTGCCACATAATAATAAATAGACCGATATCCCTGAGGTATCAGGAGCAGATCAGGTGTCAATGACGAATCCTTTCAGTCATCGTATACGAATGGCGGCCATGGCCGCCGGAACCTTCGCCCTTCTGGGATTAACTCCCCCGGCTTATGCCAACGACGTCGTCGCCCTCAAGCATGCCTTGTACGGCGCCGGCTACGACATAGAGAATGTTGAGCCGGAACTGGACAGTAATACTCGTGCCGAGCTGGAAAAATTCCAGCGTGACCAGGGGCTTGAGGTAACCGGTTCGCTGGATGAAGCAACCGAGCGCGCCCTGGGTATGACCTCGGCTCAAACCGTGGCTAGCGCCACCGATCAGGCCAGCGCCGGGGCTGCGCCCCAGGCCGAAGAGGCTGCCAGTGGAGCGGCTGAACCGGAGCCCGAAGAGGAAGAAGAGGAAAGCGGCTGGTCACTGTGGTGATTGGTCGATAGCCACAAAAAAGCCCGCCAGGCATCAGCCAGGCGGGCTTTTTTGTCGATGTACGGGGCTCAGTCCAGTTTGGACAGGTCCCGCACGGCGCCTTTATCGGCACTGGTGGCCAGCAAGGCATAGGCCTTGAGGGCGGCAGAGACCTTCCGATCTCTGGGTAGCTCGGGTTTCCAGCCCTTGGCGTCCCGGTCTTTGCGCCGTCTGTTCAGCTCTTCATTGCTGACCTGGAGATTGATGCTGCGCTCGGGAATGTTGATCAGGATGGTGTCACCGTTCTCGATCAGACCAATGGCACCGCCAGCCGCGGCTTCCGGTGACGCATGCCCGATCGACAGCCCAGAGGTGCCGCCGGAGAAACGGCCGTCCGTCAGCAACGCGCAGTCCTTGCCGAGGCCCTTGGATTTCAGGTAGCTGGTGGGGTACAGCATTTCCTGCATGCCGGGGCCGCCACGGGGGCCTTCGTAACGGATAATGACCACTTCGCCGGGCTTCACTTCATCGCTCAGAATGCCTGCAACGGCGGCGTCCTGGCTTTCAAAGACCTTGGCTTTACCCTCGAACACGTAGATGCTTTCATCCACGCCCGCTGTTTTTACCACGCAGCCGTCCTGGGCGATGTTGCCGAACAGCACGGCCAGGCCGCCCTCGGAGGAATAGGCGTGTTCGACAGAGCGGATGCAGCCATCCTCTCGGTCACCATCCAGGCTCGGCCAGCGGGTGCTCTGGCTAAAGGCTGTCTGGGTCGGAATGCCCGCCGGGCCCGCCTTGTAGAACTCAACCACTTCAGGGGTGGGTGAGCGCATGATGTCCCAGACTTCCAGGGCATCTCTCATGGTTTTGCTGTGAACCGTCGGCAGATCGACGTTGATCAGGCCGCCGCGCTCCAGTTCACCCATGATGCCCATAATGCCGCCGGCCCGGTGCACATCTTCCATGTGGTACTTCGGCGAGTTCGGGGCCACCTTGCACAGTTGCGGCACTTTTCTCGACAGCTGGTCGATCTCTGCCAGGGTAAACTCAACGCCACCTTCCTGGGCCGCCGCCAGCAGGTGCAGGATAGTGTTGGTAGAACCGCCCATGGCGATATCCATGACCATGGCGTTCTCGAATGCCGAGAAAGACGCAATGCTGCGGGGCAGCACGCTGGCATCGTTCTGTTCGTAATAGCGCTTGGCATTCTCCACAATCTGACGACCGGCTTTCAGGAACAGCTGCTCGCGGTCGGCGTGGGTGGCCAGCATGGAGCCGTTACCAGGCAAGGCCAGGCCGATTGCCTCGGTAAGGCAGTTCATGGAGTTGGCGGTAAACATGCCCGAGCAGGAGCCACAGGTGGGGCAGGCGCTGCGTTCGTATTCTTCGACCATCTCATCGGTGGCGGACGGGTCGGCCGCGATAACCATGGCATCCACCAGATCCAGTTTGTGCTCGGACAACTTGGTTTTGCCGGCCTCCATGGGGCCACCGGAGACGAAGATGGTGGGGATGTTCAGGCGCATGGCAGCCATCAGCATGCCCGGGGTGATCTTGTCACAGTTGGAGATGCACACCAGGGCGTCCGCACAATGGGCGTTTGCCATGTATTCTACGGAATCGGCGATGATTTCCCGGGAGGGCAGGGAGTAAAGCATGCCGTCGTGGCCCATGGCGATACCGTCGTCCACGGCGATGGTGTTGAATTCCTTGGCGACACCGCCGGCTGCCTCAATTTCGCGGCAGACCAGCTGGCCCAGATCCTTCAGGTGAACGTGGCCGGGCACGAACTGAGTGAATGAGTTGGCGACGGCAATAATGGGTTTGCCGAAATCGTCATTCTTCATGCCAGTGGCGCGCCAGAGCGCCCGGGCACCAGCCATATTGCGGCCAGCGGTTGATGTATGGGAACGGTACTGGGGCATGGTGTGCTGCTCTCTCCCTGGTTATCGGGTTGTACTTGAGCGCAAAGGATACCAGATTAAACGCTGGTCGCATGGCTGTTTTGCCAGTGCGTGTTTACAATACGTAACAAGTAGCGGGATATTTTGAACAGAATGGTGAGGGAGTCTGTCTATGGGTGGCCAGGAAAGCCTGCAGCTGCGTCGTCTCAAGGATTTTCAGCCACTGGGGCGGTTGACGGATGACCAGCTGGTATTGCTAGCCAGCCGGGCTGAACGCCGGACCCACGGGCCTGGCCAGCGGGTAATGGAGCGAGGCGTTCGGGACGGCCTGGATTTCTTCCTGATCTCCGGAAAGGTGGAGCTTGAGTCCGTGGATGGCCGGAAAACGGTGATCGAGGCTGAAACGGAAAAAGCACTGAACCCCATCGCGCGCCTGCAGCCCAGGATGTACGACGTCACGGCGGTCAAACCCTGCGAGTTTCTGGTTATTGAACAGGAGATTCTGAACCAGATGCTGAGGTCTGCTCCGGTCACCCAGGTGGAAATGGATTCCGGGGATGGCGTCGCCGATGAAAGCGAAGAGCACCACCTGTTGATGGAGTTTTACGCCGAGCTCCGCTCCAATCAGCTCAAGTTGCCCAGCGTACCGGATGTGGCCTGGAAGGTGCGCCGGGTGGTGGACCGCGAAGATTCGACGGCCATTGATGTGGCCCAGGCGGTGTCGGCGGACCCCGCCATGGCGGCAAAGCTGGTGCGGTCCTGTAATAGCCCGCTTTACCGTGGGTTTAGTGATGTCCGTAACGTGCGTGAGGCGGTAGTGAGACTGGGTATGCGAACCACCCGGCAGTTGGTGACGGTGTTTGCCATGCGGGAAGTATTCAAGACCCGGCGCGCCTCCCTTCAGAAGGAAATGGAGCAGCTTTGGCGCCATTCCCGGGAAGTGGCCGCGCTCTGTTGGGTGCTGGCAGATCACGCTACCCGGATTGATCCGGAAGAGGCCTTGCTGGCGGGTTTGCTGCACGATATTGGCATTGTTCCGGTCTTGGTGCAGGCCGAGCACCACGTGAACCTGTTTGCCGATGAAAAGAACCTTCAGCACGCCATGTCGGAATTACGGGCAGATGTGGGCTGTGCAGTGCTGGAGAACTGGCAGTTTCCGAAAGCATTTATTGAGTCAGCCCGCCACGCGGAAGACTGGGGCTACGAGTGTCGGGAGTCGGCCCCCCAGCTGGTGGACGTTGTGATTGTAGCGCAGTTGCATTCCATGATCGGGTCCAGTCAGAATGCCGGGCTGCCGCCCTTTGATCAGGTGCCAGCCTGGCGGCGTTTAGGGGAACTGGACCTCAACGCCTCCCGGAGCCTGCAACTGTTGAGTGAGGCTCGCGAGCGGGTAGATGAGGTGCAGAAGCTCCTGTCTATCCGATAACCTCTGCCAGATGACGGAGCCTGTCCTCCAGTGAAAGACACGATTATGAATGTTCCCCTGTTTCCGCTGAATTCGATCGTTTTACCCAAGGGGCGCATTCCCCTCCAGCTGTTTGAGCCCCGCTACATCGACATGCTTTCCCGGTGTATGAAAGAGGACCGCGGCTTTGTGGTGGTCTTGCTCCGTGAAGGCGGAGAAACTGCCCGGCAGGCGGCGTTCTACGATATCGGAACCTACGTGCGGATCATCGATTTCCAGCAGTTGGACAGCGGGTTGCTCGGCATCACCGTGGAAGGTGAGTTGAAAGTATCGGTTGTCCGGAGCTGGCAGCAGGAGGACGGTCTGAACCTGGGGGATGTGGAGTGCCTGATCTCAGAGGCCGAAAGCACGGTACCTGAGCGGTACCACGAATTGCCTTCGGTGCTGCGCGCCCTGTTTCGCCACCCGGTTGTCAAAGATCTGGGCATGGATGTGGATTATGACGATGCCCGGGATGTGGGCTGGCGGCTGACAGAACTTCTGCCTCTGGATAAACAGGAAAAACAACGGCTGGCGGAACTGCAAGATCCGCTGGAGCGCCTGCAGCGGCTTCAGGAACTGCTTGAGGCGCTGGAGCAGAACTAGCCCGGAGGCAAGGGCGAGTAGGCGAGGCTGGCGGTGTCCCACTGGGTGATCAGGTAACCTGCCGCGAATGCCAGCCAGAGCATCACCGCTGCCCAGGTCAGGGCATCCGGCCAGATGGGTACCCGGTCGTAGCGACTGTAACTGGCACGAATGGCGCCGGTAATGGCCATCCCCAGTAATACGCCTCCCAGTACGTCGGTAAACCAGTGCACACCCAGGTAGAGTCTGCTCAAGGCAATGGGCACCAGGGGCAATGACAGCAACACGTAGGTTTGCCAGCGCTGTCTCTTTCGGTTTTCGCCTGCGATGAAACTGGCTGCCATGGTCACCAGTACCGTTGCCCCGGCGGTGTGGCCGCTCGGAAAGGCGCCCGAAGCTGGCGGCCGGAGTACCTGATCCGGGCGATCCACCATCAGCCCGGTTTTGAACAGCCATACACCGGCAAAGCAAAGGATGGCTGCCCCTGCAATGTGCAGGGCCGCGGCGTAGTAACCCCTGAATGACAGGACGGCTACGGCCAGCACGGCCGCACTGATCAACACCGGCGGGTCGCCCATGAGAGTGGCGGCCATCACCGGAATATCCAGCAGCGGTTGGCGCAGCACTTCAAACCAGGCAACGACCAGCTGGTTAAGCTCGTTAATCCGACGGCTGTAGGTCACCAGCTGGGTCAGGATCAGAAACATCGCCAGCGCACCCGTAGCCAGAACAATCGAAGGCAGGGGGAATTCGCCTTTGCGGGCAGGCCGTTCGTTGGTATACAGGCGCCAGAAGCGATGCGTGGTGTCATACCGGGCCATGAAGGCCTCCAGCCAGCGGTACGGCCGGCTGCCTTCGCCAACGCCCAGCCGGAACTGCAGGACCACCACGTAGAGGGCCACCAGCACTGCCGCGCTGATGCCGATAACCGGGTAAAAATGAGGTGGCGGTTCTATCTCACTGCCCAGGGCGCTGCCTACCGCATAGCCTGGCAGCACGTAGACCAGGGCCCAGCCGACGGCGGAAATCAGGTTGAAGAGCAGGAACCGCTGCCATGGCATGTGCAAGGCACCGGCAATCAGCGGGATGACCGGGCGGATTGGGCCGATGAAACGGCCGGCAATCACACTTTTGCCGCCATGGGCGTTAAAAAAGGATTCGCCCCGGGTGATCAGCCCTGGATAGCGGCTGAAGGGCCAGACGGAATCCAGCCGGCCTTTGAAGAACCGGCCCACCATGAAGCTTATTAGGTCGCCGAGAACAGCCCCCATGCCGGCCCAGATCAGGGCTTCCGACAGGGGCATGCCGGATTTCCCTGCCAGTGCAGCGAAACCAAACAGCATGGCCACACCGGGTACGACAATGCCGGCAATCGCAAGCGACTCAACCATGGCGGTTGCGAAGAGTGCCAGTATCAGCCAGCCGGGGTTATCGGCTACCCAGGCGGCCGCCTCAGCCAGCCAGGTTTCAATCATGCTTCGACAGATTCTCCCGGGCTGAACCAGGCAGAATCCATTCCCCGTTTCCGGGCTTGATGCATAGCCTGGTTGGCGCGGTTGCGCAGGGAGACGGTGCTGGTGTCGCCGTTACCGCGAGTGGTGCAGCCCAGGCTGACAGACAGCCTGCCGATACCGGTCCACTCCCGCTCGCCAATGGTCCTTCGAATCCGCTCGGCAATCACGCGTACACCTTCCTCCGGCGTAAAAGGCAGGATCAGGAAGAACTCTGAATCGTTCAGGGTGTAAAGGCTGTCGCCCGCCCGTATCACGCCAAACAGGTGTTCAGTGACCGACCTGAACAGGTTTTGTAGCCCGGCTTTGCCATGCAGATCCCGGATTTCATCGGTGTAATCGAAGCTCAGATTGATCACCGACAGAGGGTGACCGGTAGCAATGGCCCGGCTGATCTCTTTTTGCAGGGTCTCGTCAAGGAATCGTGAGTTATGGGCGCCGGTGACCGGATCGGTAATGGCAAGGTCTTCGGCCGATTGGGCAATGTGATCGTAGTGCCAGATATACAGCGCGGCGACTGCAAGTGTCAGGACCAGACCCACGGAGGTCATCAGCGCGCTGGCGGTGGGATTGCTGAACCATACGGCGCCAATCACCGGCAGCAGGAGCAGTGCCGACAGGCCCAGCCCCTGGCGCAGTGGCAGAATCAGCAGGTTCAGAATCAGAAGCGGCATCGCCCAGTGAGTGACTCCGGGGCTGTCCATGGCCAGATTGGCTGCCACCAGGCCGGCGTTGAGGCCCGCCAGAATCAGCAGGTGCCCAGGTGCTGATAGCTGCTGACGGCGACACACGACCGTGTAGATCAGCCCGGCCAGCAGCAGGCAAGTCATCGCCAGCGCAAGGTAAAACAGCTCGTAGAAACCGTAGCGCAGGTTCTGCAGTGCCAGCGAGAAAATAAACAGGGCCGCCAATCCATAGCCGAAACTGTGAGTCCAGGTTCTGAGTCTTGTCTCTGTCATGGCGCGTCACCTTGTGTGCCGGTGGGGCTTTGTACATCCGGGTGCAGCCAGTTGCTGTAGGCCTGGGTGCGGTTGCCCCCCTGTTGCTGCGCCCGGCGCAGCGCATTGGCGACACTCTGTTGCAGGCTGTCGGCGTCGTCGCCGATGTTCAGGCCAGCAATGCCAGTACTGACGGTTAGTTTCATGCCGTGGGACTCAAGCAGCTTGCACAGGCCAATGCGGATTTTCTCGGCGCTGGCGGCGGCACCCGAGGTATTGATGCCGGGCAGGATCACCAGGAACTGGAGGTCGGCTACTCGATAGTAGGTATCGAAATCCCGGAGCTGGGAGTGCAGGTAGCGTCCGATTCTGGGCAGAATGGCGCGGATGTCCTCGTCTGGATCGTTGTCGCTCAGGTGAGTATCGAGCCCGATCATCATCACCGACATGTCCGTGCCTTCACGCTCACTGCGCTGGATTTCCTTGTGAAGGTCCGCCGACAGGTACTCCCGGCTGGCCGCCTGGGTGAGTTCATCGGTCCGCCTCAGTGGTGCCAGCTGCCGAGCCTTGTATTCACGCAGGAAGATAAGCAGCGTGGAGAGCAGCGTTGTCAGTACGAAGGCACTGATCATCTGATGGCGGTCAGGAAGCACCACGGCCCACTGGGTCGAAACCAGGATGGCAAAGGTCAGAAGTGCGGTGATCAAGGCCGCGAGGTAGGTTGGCATCAGTGCAAAGCTCACCAGCGGCAGTGCGTAGAGCCAGTGGCTGAGCGCCCAGGGTCCCTGCCAGAGCGCCATCAGAAGCAGGAGTGCCAGGGCGGTATAACAGGCCACTTTGATGTGTCGCCAGGGCAGGGCAGAATGCCTGGCGAAACCCGGGTTGCTGGCCAGGCTGATACCCGCCGCCGCTGCCGCGCAGGCTGCCAGCAGGAATTCGCCCAGCAAGATGCCGGCTGCGCTGGTGAGCGCAAGGGCAACGAAACCGGCTCTTGAGAGCCTGCCTGGCAGGAATTTTTCAGCCGACTGGGGCATGTTGTCTGTCCTTTGCTGGCGCATCCATTTGAATCTGTGCAGCGCTATAATAGTCGTTTGGGATGCGGACTTGAAACGGGAAAGGTAAAGTAACGCTCCAGTTCTGGAATCAGCATGCAAAATATAAAGGTAATCCAATGGATGTAGCAGCCTACATGGCGGAACTCGGTCAGCAGGCACGGGCCGCTTCCCGGGAAGTGGCCCGTTCAACCACCGCCGTTCGCAATCAGGCCTTGTTGGCAACGGCCAGGGCGCTGAGTGCCGCCCGCGCCGAACTGGTGCGAGCCAACCAGAAGGATCTCGAAAATGGCCGGGTGAATGGCCTGGACGATGCCATGCTTGACCGCCTGGAGCTTACCGAGGCCCGCATTGATGCCATGATCGAGGGTCTGCAACAGGTGGCAGGCTTGCCGGACCCTGTGGGTGAAATTACTGACATGACCTACCGGCCATCCGGCATTCAGGTGGGCAAGATGCGGGTGCCTCTGGGGGTTATTGGTATCATCTACGAATCCCGCCCCAACGTGACGGTTGAAGCTGCCAGCCTGTGCCTGAAGTCGGGTAACGCTACCATTCTGCGCGGCGGTTCCGAGGCTATTCATTCCAACCGGGCCATTGCTGCCTGCCTGGCGACCGGGCTGGCAGAAGCCGGTTTGCCTGAAACGGCGGTGCAGGTGGTGGCCACTACGGATCGGGCGGCCGTGGGTGAACTGATCACCATGCCCCAGTACGTGGATGTGATTGTGCCGCGGGGAGGCAAGGGCCTGATCGAACGGATCAGCCGTGACGCGCGGGTGCCGGTCATCAAGCATCTGGATGGTGTTTGCCACGTCTACATTGACAGCCACGCGGACCCTGAAAAGGCGCTGAAGGTCGCCGTCAATGCCAAGACCCACCGATACGGAACCTGCAACACCATGGAAACCCTTCTGGTGGATGAGGAAATTGCTGAAGACATGCTGCCTTTGCTGGCTCAGGAGTTTGTGGCCAAGGGGGTTGAACTGCGTGGCTGTGAACGCACCCGGGCGATACTGCCCGATGTGATCGCCGCCACGGAAGAAGACTGGCACGCGGAGTACCTTGCGCCAATTCTGGCTGTGCGGGTTGTGGCCGGGCTGGACGCCGCCATCGATCACATCAACCGCTACAGCTCCCAGCACACCGAGAGCATCATTACCGAAAACTACACCCGTGCCCGCCGGTTTCTGACCGAGGTCGATTCCAGCTCGGTGATGGTGAATGCCTCTACCCGCTTCGCGGACGGATTCGAATACGGCCTGGGAGCGGAGATCGGTATCTCGACCGACAAACTCCATGCCCGTGGACCGGTGGGGCTGGAAGGCTTGACGTCACAAAAATACGTGGTGTTCGGCGACGGGCACATCCGGGCATGATGTCATGCACGTGATCTACGGCGGCACCTTTGATCCGATCCACCACGGCCACCTGCGCCTGGCGCTGGAAATCTCCGATGCCCTGGCGGTGACGCCGGTGCATCTGGTGCCTTGCCACATTCCGCCGCATCGGGGCAGCACCGGTGCCAGTTCTGAGCAGCGCCTGGCGCTGATCCAGCTGGCCATCGAGGGCGAGCCGGGGCTGCGTGTGGATGACCGGGAGCTGCGCCGGGCCGGCGCCTCCTATACCGCTGACACCCTGCGACAGTTGCGCCAGGAGCTGGGGCCGGATGAACCCCTGGTGATGGTGGTGGGCACCGATGCCTTTGCTGCTTTTGATCGCTGGCGCGAATGGGCTGATATCCCGGACCTGGCGCACATCGTCGTGGTAAAGCGCCCCGGCTCGGATTTGCCCGTTGGCAGTGAGGCTGCGCGGCTGGTGTCTGAGCGTCGGGCTGATGGCCCGGACGCTTTAAGAGCCGCTCCCTGTGGCGCGGTTCTTGAGCTGGACCCGCCGCTGCTGGATATTTCCGCAACCGTTATCCGGCAGCGCATTGCAGGTGGTCGCTCTCCCCGTTACCTGACGCCGGATCCTGTCTGGCAGAGAATCCAGACGCTCGGCCTTTACGGTGCGTGCCCAGCCGGGAACTTTTAGTGGTACAATTG
>Ga0209075_1004391_pt1 | contig 11322 bp, 8 predicted proteins | sample Stecom2011_FD_187523 | JGI IMG/M metagenome (GOLD analysis project Ga0209075, IMG submission 187523) | Agricultural soil microbial communities from Utah to study Nitrogen management - Steer compost 2011 (SPAdes) (version 2) | ecosystem: Environmental > Terrestrial > Soil > Agricultural land...
CAAAATGGCTTCTGCATTGGAACAAATGAATCTTGAAATTCAAAGTACGCGCTTGGAGAGGATTCCACTAAACACCGTCGAACTACCGATTGATCAAGCAAAAAAGATTTTAGAATTAGAAGAGAAGTTTGAGGATGACGATGATGTTCAGAATGTGTTTCACAATTTGGAAGTTACTGATGCTTTGGTGGAAGAGATGGAAGAGTAAAGCTTGAGGAATAAAGGCTCCTACTCTATTGGAACTTTTATACGTATTTTCTGTCGCAATTAACGTCGGTTTTTGCGACAGAATTATTGCGAAGATAAAGGATGTTGATTACAGTTTTGCTTAGCTTGAAATGTTGAATTAAACCGAAAATAACTTTTAATGTTGTTCTGCTATAACTCGATTGACAAAGGTTTATACTCCCTCTCTCCCGATTCTATAGAACATTTACTATTTATAAATAAATGAGCACTTTCTTGAATTTTATCTTTATCAAGTTAACTTTGGAGCTGAGTGAAAACAGTGAGTATACAGTCTGAAACCATCCCTTTAAAATAGAAGTATGAATACAAATGTAGATGTGAATGAAATCGTTCAAAATCTTTATGAACAGATAAAGAACAGCGAAGACAAAGGAAGTTTGGCATCTTACATTCCTGAATTAGAAAATATAGATTCAACGCTTTTCGGTGTACATATCTCAACGATAGACAATACGAACTTTGGAGTTGGAAACTGCTACGACAAGTTTTCTATTCAAAGTATTGTCAAGGTATTATCCCTCATTATGGCGTATGATCTCCTCGGGGAAGAATTATGGACAAGAGTAAAAGTGGAACCTTCTGGAACACCTTTTAACTCACTTATTCAACTTGAAGTAGAGAATGGAATTCCGAGAAACCCTTTCATCAATGCTGGAGCGCTTGTTATTGCTGATGTTCTATTAAGTAATTTAAAGAATCCAAAAGAAGATTTCCTGAATTTTGTAAGAAACCTTTCTGATAGCAAAGACATTACGTATTCTTCAAAAATAGCCAGTTCTGAAAAGGAAGTAGGATATAGAAATGCTGCTTTATGCAATTTAATAAAGTCATTCGGAAACATAGAAAACGAACCATCCGAAGTGCTTGACTTTTATTATGATCTTTGTTCACTTGAAATGAGTTGCGAAGAGCTCTCCAACCTATTTCTATTTTTAGCCAATGACGGCTTCACCTTAACGGAGAGAAAACAAATACTTACCCGAAGTCAAACCAAAAGAATAAACGCCTTAATGCAAACCTGTGGCTTTTATGATGAATCTGGAGACTTCGCTTTCAAGGTTGGACTTCCTGGAAAAAGTGGCGTCGGCGGTGGAATTGTAGCAGTACATCCGAACCAATACGCCATTGCTGTTTGGAGTCCGAAATTGAACGCCAAAGGAAATTCATATAAAGGAATGCGCTTTCTTGAAGAGTTTACAACAAAAACTGAATCTTCGATATTTTAAAGTGGCTGAAAAGAGCATGGATTTGTAGTTGAAACAGTAAAACCAATCCAATTCTACAGCGAAATCAGTTTTCATGTGGAATTGCGTTGCTCAGAGAACTGAAGCCCAAAATACTCACTGTGACAAGATCGGTGCAAGACAAAAAGACTTTTCAAAATTACAAAACTGAATAAAAAAGAGTCATTTATCTTTAAGCGTAATAAGTTTCGAGAAACAAAGACCGACAGTGTATCCTCAAAACTACCAGGAGCAGCGCTTTCCTATGCGAGCACCCAACTTATCAATTCTACTTCAACTTCAAAAGTCGGCCTTTAAGACTACTTAATTCAATTTCTTCAAATTCAACCTCTGGCGCATTGGCAGATATCTTCGTATTTACTATGGATAAAAGAACTTTATCCTTTTTTGTTTCAATGACTACATAATAGACAGGAATACCCTCAGGAACTCTTAGAAATGCATATTTTGTTCCTACTCTTCCAGCTGGAAAAAGACTCTTATCATCTTTAAACACGAGGGTCATAAATCGTTCTTCGTTCACTTTAAGAGGAGTATTCATAACGATTAATGGATTGAAGTTTCGAAATCTATCACAGTTTATCCAACCAACATAAGCAGTACTAAATCCATAATAACCTACGTCTGCTGCTGTTCCTTCACCTCTTTCCACTTTTTGATCGCGAAGAACTTTTTGTAACTCATAGTAATTGTTAACTCCCAAACTATCCATTAAGTTTTGAATAGAATCATTAAAAGCTCCATCGAAAGTTTCTTTTTCTTTCTCACGAAGACCTTTAAAGAATACTCCTCCAACTTTTCGGAAGCCTCTACGGATCTTACAAAAAAAGAACTTACAATTTTCATCTGAAAGTCTTCCGTTAAATTCACCAGAATTAAAATCACCAGAATTAATTAAGCTACTCGGGAAATAGACAGCGCCTCTACCTCCAGTTGATCCGTCGTTGAGTTGCCAATTGAGAAGATCATGCGGATCACGTTCTCCAAAAAAAAGTTCCATGTCCTCTTTTAGTTCAGTTGCAGGCATAAATACATTGACATTCTGTTGGGGTTGAATATCTTCACCTTCTTCATTCTGATAGTTCAATTTCACCATTCCACCTGTTTCCAAAAGTCTGCCATTTGAGGTTGTACTAAGGCGTTCCCCAATCATTTCTGCATAAGTGTAAGCTTCCTTAAATTCGACATAAGCATAATTCGTCGGTGTATGAAAAGTATTGGCTTTGATAGCGATTACTGTCCCCTTCTGTAAAACTAAAATGGTATCGCGCTTGGTTGGAATGCGAAAGCGTTGTGTGGAAACTGCCAACTCATCATACACATCTTGAAGTGTAAGGTGTTTTCCCCTCAAGCTTTTCGTATAAATCAAAGCAACCTCTACTCTTCTGTTCGTTTTCTTCCCTTCATCTGTTGTATTGGCTGAAACAGGTTTTTCCTCTCCATAATAATCTTTATGAATAGGTACATTTACTTTTCCACTGAAATATTCATTGACCATTTCTACACGGCGTTGAGATAAAGCTTTATTGTACTCATTTGACCCATCGCTATCCGTATGTCCTGTAAGATATATTTCCTGAAGCACAGAAGTCTTGGTCAGTAGTTCATCTAGCTTTTGCTGTTCAGAAGAAGAAACAGAATACTTGTCAACATGAAAATACAACGTAGAAAAAAGCGTATCTTGACTTAAAGCTATTGGACAAAGGAAATAAATGAAGAGAATATAAAAAAAGTGTTTTAGCATCATTAGCAGTTTATTAATAAACGCGTGAAAAGGGGTAATTATTATTGAACAGATGAGAAAAAGAGAGCTCAGCTGTACATTTCGACAGTTTTAAGCAAAAATTTACCCCCCACCTACTGCAACCCAGTCCCAAAAAAATCTTTTCTATCGTCGTCTTTATCCGACTCATCAAAAATGTATTCAGAATTGATCAAATTACAAATTGCTTTTATTTCATGAATTTTTTGATTCTCAACTGCTTTCTCTGCATCTAAAAGTAATTTCTGTACTCTTTTTTTATTCCTAAACTTATGGTCGGGAGTTGTCTTAAAATGATAGAAAAGCAAGTAATAATATTGGTCAGATCCTATAAATAAATCATTTCCTATTTTATTTAAAAGCTCGGACTTTCTCTTTACCGCATGTTTATCACCGCTGGTTAAGAACTTCTTTTCGTCCCTCAGTATTTCATCAAATCGGGCACGGACAGGAGGTTTCATTTCATCGACACGGTTCGCCAGCGCATCTCTGTTTTGTTCGTAATCTTCTACTGCATTTTCATAGCTTTCGTCTTGATCAAATTGATCGATTTCCATGAGCAACTTTCTCTTTTGATCGATTGCCCTGTATTTTCTATTCGCTAATCCGTCTTTACTGTTCAATGTTTCTTCAACTTCTTCAAGGCCTTTTTTAATGCGCATCAATTGAATTAAGAATTCGAAATTCTCGGTATTCTCAACATAATCTAGCTTTTGCTGAACTTTCTGTTGTCCGATACGAATTTCGCTTAACACCTTTCGGGAATCAATATCGTTGTGAAAAGAAGGTGTAAACTGTTTACTGATGACCTGATCTATCCCTGGAATGTAAATTTCAAGATCTAAATCTCTTGATTCTGAAATAGAAAATGTCATTTCGATATCGGTTCCTTTAATTAAGTCATCGCCTAAATCTTTACCATTCAACTCAATGTATCCAATGCTTTGGTTAGCCCCGGGAGAAGTACCGATTTTCCCTTCCAAGACATTGATGTAAATCTTATCCTCACTTCCTTCGCGTATACTTTTGGAGAAGGTTTTATAAAGCGTTTTCTTTAACGGGAGAATGGTGTTTTTCTTAAAAATCAATTCCAAATACGTTTCAGATTCTCCGTCCACTTCAATACAAATATCATTGGGAAGCGGTTGACCTGAAACTTGATATACTCCATTCGTAATGGCAATTAAATCATTCGAATAAACAGGGTTATTCTTTTTATCAAATATCTTTAGTTCAAAATAATTGGTTTGTCCTTTTCTCAAGTTAACGAAAAATTCGCCGGAGGTATTGAAGCTGATCATCCCCGAATCAAAAGCCAAGTCTTTTCTAATAATTCTAAAGTAGCCATCGAAAACCTCTTTTGTTCTAAAAGCAATTAATTCTTCAAGATCACGTGAAGAAGATTCAAAAGACAAAGCAATTTCCAAGTCCTTGACCTTTGCACTTTCATTTTCCGGATGGTCGTTTGGTTCGGCATCCTCAGTTACCGCTTTTTGCTTTCCTCCAGCAAAATAAGCAGCACCTTTGAGTACAGCAGTCGTTGGATCCACAGAAAAGTCAACATTACTTTTTGTATCTTCTGCAATTGACGTACGAATAAAAGGAATAAAGGTCGTTCCCCCAACAAGGATTATCCTTTCAAAATCTTGATAATTCAAACGATTTCCCTTCATAAGGTCTTCCACAAGACGCATGGATTCGTCATACATTTTTTTGACTACCTTGCTTAAGTCTTCCTGTTTAAAAGATAGTTCAGCATATAATTCTAAAGGTTCAAAATCGATTTCAAGCCAAGCCTCTTCTCTGAGTGACAATTCTTTTTTTAACTGTTCAGCTTGATAAATCAAGTACTTTCCGAGTCGACCATAAATAGCGTCATCAGATTCATTGATCTTATTCCAAAGGTCCGTTAATCCTGCATGTTCCTCAATTCGCGGAATGATTATTTTCTCAAGGAAATCTGAATCGATATCAATTCCACCTAAAAAGTTATTCCCTGAATGGTCAAGGACTTTTAATTCACGCTCATTTACCGATACTACCGCAACGTCAAAAGTTCCTCCACCAAAATCATAAACCAACCATTTCGATTCCTTTGAAAGATCGAGTTCATTTTCATTGGCATATGTAAGACAAGCTGCAATCGGTTCTTGTAATAAAACCACTTCTTTAAATCCAGCTTGATAGCCTGCTTCCTTTGTAGCGTTAGACTGAATGGTATCGAAAGATGCGGGAATGGTAATAACCACGGATTCAAGAGGGATATTCCCTACAAATGAACGGAGTTCGCTCAAAACCAGCGAAGATAAAACGACAGGTGTCAGCGTTTGCTCGAAAGAGGGCATTTCATAAACCTCAGAAGTCCCCATATTTCTCTTGAAAGAAGTAAATACATTCTGATTAGAACCAATCAACGCTTCTTGCGCCTTGTCCCCCACAATGATTCTGTTCTTCTTGAATGCCACAACCGAAGGAATGGTATCTTTAAAGCCCACAGGATTTTTAATGACCATTACTTTCCCAGCGTCATAGACGCTAATTCCTGAGTTTGTTGTTCCTAAATCGATTCCGTAATTTATATTTCCCATCTCTTATTCAACAATTACAATTCCTTTTTGCACCAATTGGCTACTTCCATTCTCTTCCCTATAAATAATAGGTTTAAGCACTTTTACTACCTTTGAATAGCGCGTAATATCTCCGTTTATCGTAGCATCGATAGAAATGTCAGTATCCACATATTTTCGACCCATCGGATCTACGATTTCATAGCCTTCTTGGCTGAGTTCATGAAAAAGACGGTCTACATTTCTTTCGATTTTGGAATAATCAAACTTTTCCATTTTCGACTTTATCTCGAACAGTTGATTTGCTATAGTGATCACAATTTTTTTCATAAAGATATGAGAAAAAATAAAATGGCCATAATTTAGAATAACAAGGCTTTTTAGTAAATTAGCCGACGAACACACGAACGCTATACTTTGAATAAAACTACCACTTTAGAAATCATTCAAAACCTCAGACAAGAAGGATTGGATTTGGTGAATCTAAGTGAAAGTGAAATCATCCGAATTGAAAAAACACTAAAGGCCAGAATTAAACTCGATCAATCCATTGACATTAATGAGGTTGAGGCTATTGTTCATCTGCTGAGAACACAATCTAAAAGTTTAGAACTTTTCTTTCACGACGATTTTATTCCTGTTCGAAACCTACTTCAAAATAAAGAATTCGTTTTTTTCAATACTTATTTATTGGACAGAGCCAGTCGGAATGGAGAACAATTAAAAGTGTTTTTAGGCACCTTCTTTTTTGATGAACTCACTGGTTATGCTCGCTTATGTTTCGAAGTCGATCACTATCGGGCGCTGTTTGAATTTTTAAACCTTCGACTTATTTTAGATGAAGAGATTACCGACAACATAAGAAAACAAATGGAACGTCGCTTTATGCTGCTTTCCGAAACCTTTCGCCTTCATGCCAACGATAAACCTGAAAAGGTTCTTCCCTTATTCAATCCTTATTTTTACCGTTGCATCAATCAACTCAATAGGGATGCGATTTTTGAGGTGAGGATAATGAACTTACTGAGTTTAATTCTCAATAAGCAAAAAGCACTTTCTAAAGTTGATTTAATTCGAATAATCTTTTCATTGACTTTTTATGTGCCAGTGGAAGAAGGCAATAAAAAAGTTTGGGAACAAAACCGCAGTTACAGTTCACACCATGGTGCAAAAGAAATTAAGGGAAAGTACGATGAAGCCAATTTTAAAGGAGGAACAAGAGTAAAGGGAAACACGATAAAAAAAGAGTATAGTTCACGAAGTATTTTCGCATTGATCATTCCCTTTTTATTGGTTATTGGTTTTATATATAAAATGACGATAAGTGGCAGTCGATCAGGTGGACAACATTTTGATCAGCGATTTACTCCCGCTGAAATAAAAAAGGATTATGTAAATCAGGTAAGAGAAGCTAAACAAAATTGGGAAGAAAAAAATGCAAAAGATGTAAGGGAAGCAAAGGAACTCAATCATAATTATCGAACAGCCACCTTACTTACTGGCTATTTACCGAATGCTGCTACAATTCAGCATATCCAATTTGAAAAACCAACAATTGCTGAAATAATATATTTAGAAAATAAGGTGAATTATTCTTTTAGTAATTCTCCACAAGTAACACAAAATGGTGAAGGCTTTTTAGAATTAATCAATGTTACGAGCAATCATATCATTCTTATAATGGAAGACCAAAACAAAGATTCATCTTTTTTATTAATGCGTCCTTTACAAATGATAGAAGTGGCTTTCGAGTTAACTAAACTGAATGTTTATACGGGCGAAGGTTTAGAAAAGGTGATATATCTTGATGAAAACAAAGCTGATAAAAATGGCTTAAGATTCACCACATTTAATAAAACCCATAAAAAGGCATTAGAGAAAACTTTTACATTTACGAACATTACAGCAGGGAAATATCATTCTGTACAAATCTTTACAGATGTACAAAGTGAAACAGGTATTGGGGTAAGGCATAAAGTGGATAATTCTTACGATGATTAAAATTAAACTATTTAATATCGATATGTGCTATTGAAAAAATATACTAAAGTTTAAATTATCTTTAAGATCACTGGGATTTCATTATATAATCAATAGGCAAAATATAACGACCCATTTTGAATAACAAGGCTTTTTAGTAAATTAGCTGCCAAACACAGGAACGCTATACTTTGAACAAAACTACCACTTTAGAAATCATTCAGAACCTCAGAAAGGAAGGCTTGGACTTGATGAACCTAAGTGAAAGTGAGATCATCAGAATTGAGAAAACGCTTAAGGCTAAAATAAAACTGGATCAATCGCTGGACATCAATGAGTTGGAAGCCGTTATTCATTTACTGCGTACTCAATCTGAGGATTTAGAACTATTTTTTCATTCAGATTTCAATCCTTTGCGAAAGATATTACAAGGAAAAGACTTTGTGATTCTCAGTACAGATGCTTTGAATAAAATTAAAGTTAAGGGAGAAAAGTTAAAACCATTTTTAAGCATTTACTTTTTTGAGGAACTTATTCAATATGCTAGAAAATGTATGGATGAACATCATTATCGGGCACTTTATGAATTTCTAAACCTTCAATTCTTATTGGATGAAAAAGTACTTGATGTTATCAGAACGCAGATAGAGCAACGCTTTTTATTACTTTCAGAAACCTTTCGACTTCATGCCAACAAAAAATCAGAGAAGATCTTTCCTTTAATGAATCCTTATTTTTACCGTTGCATAAATGAGCTCAACAGGGATGCCGTGTTTGAAGATCGGGTGATAAATTTTCAAGATGATATCATCCACAAACAATATGATATTTCTAAAAATGTTTTCATTCGTTTAATCTTCTCACTGACGTTTTATATACCGATAGAAGAAGGGAATAAAGAAAATATTCTTCAAAATCATAGGTACTGTTTAGATCAAGGGGCTTATGAAGTTCGAAAAAGAAATGAAAAGCCAAGCTTTAAAGGAGATTCAGAAACTAAAAAGGCCAAAACCAGTTTTAATTTCGATTTTATGAACCTCATCAGATTGATTATCCCGCTGATCATTCTTGTCTATTATTTTAATAACTCTGGTTCGAAAACTTTTCAAAATCACAATTACACCCGGTCAGTTTATGATTCAAAATATGATTCGGAGGAGCTAACACAACAAATTCAAAAAATGAAGTACATTCAAGATTCAAAATCGAGAATTAAAAATAATGAGAAAAACAGTTTATACAATGACTACCTGCCGAATGCTGCAACTATTCAGTTTCTCCAATTTGAAGAAGTGAAAATAATAGAAAAGAAACCTGTGAGCAGATTTAGAATTTATGATTTCAAGACCTCCCCTATTCAAGGTTATAATAGAGACAAAAGCAATGACTTTTTAGAGTTAAGAAACACCACCTCTAATGACATGATACTTATTTTGCAAAACCAAAAGAATGACTCTACCTATTTGCACCTTCAGCCTTTCCAAAGTATAAAAATCAACTTTGAGTTAGAAAAGCTTACCATATACACTGGTGAAGATTTACAAGAAGTGGAATATCTCGATAAAAATGATTCGATTAGGTATGGTTTAAGGTATAATAAATTTAGAACCGCCCATGAAAATGCCTACCGTGAAATTTTCACATTCAAAAACATCAATAAAAACAAATTTCATTCTATTCAATTATTCGCAAAAGAGGATTACAACACCAAAATTGAAATTAAGCATAAAGTCTCTGGCTTTCCTAATCAATAAAGTATAAATAACGGTTTTGGAATGGAGTTGAATATTCACTTTGCTACTATCGTATAACTTTTATAAATTTGAAAACGCATTAAAACTCACCCATTGAAAACATCATTTTTACTATTTCTAGTTTTACTTCTAACGACATCTTCTGCCTATAAGGAAAAGCCACCTTGTCATTGTTTAGATTATTATAAAAACAAATTGACCAATAGTGGCCCAGTTTTAGAATTTCAAGCTGCTGCTTCAGGTATAGATTTTCATAAGGTTACAAATGGTTTGTTCATGGATTCTGTATTCTTAAAAAATCACCTTTCAGCATCAGATTATGAAAATTTAGAGGACTTTTTCACGGTGAATGTTTCGGATGAAAACCACTTTTTAGAAAGTCCTAGAATCGGCTTCGCAAACGCAAAAGATACTTCTCTAATCAATGAATTATTAAAAAACTACCAAGAACAAAAATTAGAATTAGAAGATGGATTTCGTTTATTATGGAGTCAAAAACCAACGCGCATTGATGAAAAGCTTCTTTATACCCTGTATGCCGTAAGAAGACCTGAAGAGTCAGAAGTAATTCTAAGGAGCGAAAATATAGAAAATGCGAGAATAAGCAATTTCCCCACCGATACTACATGGTCTGTCTCCATTAATTTTGATGAGGAGGGAAGTGAAAAAATGAGTGCCCTCTCCATACAAAATGTCGGCAATTACCTTTTACTAATATCACACAACAAAGTGTTAAGCGCACCAATTATCATTTCACCAATTGATCATGGCTATATCTTAATTGATGGGAAATTCACGGAAGAAGAGGCTACATCCAAATCCAACTGGATTAGTTGTGATGGATACTCAAGAAGAATCGGCCAAAAGAAATTCAAGAAGGAGATGAAGAAATGTCAATAAGAATTACATTCTGAGGAGTCTTTGGAGGGTGGCATAAAACTGTAGACCAAGTTAAGCTATAAAGTTTAAAACTTTTAAAGTTAAGTTTTAGGAGAGAAATATCAGAATAATCGCAAAATTCATCAAGGGTTATGAATTGGTGACGCTCTTTGTCCAGGTGATCTTTTATGTGCTCTAATAACCTCCTACCGGTAATTCGTTCCTACCGGTAATTCGCTGGACATCCTTGGGATATATGCATATACGATTTACTTTCATTTCGAAATCAGTAGGGTAAATATAGAAATAAAAACCGAAGATGTTTTATGGTGTTATTTGAGAGCAGAACTAGATTCTGCAACCATCAAAAACGCAGTATAATGTGTTTTATTTGGGTTTATTATCTTGAACCGAGCTTTACATACATAATTACACAACATCATTCGCTTTTTTAAGTAAAATACAAACATGTGATACCTTAAACTTGCTGCACCTAAAACAGAATTACCATTATAATTGCATATATGCAATTAAAAACCTATATTTAATCAATATAATGGTAATAATATGTTAGAGATTGTAACAATAAAAGACATAAAAGACAAGATTGGTGAGGCTTGTATGATGAATCGAAAAGCGAATAATTTGTCTCGTGAAGAGCTTGCTAAAGCCTTGGATGTTTCTAGTACAACGATTCAAAACATTGAAAATGGTAAAAACACCACTTTAGATAATGTATTAAAAGTAGCCAATCACTTTGACTTATTACAAAAAATTGCAAAAGAACTAGATAGCTATACAAGTGACCAAAATAACATTTCATTATACTAAAAGATGGCTAAAGATAAAATCATAGAAGTAATGGCATTTGGTCTTGAAGTAGGGAA
>Ga0209075_1004392_pt1 | contig 11322 bp, 9 predicted proteins | sample Stecom2011_FD_187523 | JGI IMG/M metagenome (GOLD analysis project Ga0209075, IMG submission 187523) | Agricultural soil microbial communities from Utah to study Nitrogen management - Steer compost 2011 (SPAdes) (version 2) | ecosystem: Environmental > Terrestrial > Soil > Agricultural land...
GGTAGTATGCTTATGCCCGATTATTATCCATGCACGGTCGCTCGACTAGTGAGCTGTTACGCACTCTTTAAATGAATGGCTGCTTCCAAGCCAACATCCTAGCTGTCTGTGCAACCATACCGCGTTATACTTCAACTTAGCATACATTTGGGGACCTTAGCTGATGGTCCGGGTTCTTTCCCTTTCGGACATGGACCTTAGCACCCATGCCCTCACTCCCATAAAACATTTTGCAGCATTCGGAGTTTGTCAGGAGTTGATAGGCGGTGAAGCCCTCGCGTCCTATCAGTAGCTCTACCTCTGCAAAACTATTATGAGGCTGCACCTAAATGCATTTCGGGGAGTACGAGCTATTTCCCAGTTTGATTGGCCTTTCACCCCTACCCACAGGTCATCCAAAAACTTTTCAGCGTTTACTGGTTCGGTCCTCCATTCCGTGTTACCGGAACTTCAACCTGCCCATGGGTAGATCACTAGGTTTCGCGTCTATCCCTACCAACTATGGCGCCCAATTAAGACTCGCTTTCGCTTTGGCTCCTTGTCTTATAAACAATTAACCTCGCTGGTAAGGAATAACTCGTAGGCTCATTATGCAAAAGGCACGCCGTCACCCCATAAAGAGGCTCCGACCGCTTGTAGGCGCACGGTTTCAGGTACTTTTTCACTCCCCTGTTCGGGGTACTTTTCACCTTTCCCTCACGGTACTGGTTCACTATCGGTCTCTCAGGAGTATTTAGCCTTACCGGATGGTCCCGGCAGATTCACACAGGATTTCTCGTGTCCCGCGCTACTCAGGATATCAACTATCATATTAAATCGAACGTGTACGGGATTATCACCCTCTATGATCCCTCTTTCCAGAAAGGTTCCACTTGAATTGAATACAAATTATGTCGATCCTACAACCCCGGTAATGCCGAAACATTACCGGTTTGGGCTGCTCCCCGTTCGCTCGCCGCTACTGAGGGAATCACTCTTGTTTTCTCTTCCTCCGCTTACTTAGATGTTTCAGTTCGGCGGGTTAGCTTCATGTATAAATACATGATATACAGGCTTCACCTGTATGGGTTGTCCCATTCGGAGACCTTCGGATCAAACGGTTATTTGCACCTTCCCGAAGATTATCGCAGCTTATCGCGTCCTTCATCGCCTCTGAGAGCCTAGGCATCCTCCATGCGCCCTTATCTACTTTCTTTTGCCACGTAGTTATCGTGTTATTCTATTTTCTACTTATTAAATTGTCAGTCGTGTCAATGAACGTTTTGCACCTTTTTTTGTGCAATGTGGCTTTTTAGTGATCAGTGATCAGTGAATGCTGATTACTATAGCCTTTAAGATTTGTTGTGGTGAGAAGATAGAACCATTGTTCGTATCTTCAATGTTTAATGTTCAGTTATCTTTTACCCATCATTCATGAATGGTTATTGTTAACTAGTCATTGATCCTTGATAACTGCTCACTGAAAAAAAGTAGTCCTGCGCAGAGTTGAACTGCGGACCCCTACATTATCAGTGTAGTGCTCTAACCAAACTGAGCTACAGGACTCTATAGTTTCTCTTTGAATCCACCCTTACATTTAAAAATGGTGGAGAGAAATTAAGTCCCCGTTTTAATTTTATTCTTTGATCTCAAACTCATAATTATTAGCTAATTAGTAAGTTCTTCTTCAGAAAATAAAAACTCTAGGTGGAAAGAGTGATATATATAATAATGATGCAATACGCAAAATCTTAGTCAAAACATTTAAAAATAATTGTCTCAATCTAAGGCTTTTGAAAAATTCTCCAGAAAGGAGGTGTTCCAGCCACACCTTCCGGTACGGCTACCTTGTTACGACTTAGCCCCAGTCACCAATTTTACCCTAGCACGCTCCTTAACGGTTACATGCTTCAGGTACCCTCGGCTTCCATGGCTTGACGGGCGGTGTGTACAAGGCCCGGGAACGTATTCACCGCGCCATGGCTGATGCGCGATTACTAGCGAATCCAGCTTCACGAAGTCGGGTTGCAGACTTCGATCCGAACTGAGACCGGTTTTTGGGATTCGCATCTTCTCGCGAAGTAGCTGCCCTTTGTACCGGCCATTGTAACACGTGTGTAGCCCTGGACGTAAGGGCCGTGCTGATTTGACGTCATCCCCACCTTCCTCACGGTTTACACCGGCAGTCTCAATAGAGTCCCCACCATTACGTGCTGGTAACTATCGATAGGGGTTGCGCTCGTTATGGGACTTAACCCGACACCTCACGGCACGAGCTGACGACAACCATGCAGCACCTTGAAGAGTGTCCGAAGAAGGACCTGTTTCCAAGCCTGTCACTCCCCATTTAAGCCCAGGTAAGGTTCCTCGCGTATCATCGAATTAAACCACATGTTCCTCCGCTTGTGCGGGCCCCCGTCAATTCCTTTGAGTTTCATTGTTGCCAACGTACTCCCCAGGTGGATTACTTAATGCTTTCGCGCAGTCGCTTACAATATATCGCAAACAACTAGTAATCATAGTTTACGGCGTGGACTACCAGGGTATCTAATCCTGTTTGCTCCCCACGCTTTCGTACCTCAGCGTCAGTAATAGTTTAGTAAGCTGCCTTCGCAATCGGTGTTCCGTAGTATATCTATGCATTTCACCGCTACACACTACATTCCGCCTACCTCAACTATACTCAAGACAAACAGTATCAATGGCAATGCTACAGTTAAGCTGCAGAATTTCACCACTGACTTATGAGTCCGCCTACGTACCCTTTAAACCCAATAAATCCGGATAACGCTTGGATCCTCCGTATTACCGCGGCTGCTGGCACGGAGTTAGCCGATCCTTATTCATACGATACTGTCAATTATCTACTCGTAGATAAATTTCTTCTCGTAAAAAAGCAGTTTACAACCCGTAGGGCAGTCATCCTGCACGCGAGATGGCTGGTTCAGACTTGCGTCCATTGACCAATATTCCTCACTGCTGCCTCCCGTAGGAGTCTGGTCCGTGTCTCAGTACCAGTGTGGGGGACCTTCCTCTCAGAACCCCTAGACATCGTTGCCTTGGTGAGCCGTTACCTCACCAACAAGCTAATGTCACGCATGCCCATCTTTAACCTATAAATATTTTACCACGTTGTCAGGTGACAACGTGGTCTTATGCGGTGTTAATTCCCCTTTCAGGGAGCTATCCCACTGTTAAAGGTAGGTTGCATACGCGTTACTCACCCATCCGCCGGTCGTCAGCGGGAGCAAGCTCCCCTGTTACCCCTCGACTTGCATGTGTTAGGCCTCTCGCTAGCGTTCATCCTGAGCCAGGATCAAACTCTTCATTGTATAAAAGATTGTGGATTTTATGTCACATAAGTGGGTAAACCAACTCTTGCTCTATAAAACCCGGTCTGTATTGATTAATCAAACAGACCAAAATTTCCTGGATCTCTCAAAAGTTAATCTTAGAAGGGATGTTTCTTCTTAAAATTTGTTCTTACCTTGATTTTGGTATTGCATCAATATTGTCAAAGAGCGTTCTCTAATTCAAATTTATGTTCAATCGTTGCTCCCCTTTTGGCCGCAAATCGCATTCGATTTTTGGCGGGAAACGGCTGCAAAGATAACTCTTTTAAAACTCAAACTCCAAATGTTTTTTGAAAATAAATGAAGGTTTCTATTAAAGGACTGTTTATCAGTTAAATCTTTTTAAAAAAAATGCCTCGAAGAGATCTCTCTATGCGAAAGCTATCCAAACAAAATATTCAAAAAGTTAATTCAATAAACAAATATCTTTACTGGAACTGTTCCCTCATTAGGAAAGCGGCTGCAAAACAACTAATTTAATTCCGCCATTCCAAAAACTAAAGGCAAAAGATTTAGTTAAAAAAGGTTGTGTGGCTGAATATCAGAGAATAAATTTATTTCTCAACTTTACTCTCTGCTTCTGTTTTGGAGTTTTCTTCATTTTTTTCTGCTTCCTCTATCTTATATTTTTCAATAATTTCAGCGGATAGAAGTCCCTTTTCAGAAAGTAATTTATACCATGCAAAAACCTTTTTCATATCCGAAGTATAAACCCTCTCTTCATCGTAGTCAGGAACAACCTTCTTAAAATTTGATTTAAGCGTGGCAGAATCAGATTTTGGATCCACATTGAGTCCTTTTTCAAATATGGAAATAAGCACCTCAGACAATGGAACATCTCCCATGTCTGTGTAGATGGAGATATCTTCTAAGGCACTAATTTTTGAAGTTGCATGAGTAGGCATGCGCTTCCCATCTACCAATGACTCAACGATAATACCGTTTTTGGCTTGCGTAATCATTTTGAATAGGCCTGGATGGCCTCCGATAGCTAAAATATCCTTAACCATAAATTTCTAAAATTAATTTAGCACAAAAATACAATTTTGATTGAGTTATGAAAGCTTAGAGTGATTATTTGATTCCTCTTTCCTTCTTGATCTTTTCATAGGCCTCATTCACCTTCTGAAATTTCTCCTTAGCGGCACCTTGAAACTCTTCACCTAAATGAATTACTTTATCAGGGTGAAATCTAACAGCCATTCTGCGATATGCTTTTTTCACCTCCTCATCGGAAGCTGAAGGTTCTATCTCTAATATTTTATAATATGCATTCGTTGTTTCATAAAACATATTAAGCACTGATTCATAATCGGGTGATGAAATACCTAAAGCCACTGCCATCTGATGGATAAGATCTATCTCAACTTGAACAATAGATCCATCGGCTTTAGCTAATCCAAAGAGCAGATGAAGTAACTGAATTCGAGAACTGTAATCCAGATTAACCCTAATTTGATGACAAACTTCAATAACAGGTATATCTTTCTTTATGATATTGCGCAACACGATAAGTGCTTGTGCCGTTTGTTCTTCACCAAACAGAGTTCTGAGATGTATTTTTACGTAATCAAGTTCAGATCTTAATACCTTCCCATCGGCTTTCATCACTGCTGCCATCAAAACCAGAAGAGAAGCAACAAAACCTTCATGCTGCTTAGCATAAGGCCGAGAAGTTACTTGAACATCGGTTTTAATCATATTCCCGATTATGACACCTATAATAGCCCCCAATGGGCCACCCATCCACCAACCAATTCCTGCACTAAACAAAACTTTCCAAAAACTCATCTTTTACTATCTTGATTAATAAATCTATAAATGTTCTAAAATTTTCTCTTTAACTCATTATAAATCTTCAAAACCTGAGGAGTTACCAATTGGCGCTCATCGGCATAAATAATGAAGTCGCTTAAAGCCATCTTCTTTTCATCACTCCATTGATTATCCATCCGAGCCTTAATGTTACTTTCAGTTAAACCACTCCTTTTCATAACCCGGGACAAACGAATTTCAACTGGGGCAACCACCGTAATCATTAGATCCATATCAACATACGAGCCACCCTCAAAAAGAACGGCTGCCTCATTTATAACCCATAGGCTTTTTTGTTTGCGCACCCAAATCGAAAAATCAGAGCGTACTATTGGATGTACCACTTTCTGAATTTCATTTAAAACCTGTGGTTGTTTAAATAGTTTCTCCGACACCTTTTTGGTATTTAAATATCCTCCATCAAAGACATCTTCTCCAAAATGGAGTTTATACAAATCAATCAATGTAGGATGGGTGTGGATCAATTCTTTAGCCCTTATATCGGAATTGTACGAGGGAATATTTAAGAGTTCAAATATTCTGCATATAGTGCTTTTCCCACTACCAATACCTCCTGTTAAACCTATTTTTAATTGTTTAACAAGTTTCATCATCGCCTCCTTTCTAAGAGATACTCAACATAAAGTGGTGAAAAATCATAAGAGTGAATATTATTTGGAGCAGATTCTAATCTGACTTTTAATCTATCCGGTCTCGGGTTATTTGAAAGTTGTGATGCATCTACAATTGCGCTAAAATCCGACTCCAATATTTTTTCAAACCGACTCAAACCAGCACGAAAAGTCACACGCACGTCGGGCGGAAAAACTTTCAGACGTAATGAATCTGGCATCCCTACAACTTCAATGGGAATAGAAAAAGTTCGTTCAGAAAAGGGTTCGACAGGTATGGTGAGCTCCACTTTTTTAGGAGAATAGTTTACACCTTCTATTTGTTCCAAATCTACAGCTTTTCTCAAAGTGTCCGCCAAATCAATAAATTTTTGAGTCGTTGTATAAACAAAAGCTAATGTGTCTATCACACTCTTTTGTCCCGATACATATACAGACTCAGGTGCAAAAGAAATCTCACCCGATAATGCATATTGTTTTTGAAAAGCAGTTTCTCCGAGCAACTTTATAGGTACCAACTTTTCTTCCTTGGGTTCTAAAGAGATAAAGATTGTATCTGGTGAAACCTTAAGCAAATCAATACCTACCAATAATTGCTCTTTAATGACATTGAACAGCTCACGGGATAAAAGATAGGTTTTCTCTGATTTTACAGAACGGTGAAGTCTGGAAACATCATAATTAATAGGTACAACTGAATTGGAAATATATTGCCGCAACAAGCTGTATCCTGTTGATCGCACCTGAACATTAACTTTTTGTGTATTTGAATTCAGCAATATTTGATCTGAAGGAACATTAACCAATCGTAAAGAGAAAACAAAGTCAGTAACATACTTATCGCGCAAAGCATTAAAAAACCAAAAGGAAGTTGAGATTAAGAGAAAAATCGTAAAAACAAATACATCTTTATTTCTTACAAATTTCACCAACAGAACAACACCTTTTTGTCTTTTGATATAATTCCAGGCTGTCAGAAAACGATCTTTTAAAAAACCCATGAACTATGAAATTAATTACGATAAAAATTGAAAATTCTTTGATTCGTTCATTGAACCAAAATTCCAAAAAGCCAATGCTATAACAAATGTAAGCATTGGCTTTTTAAAAATAAAACTAATAACAATAGCTTTATAAAGATCTGTTTACTTTTTTACTGCATCGCTCATGTCCATTATAATGGCTGATTTGTCGATCTTAATTTTCACATTGTCGGCAATCTCCATCATTACATGACCGTCTTTAATTTCAGAAACTCGCCCATAAATTCCACCTGTTGTAATAACTTTATCTCCTTTTTTCAAGGCCTCACGATATTTACGAAGCTCTTTTTGACGCTTCATTTGAGGACGAATCATAAAGAAATAGAAAACAACTATGATCAGCAAAAAAGGCAACAAAGACATCAATGGATTACCACCTTCAGCTGCCTGAGGTGCCATGGTTAAAAATGTATTAAACATACTCTTTCAAATTTAAAAATATAAATAATTGATTTCAGTTTCTAAGCTGCAATGGTAATTACAAAACCTTAAATTAACAAATTTATTCTACAACTGCTATTACAGTCAATAAAATTGACCCCTCAGGGATATTAGCAAAAACTCTTACGTTTTTTCGCTGATAACCTTGCTGACCGTGAGAATCAAAAATCACTTCTACAAATCCTTTTGCAGAGGGCTCAATAAGAGTTTTTGTATAGTTAACAGCTGTGCATCCACATCCAGCCTCTACCTTTTGAATAACAACAGGATACTCTCCGTCATTTACAAACCCAAAAACAGCTCCAACCTCATCCCCTCGCTTGACAACGCCAAAATCATGCAACAGGTTTTGAAACACAATATTGCTCTTTTCTATCGCTGTGGAACTTCTCTTTTGAGATTCGCCTCCTTTACAAGCAGAGAGTAAGAGCAAAAAAAGAAATAATAAAAGTCTATTATTTAATCTCTTCAAGTCCAATTTTCTTTATTTTACCTTCTTTAATCAAATGATCAGAAATTTTATCAAGCATTCCATTAATATAGATACCACTTTTGGGGGTAGAGTAATGTTTAGCAATTTCTATATATTCATTCAACGACACTTTAATGGGAATCAAAGGAAATTCAATAATCTCCGTTAAAGCTATGTGCATTATTACAATATCCATAAAAGCAACCCGGTCTAAATCCCAATTTTGAGAAAACTGTCTGATTAGTTCGGTGTAGGATTCTTTATTCAAAATAGATTTTCTAAAAAGAGTAGAAACAAATTCTCTGTCTTCATCTACTCCATCACCCACCTTTTTAACTTCTTGTAACAGCATTTGATTGGGGCCATTTGCTTTCTCGAATTCTTTAAGCGTCTTAATGACCATACTCACTACAAATTCGGACTCATCATTCCAAAAAACACTCTGTTCTTCCAGCTGCGTATATAAAGGCTCATATTGTCCGATTACCTTTTCAACTAATTTAACGACGAATCTTTTTTGTGTTTCATAAGAATCGGATTTATCAGCCATATAATTAGAGTAAACATCACTCTTAATGACTTCCTCAAAAATTTCCTTCACCAACTCTGGAGCGTTTGCCCACGAAAGACCTGTTGATTCAATATATTTATTCAGATAAATATTTTCAGAGAGCTGGGCAATAACAATATTATCAATAAAACGAGTATTAGGGTTAAGTTCTTCAGGACTGGGTATTTTTTTATTTCGTCCAACCTCAATGCGGTTACCTGCAAGGTTCTTAATTTCAACCAACAACAACAACACAAGATGGTATAATTCAAATGATTTAGAAATACTGTAAAACAATGCTTTCTCAATATTTTTCACAGACTCATCACCGCTTTGATAAAAAGCATACACCATCTGCATCACCTTAACTCTTAGCAACCTTCTACTTAACATTACTCAAAGAACTTTTTATGAATAGTATTTACAACAAAACAAAAATAGTTCTTTTTTAAAGAAAACAACGAGTTGAATTCCTAATAAAATGAAATAATCTGTTATTCACCTTAGATTTTATTATTAACTGTTGATTAATAGAGAATAGAGAGAGTAGGTTAAAGAAAGAGAATTTAGAGGAAGAAATGTGAATTTCTTCTGGGAAATTAGAAAATTAATCCCCACTTTTGTGTAATAAACCTTAAGACTTTACTAATTTAAACTAATTTGGAGATGGAAGGATTTGACAAAGCGGAAGATTTCGCAAGGAGTGATAGAGAAGAGATCTTTTCAAAAGCAGTAAGAGCAGGAAAAAGAACCTATTTTTTTGATGTAAAGGCAACCCGAAAAAATGATTACTATTTGACCATAACCGAAAGCAAAAAAAAATTTGAAGAGAACGGCCGTTTTTTCTTCGAGAAGCACAAAGTCTTTCTCTACAAAGAGGATTTTGATAAGTTCTCGGAAGGGTTTCTTGAAGCCATCGATTATATTAAAACAAATTTAATTGAGGAAGAAGAGATGGAAGAGTCGAAAACAGACTCAAGTATTCCAGAGGAGTTTGTCAATATTAACTTTGAAGACTTAAATGAATAAAAATAAAAAAGATCCGGTTTTGACACCGGATCTTTTTTTTTATAAATCGTACTTACCCATTTTATCCAAAATAGTCACGTCTGCGCTATTACTACTTTGTATTTTCACATAACACATAACATTATCAGCTCCGGCATTATAACAGGCAAGTTGTACTTGTTTAACTATTTCCATCAAACGGTCGTACTCTCCTTCCATTACGGTTTCAAAAGGAGTTACGCGATAAAGTACTCCTGAATTATGGATAATTGCAATAGCTTCATCTACTATATCATATGAGTCGATGCTCTTTGAGGTTGGCAAAACCTGTACTGCCACATTTACTTTCTTAATCATACTGCTGGACATGTTTTAATAGTTTAATTCAAAATTCCAAATGACTTTAAAATGCAAATTATATGACTTTTATCGTCAAGTAACAAGATCTTATTACAACAATTTCATATCATAAAATTTCACCACCAAAAATACCCTTTTTAAACTCAACTACAATCTCTACATGATTATACTTTATTATTTAACGACTATACGAATAAGAGAAACAACCGTCCCTTCGTAATTCCCTATTTTTAGGGATTGTTGGGAAGAAGAATATACAGTAATTTTGACCTCATTTTTCAGCTTTTAAGGAATGAAGTATTGACACTTTAAATAGAGTATCTTCATCAAAAAACATCCGTAAAATAAAAGCTAAAATGCTAGAAATATACCAATCAAATAGAAAGACAATTTATGACATTAGCTGAATTAACCACTGGAGAAGAGGCGGTAATTGCCAAAGTGAAAGGATATGGTGCATTCAGAAGGCGCATTTTGGAGATGGGCTTCTTAAAAGGCAAAATAGTAAAAGTAATAAAAAACGCTCCGCTCAAAGATCCCATTGAATATCAAATATTAAACTACAAAATATCACTTCGAAGAGCTGAAGCTCAATTAATAGAGGTAGTTCCCATGAGTGAAATAGGGACTTTCTCGCAAGCTCCATTTTTAGGTACTTCAGAAATAAATGTCATTGAAAGAGCCGTTAAGGAAAAAAGAAAAACCATTAATATTGCTTTAGTAGGCAACCCCAATTGCGGAAAAACCACCATCTTTAATCAAATAAGCGGATCATATGAGCATGTAGGAAATTACAGCGGCGTAACTGTAGATGTTAAAACCAGTACATTTCAGTACGAAGGCTACACTATCAATCTGTCGGACTTACCAGGCACATACTCATTGTCCGCATATAACCCAGAAGAGGTTTACGTTAGAGCGCATATAAGCGAGGAGATGCCCGACGTTGTAATCAATGTTGTGGATGGAGCCAATCTTGAAAGGAACCTCTACTTAACCACCCAGCTAATGCACATGGATATAAAGCTGGTGATGGCTCTCAACATGTACGATGATTTGCAGAAGCGCGGTGACACAATCGACTACAAGCATTTGGGCAATATGCTTGGAATGCCTATTGTGCCAACTGTCGGCTCCAGAAGCAGAGGTATCAAAAAACTACTTAAAAAAGTTATTGACGTATACGAAGATCGAACTCCTGAAGCACACCAAGTAAAGGTGAACCTCGGTAACCACTTAGAGCAAGCTGTTCAAGCTGTGGAAAACCTCATCCAAACTGAAAACGATCTTAAATTAGTCACCACTCCTCGATTTATGGCCATCAAGCTTCTGGAAGGCGACAAAGGTTATTCTAAATACCTTAAGAAGGCGGGGTTTGATAACTTATCGCAACAAGTTAGCCTTCAGCAAGATAAAATTGAAAAAACTTTTAACGACGATATTGAAACGATAATCACCGATGCACGATATGGCTTCATTGCTGGCGCATTAAAAGAAACCTACAAAGAAAACCCAGTTCAAAGAAGAAGAAGAACTGATGCTATCGATTTTTTTCTAACACATAAACTATTTGGATTTCCTGTTTTTTTCCTTTTTATGTTTCTAATGTTTCAAGCTACTTTCACTTTAGGAGAATATCCTATGGGATGGATTGAAACTGGTGTAGGTT
>Ga0209075_1004394_pt1 | contig 11318 bp, 7 predicted proteins | sample Stecom2011_FD_187523 | JGI IMG/M metagenome (GOLD analysis project Ga0209075, IMG submission 187523) | Agricultural soil microbial communities from Utah to study Nitrogen management - Steer compost 2011 (SPAdes) (version 2) | ecosystem: Environmental > Terrestrial > Soil > Agricultural land...
AAAGCGACAACCATTTCTGGACGATGGCGTGCATGAAGCAGCCCGATGGGACTGTGCGGATCTCCAATGTGATCGCGGCTGCGCCAAAGGAGCTGATCGGCGGTGATCGTTTCGGCTTTACGGTCAGGGTAGATGATGGTCGTTCGATCGGGGTGCTGGCGCGGATGATGCCCAACGGAGCTGCGGAGAAGCTTTCTTACAGCCCGCAATTCTTTTTGCCCGGATCGCATGATCTGCTCACGGCAATGGCGCAGGGCCAGCGCGCTTTTGTTAATCTGAACGGGCATAAGTTCAGCGTGCATCTGACCGGTTCGGGCGATGCGCTGAAAAGTTTTTTGGCTGCTTGTCAGTGACTGGCCATTCGTCGCACATATCTAACATTCTGACGACATTGGGATAATGTGAATATTCTGGTTGGGCGCTGTTCATATTTGCCATGATAATCCTGTCAGTCGAAATAAAGACAGGAGTGAGAAATGCGAAAATTTTTGATGAGTCTTGCTGCGGCGACTTTGATTATACCTGCTGCACCCGCACTTGCCGGGCCGCCGGACCATGCTCCGGCCCATGGATATTATAAAGCGAAATATAAGGACAAGCACCGGCATAAGCGCAGATATGATGACCGCGGCCGCTATTATGAACCGCGCCGCCTGTCACGTAACGACCGGATCTGGCGTGGACGCGATGGCCGTTATCACTGCAAACGGGATAATGGCACGACCGGCCTGATTATTGGCGGTGCTGTTGGTGCCCTGCTGGGCCGTGAACTGGACGGCGGTAGAGACCGTCTGGTAGGCACATTGCTGGGCGGTGCTGGTGGCGCACTGCTGGGCCGTGAAATTGACCGCGGTGGTTTGCGCTGTCGCTAAACGTCTGACCCGCTTGAAGGCCTGAACGCTTGATTGTTCGGACTATAAGAATCAAAAAATCTGGCCTCGGCTTTCGCTAGGGCCAGATTTTTTGTCAGGAGAGTAGACGATGGATGGTAGATCAGGCGATCAGCGATGCGGCATTCTGGGCAGCGGGGCCAACGCTCATGCTGATCATGATGGCGGCGGAAAACAATGCTGCGAAAGCGGCGGTAAGCTGGTTCTGGAGTTTGGTGTTAGACATTTTTCGTTCCTTTGATTTAGTGACTGTTTAATTTGGCTCATTCTTGAATGTTCAAGCGATGATGTGTTTATCTTTGCATAGAGCGTGCCAGTTTTGATATTCATTATAAATCAAGGGGTTATGCTATAGCCGCGGTGAGGGCGGCTTTGGTATAAACTGCTAAATGGTGAAAATTACCAAATATTGGTTATAGATGGACGCCGGGCAGCACTTGCCCCCCGCTACCTAATGTTAAGATTGGTTCTTTAAGCTGAGCCCATGTTCGGACCCCGCCTCAGCCGCGTCTTCGCCAGCCGCAATAATGCGCTGTGGTGGTCAGCAATGGTGTTGGTGACGGCTTATTGTGTAGCCGCAGAGCCGCCGGCCAAAATGGCCGACAGCGCGCAAGATGCAAATGCGGCTCAGGAAGATAAGCCGGATCAGGCCGCTAAAGAAGCCGACCCGTGGGCGGACATGAAGGCGGTCGCTGACAAGCGCGACGCACTTTTACGCTAAACGCTGCGAGCAGATCAATATTGCGCTGTTCCGCCATCCACGCTTAACGCCGCTCCCGTGATGCCGCCCCCGACATCCGATGCCAACAGCAGGGCCATCGCCGCAATTTCTTCGACCGTGTTGGGACGCTTGAGCGCGCTTTCCTGAGCAAACATGTCGATCATCTCATCGAGGGTCATGCCCATAGCCTTGGCTGTATCGGGGCCATTGTCGCGGATGATGTCGGTTATAACCAGTCCCGGACAGATGGCGTTGACCGTGATGCCCATGGGACCGACTTCCTGCGCGACCGATTTGGTCATGCCGATCAGGCCGTGCTTGGCGATTGTATAAGGCGCGAATGTGGCTTTGCCCATTTTGCCTTCGGTTGAGCTCATGTTGATGATGCGTCCGGATTTCTGCGCGATCATCGGTTGCAGCGCGCGGCGGGTTGCCCAGAAAGTCGAATAGATATTCCACTTCATCGTTTCGTCAAAAACTTCGTCGCTCAGCTCCGCCAGGGGTGCAAGGTTGCCCGCGCCGCCGGCATTGTTGACGAGAATGTCGATCGTACCGAATGTCTCGACCGTTTTATCAATGAAACCCTCGACCGATGCCTGATCCATAACATCCCCGGCGACAAAAATAGCGCGGTCGCCGGCGTCCAGCTCTTCCAGGGTCTTTGCCCCCTTGTCCGGGCTGCGCGACATGATCGCGACATTTGCGCCTTCAGCGAGGAAAGTTTCGGCAATGGCGCGTCCTATGCCTGCGGTGCCGCCGGTAATGGCTGCGGTTTTGCCTTTGAGTTGCATGATCTTCTCCGATTATCTTCCATGCCTAGCTATCCGCAGAAATATATCGCGACAATCATTCAAAAGATTAGGGGAGGTGCTGTCTGCTGTATCTATCTGGAATATAACTGAAATCATAAATTAGTTAATAAAAATTGCCACAAACATGAACGTAACCTAAAATCGATATTCAGCTAGGGGACAAGCAGGGGCGTTTAGAACCAATCTTGTAGGGCATTAAACGAGTCGGATCGCGCCAGATCCTTTTGGAGTAGAAGCAATGATTAACAAGGTTTTAGGAACACTTGCCGTTACCACCGCTGCTATCGCAAGCATGTCATTCGCGACACCTGCCGAAGCACGTAGTGGCTATTATAACGGATATAATGGCGGCTACTACCAACAGGTTCGTGATGATCGCCGGAATTATCGGCGCGGTGACAATTATCGGGGTGATCGTTATGATCGCCGGGATCGTCGTGATCGGCGCTATAATGACCGTCGTCGCTATCGTGAATGTGACCGCGGCACGGGCGGCACCATAATCGGAGCCATTGCCGGCGGTTTGCTCGGTAACGAAGTGGCTGGACGCGGTGACAAGACCGTAGGAACCATCATTGGCGGTGCAGCCGGTGCACTGGCTGGCCGTGCGATTGACGGTAACTGCTAAATCCCGCCTGTAAATATTACAAAGTAAATATAACAGATAAGCCCCCCGCATTTCGTTCCTTTATGCGGAGGGCTTTTTATTTCTAACGTCTGCTTGAAAAAGAGATGTTTCTCAGCGCCGCGCCAGTAAAGGCGGGACCGGTCCGACCCAATCCGACAGGCTTGCTTCATCCTTTACGAAATAAGGCTTGCCCTTGCTGTTCAGGTAGAAGCGCTGCATCTCGCTGCGGGTGAAGGGCCGGGAGCCGAGCCTTCCGAATACCGCAATCTGGCCGCCGGTTTCATCAACAGCGCGGTCACGGTCCAGCCCCTTTGATAGAGCGAGAGCCGGTTTCGGGGTGCGGGCAAAGGCGATCAGTTCCGGCATCGGCGGCGGCGAGAAGCCGTAAAAATTGGGCTGGCTACTGGGTGAGGTCAGTTGGATGACTTTCAGCCCGTTGCGGCCATCTGCCACATAAGCGAACAGGCTGGCATTGGTCGTGCCGATAATCACATCTTCCGCATCGTTCATCTGTCCGCCGAAAGTTTCCTTGCGATAGATCACGGGTGCTTCGGGTTTGGTGATATTGGCGATGACCAGCCCTTCTTCCTTGGCGGCAATATAGGCATAGGTCCGCGCCAGATAGAGCCGCCGCGCGTTGTTCAGTGGGATCGTGCCGGATGGAACCGCAACCGGTTTTTCCATATCCGTGACGTTGAACAATTTCACCCCTTGCGCGTCCGTCACCCACAGATAGCGGAATTGCAAAGCCGAAGCGCGCGCGTCGGTGAGCGGCAGGGTGACAACATGGCGCGGCTTTAACGGATCATCGAGGTCGATAACGACCAGACCGTTTGTCGCCGCGATATAGGCAAAATGACCGGCCAGCGTGATATGTCTCGCTCCATCGAGAACACCGCCAGCGTTCCAGGTTACGGCGCGCTTGAAGAAATTATTCCGAAACTCACCATCGGCCAAGGTGTTGATATCGACCAGGATCAAACCTTCTTCGCTGTCGGTAATTACCGCGTAATTATAGATCGGGTGAAACGCCTGTTCCTGGTTAATCTCGCGCATCTCCGCTGTATTGCGTTCCGGTGCAATTGGCTGGTTGGTCGCAAGTGCCATGCAGGTAGCATTTTTTGTCTTCACATGCGTGTCATGGCCAAGGGAAGAGAATGGCGCTTTGACTATACGTTCGGAAAAGCCCTTGTTCCCGATTGACGCCACGTCATAGGCACGGAATCCGCCTTTGCCCTCGGCGACAAACATATATTCGCCGCGCAACTGCAAGCAACGGACACTGTCGTCTGTGCCTTGAACGACATTGGCAAATTCTTCGAGCGCCTTGGTTTCCCCGGACAGATTCTTATCGAGCCGCTTGCCGCGCACCCAGTTGATAAGCTCGCGCCCATTATCCTCGACATGCATCCGCCAGTAATCGGGATAGGCATATTTTTGCAGATAAGAGCCGATAACGGCTTGCGGTTCATCCCATTCCGTAACGCGTACAGCTTCAAAACCCTTGTCCAGCCCGACCCAGGCATGAAGGCCGACAAAGTTCACGAAATTCGTGCCCTGCAACAATAGCTGCGACATGATCGCATTATTGTCATTGGCTTCGCTCAGGTGACAGTCGGAGCATTGCTTGGTTTCTGATTTACGGACGGTGTGCGGGAAATGCGGCGCAAAAGCCTGACTGGAAAAACCGATCGCAGAGATGGGGGGCTGCTGCACATAGATGCGCTCGCGGTTGATGTTGGTCGAGGACAATATCAGCGCGGAGCTGGAGCGGACCGGCGCAATCACATTGCCCTTGGTCGTCTGGTGTTTGCCAAGCTGGAACATCTGGTCACGGGCAACCTGCGGGTTGTAGGTCGCAAAGTTCCGCGTTGTTCCGCCGTCATATTTATGACTTTCCGCTTGCCAGTTCGCCTCGATAGGCAGGTGACAACCGCCGCAACTGGTGGTCCAGCTGAGGTGGCAGGTGAAACAGACCATATTATCGTCACTATGCGCCCGGTCAGCAGAGGCAACGCCGCTACCAAAGGTGAATTTACCCGTCTCCGAACCGCTTTTTGACATGAGCTTTGCCCGTGCGGCTTTCAGGTTGAAATCAGGGTGCGAGCGGTCAACTGAGTCTTTGACCAGGCTGACGCGCCAGCTTAGTTTTGGATCAACGATAGAGCGTTGGATCAGCACGCGCTTGCCGCTTTCATCCTGCATCCATTCAAAGCGCCGCTGTCCATCGGCATTGCGTAAAAGACTAAGATTATTGCCTTTGGGCCGTGCGGCGATATTGGATGTGAGCAGGGTGGGATAAGCGTCCGCCGTGCCGTGGCAGTCTTTACAACTGATTTCGACGGCATTGGCGACTTCACCATAGATCAGGCCATTGCCGTGGCTGTCCTGCCCGAAATGGCAATCGGCACATTGCATACCGACCTCGGCATGGATGCTCATCATGTGAACGCTCTTGCCGGGGTTAGTGCCGGGTTCGACGAATTTTCCTTCCCCTTCGCGGCGGAATTTTTCCGGATCGTCATTATCAACGATATTGCCATCCTCATCGAGCAGATTGCCTTCGCGGTCCCGTTTCAGGATTGCGCGGAAGTTCCAGCCATGGCCGTGATAATCGGCAAATTGCGTGTCCTTGGCTTCGCTGTTGATGTCATAGACATTACGCAGGAAATCGAGGTCGGCCCACAGACCCTTGGGAGAAGCGGCTTCGGGATTACGGTCCAGAACTTTGCGCACTTCCTCGGCGGTCGGATATTTCTGCTGCTTGTAGATTTTCTGATATTCTTCGTCGCTCATACCTTCTGGCTTGGGCGTGATATTGTCCGGTCCCGGCCACATGAGCGGCGCATCGGATTCATAATCCCACATCGTGTAGCCAAGAAAGCTGTTCAGGAAGATATTGGGCTGATGCATATGGCAGTTCATGCACTGCGCGGTCGGGATAGCGCGGGTGAAGGCATGCTGGATAGGATGGCCTTTTTCGCGGTCTTCGGGGGCTGTTTCGCCTCGTGCCGTGTCAGCGTGTCTATCTGCATGGGCGCCGTCTTTACCGTGAGCGGCATCATAAGTGCCGTAGCTTCCGAAGCGCTTTTGACCTTCTTTCAGGTTGCGGATCGTCGGGTCGACTGTCTGGGTCTGCCCATCGCGGCCATATTTCGCCCAGGTCAGGCTGTGGCGCGGTTCGCGGTCATTGGCGTAAATGACATGGCAACTCGCACAGCCGGACTGGCGATAGTCACCGGGCTGGTCATTAGTGCCCATGAACCATGTGAACGGGTCGTTTAGCCGGGTTTTATGGATGTTGAGAATGGGGATAGCAACGCGAAGCCCCGTGCCGGGACCGCGGTTGGATTGTTTTAGATCAGGGCGGCCGGGTTCTTCCAGCCTTTGGATAATGCCACCGATATTGGGCAGGCCAATTTCCGGAAATTGCGTGTTGATATTGCGCCCGCCGCGTTCAAACACACGGAATATATCGCCCGGCGGAACCGTATGCCAAGTGGGCAGGGGGTAAAGAATGGGCAGAGCGCCGCGCTTCTTTTGCTCTTCGGTCACGCTACCATGCGGATTGCCGGGGGACTTGATCGTCGCTGGTAATCCGTCACGCGTATAGGCTTCACCAAAGATATAGTTTTTGAACGGCACGATACCGTTATTATATGCGCCGCCGCCCCACAGCATGGCACCGGATGCCATCAGGGAACGCTCGGACGCCTCGATAATTTCCATGTGGCACGCGCCGCAGGATTCGCGCGCAACGCGGTAATCGGACGGATTAACAAAGCGCACAAATTCAGGGGATTCCCTGTTCAGTAGCGTATAGCTCTGCTTGGGGTTCGCCGAAGAGGGCCAGTGCCAGCTTTCGGGATATTTGGGCAATACGTGCGCTTTTTGCAGCGCATACATATATTGCGGGCTGTTTTTGCCCCAACCATTGTCGCCCGCTACGCTGGCATCACCGCCATGACAATCGACGCAGCCCAGCACCACCGCGGGGGTTTCGTGCATGGTTTTCTGGTCGCTGTCCGTATGGCAGGAAACACAGCCAGTGCTTTTGGCATTGGCGGCTTCCCATGTCTGGTTCTGGGGAGCAGGCGGGGTGAAACGATAGTCGATCTTCTGAGCTTTTTCTTTGCTGGCAGCATGGGCATCGGGCGAACCGAAAACCAGCAATAAGGCCGCAAAAACCAGCGCAGCCGTTCTTTGTATTATTTGCGGCTTATATGTGGCCAATATAATATGATGGAAATACTGCATATCAGAAAGCCAATATCGCGTTGAAAAGTATAGAATAATGAAAGTCCCGCTTGTCGCTCTTGTCGAACAAATCCTTAAATCCCTTTCCGGGGAGAAGGGCAGCACCGGACAGGCGGAAAACGATATTCTGCGAAGCATTGGGACGGTAAATTGCCGCCGTGGATAGATCCCATCCTATGTCACTTGGAATAGATCCCTCCACGCGCAGTGCCTCCAGGCTTTCTGTTTTGTGGAACCACAGATGATTGGCATTTCCCGATAGCCTGAGCTGCGGCGTCAGGTCGGCATCCACGCCCACGCCGGCCAGTATCGTGCCAGGATTGTTAAAATTGCTCTGGCCCTGTTCCTTGGAGGAACGCAGCGAATTGAGGATACCGTTGCGGCCATTAAGACCGATCACGCGCCCGCCCCCGGCAAAGGGAATGGTCTGTCTAATCCAATAGCTTGTATCCGCTCCGGCAAAAATGGGGTTTTCAAAAATCGCGTCAAAACCGGCTTCGGTACTATTATAGGGGTTGCCGTCCCCGCTGGCGAACAGGCCGGATGCGCGGAAACGCAGGAAATCAACATCATAGCTGGCTTCTGCTGCGGCGAAATAGGCGGCGATCTTTGCCGGTTCGCTGGTGAAAATGCTGTTCCGGTCTTCACCGAAAGCGCCGTAGACCTGACCCGTGAGGTTGATCCGCCCGATCCGGCCATCCACAGCATAGCCCGGATAAACCACATCATAAGAGCGCCCACGCAAATCCCCGATCAGGGCAGGGCGAACCGGGAAGCCGTTATCGTCAATCTCGATATCGTTTTTCTCGCGGTTCATGTTGTAAGTAACGCTGAACTGGCTGGTCAGGCCGACAAACGGCAGGTCCTGACGATAGAGATTGGCAAAGAAAATATAGCTGTCACGCGGCGTCTGGGTAATGTCGTTTAGGCCGCTATTCGTGTCTTTTTCCAGCTGCACAAATGCGCCGAGATTATATTGCACCCGGTTATTGTCGCGCGTGCCGAACAGGCGAAAGCCAAGCTGGTTATCCTGAAACAGGAAACCACGGAAATCGGCCTGCATCGGCTGGATACCGATCCGGAAACTGTCAAAGTCATGGCGGGCGGAGGTGTTGCGAATATGATAGTCGAAAAACGCTTCCTGCACGCCGATGAAATAATCCGTCCGGCGCGATTTTTTGGAAGGCTCGACAAACAGCACACGGCGTTCGGGCACATTTACATGGTTGATCTGCGTCGCCAGTGTCACCCGATATTCGACATCCGGCGGTTTATAGGCCGTGGAGCCTTTAATCAGCGCAAAACCGGTAATGAAAGTCTGGGCATAAACTTCCGATCCGGAACGGCCGAAAACGTCAATATTTCCTGGCCTTTCGGTAGTCTGTATACCCACAGGAATGGGAAAACTACGTGGTTCAATAACGGTGTCAGAGATCGCGTTGACAACAAAAAACCAGTCATCGCCTTTCAGGAAAGATGGCTTTTTATCCTCTGGGATCGGCAAGTCGCCCTTGAGCACATTCTGCCCATAGGGGTTTAACGTGCTCCGGCAATTATGCTGTAGCGCGCCAAAGACCTGAAAAATGGATTGGTCGCCGCCTTTTTCCGGACATAGCGATCGCAAGATGCGCCACCGGTCGGGAACCGGGAATTCGTCGGTGGGAAATGCTTCGGGCGGCGGCGCACTGATGGCACCGGGATTATTCTGGGTGACGCGCTCGGGCAGCTCTTTGGGAACACCGGGCCGGCGGCGACCGTCAATCAGGGCTTCGTCAGCATCAATGCTGTCAAAGTCCATCTCAGGTTGTTCGGTTTCTGCTGGCGCTGGTGTCGGAGCGGGCTGGGTTTCAGCCTCGTCATCATTGCTATCCGCGTCCTCTGCGGTCGGCAGGTCCTCTTGGGGTGGCTCGCTAACAGCGGTTATGATCCCGGCGTTGGTCCCTTCACCCGCACTGGCGATCACAGCATCCGCATTGCCTGCGCGAAGCCAGTTAAACTTCTCTCCCGCAAGCAAAGCGGCAAGAGATGTTTCCATTTCATCGGCAGACAGGTGGCGCGTCTCCATCAGTTCGGCCTGACCGGACATCACCGCCATGATCGGCAAAAAAGAGGAAACGACTACAGACATCGGCGTTAAAGCCCCTCGCAGACATTTTGGTCATTGGTGTCAAGGAACGGTGCAAACGGACAGTTCACATAGCGCAAACGCACATTGGCATTGCCCAGATCAACCACGATATTATCGGCGCGCATGGCCTTGGGCGCATTGCCGATGCTGCCAAGACGAACCCCAGCATTGTGCAGGCCGAGGAAGCTGATCATATCGTCCTGATCGATCCCGTCACCGGACACGCCAAGGCCGCCAATCAGTTGATTGCCGCGATATATCGGCACGCTACCGGGGAAAATCTGGATCCCGTTTTCCAGCCTGTTCTGCCCCGCCGTGACATCAGGCGTATTCGTGCAGCGCATCGGTGTATCGGTCGGCGACGCCCCGGTAACAAAGGCCAGATGCTGCCCCAGATTGGGGAAGATCAGCGCAGCTTGCAGCCCTGTGGCAAAGACATTGAAATCAGCAATAGGGCGCGACAACGGTCCATTGGGACGGCCAAGTTCGCCATCAGGGAAATAGGGGCGGGACAGGTTGCCTCCGGAGCGATCCGCAAAAGCGGTCTTGCCGGTAAGCGCATTGGGATCGTTCAAAAATGTTCTCATGCGACCGACAAAAGCGGCAACATCTGTATCCGGATTGCCCAGCAGATCGGATGCCGCCTCACTGCCCGAAAAAAAGGATGCTGTCCGCGCTTTTTGCAGCGAAACATCGGTTCCGAATATCGGAGCATCGGGGGAGCGGATGATTCCGAGTATCTCGCCATGCGTATCGACTATCGAAATCGAAACTTGCGCTCTGCTGTCGAGCGGTTGGCGGATTTGCGCCCTTGCGCGGGACATGATGATGAACGCTTCTTCCAATATCGCCCGCGTTTCGGCGGCGGTCAGCGGCGTGGTTACGTCACCTGCATCTGTGGCGGCGCGGATAGGGAAGCGGTTGGTGCCGGTGCCATCGGTCAGAACAAAAGCATCGCGGTTCTTGAACTCGCCCACAGTCGAGGCCCGCACACCCGACGCCTCTGTGCCATAAGCCGCCCCGGCGATAATAACGCCGGTAGTGTAGCCGATAACAGCGATGAGATTGCCCGAAGTGCCATTGATAGCCGCAAAATTGCTTTGAAGGGGGGAGAGGTCGCTCACCACCATGTCGCTGAAGCGAAGCTGTGTGCCATCGATCGAGATGCGATTGGCGGTTATCGCTCCGGGCGGTGCGAAGCCCTGAATCCCCGCCAGCGCAATCGCTTCTTCATCATCAACATCAATGTCGAGAATATTGGGGTCATAACCATAATCACCATCCCCCATCACGCCGATCGCGCCGACAAGAACGCCGTTCTTATAGAGCGGGAGGCCGCCCGGATCAGCCGACAGGCCAAGCGGAGAACGCTTTGGTCCGATCAGCGCCGCCGCACCGGGATTGCCGAAGCGCTGGTTCAGGTCAGAACATGGCAACTGGCTGAACTGCACACCGAAAAGCGGTCCGCCTTCCAGTCCAGCCGTTGTCGGTGCTGGCGGGAAATGTTCTTGGATAATCTGGCTGGCCGTGCGGCTGGAAAACGCATTGCCCCCGCTTGACAGATAAGCTCCCGTCACCGCCTTTGCGATAGCGCCCGCAGCCGCCGGCACTTCAACGCCTTGCACATCAATGGGAGGGCTGTTGATCGCTCCCAAAGCGGTTCGCGCGCTGGTCGTGGCTGTAGCGCGTGCGCCGGTCATCTCGAACACCGCCAGGACGTTGCCGACCCGGTCTGTTACCGCGATGACCGATGGTAAGTTGCGGGCTTTAGCTTCCCCGACTGCTTGTGCAATAATCTTCTGAACATCCGTGACGCTAAGCGATTCTTGAGCGGGAGGCGTATAAGCTCCGCCGGTTCCGCCAATCGGGGCTGGCGTGGGGG
>Ga0209075_1004395_pt1 | contig 11316 bp, 13 predicted proteins | sample Stecom2011_FD_187523 | JGI IMG/M metagenome (GOLD analysis project Ga0209075, IMG submission 187523) | Agricultural soil microbial communities from Utah to study Nitrogen management - Steer compost 2011 (SPAdes) (version 2) | ecosystem: Environmental > Terrestrial > Soil > Agricultural land...
TAATTACTTTTTCATTACCGATTCTTCTAACAGTTATATTTTCAAGCGTGATTATTCTTTTTGGGATTATTATGTTAGTTCTATACTTTACTAAAAAAGGTATGTTCAGCGAAAGTAAAAGAAAAGAAAATGTCTTTAATTTTAGAGAATTTATTGATTCACTTCCAAAGGAAGATATGTATTATCAAAGAGGAATGAGGCCTAATGATGAAATAAGGCTTAATGAGAGTGATTATGAAGAAATTAAAGAAGAAAGTAGAGTGCAAGAGCCAGAGCCTGCTAGACCAGTATACAAACGACAAAGCAGATATTTTGATGAAGAAGAATTTGATCAAGTTAATCTTGACTTAGTTAAATATTTACAAGAAAAAGGCTATAATACTGATTATCAGAATGCGACAGAAGCTGAAAAGAATGATGTAATGTTAGAATTAATGAGATTACGTGATTTTAAAGATATTACTTATGAGCAGTATCAAAATGAGGTGGTTAAATTATGGAAAAAGTAAATCTAACTACACTATTAACCTTAGATATAAAAGAGAAAATAATTTGTTTTCCAACCGACACTGTTTATGGTGTCGGTGCCCTTTTTAATGATATCAAGGCAATTGAAAAAATTTATCAATTAAAACAAAGGAATTATAATAAACCTCTAGCGATTCTTATGCCAAATAAAGATATAGAAAAATATATAATTGATTATGAAAATGCGATAGGTTATATTAATAAATATTGGCCGGGTGAGGTAACATTGATATTTAAAAAATCAGCTTTAATTCCCGATGAAGTGACAAAAGGATTAGATACTGTTGCTTTTAGAATGCCAGATTCTATAATAGCTTTAAAGATATTAAATCAGTTTGGACCAATGGCAACTACTTCAGTAAATATAAGCGGAGAAAAAGAACTTAATACGATTGCAGAAATTGAAAATAAGTTTTCCCATTTAATTGATTATTTAGTTATCGATGAAGAAAGGCTGTCTTTAAAACCATCTAGAGTTTTCGATTGTACAAGTGGTGATTTAAAAATAATTAGAAAATAAGTATAAAATGGAAAAAACCACCAATAATATATTAGGTGGTTTTTTATGAAAAAGTTTATTTTGATTATTATTTTTATTGTTATAATAATTTTAATACTATCTCCTAGCCAATCAGATGAGATGCGAATCAGAGTAATTGCTAATTCGGATTCTGCTTTTGATCAACAGCTAAAATATGAAGTAGTAGGAAAACTTAAAAAAACTCTAAAAGAAACTAATGATTTAAGCATAATAAAAGCTGATACTGAATATATTATTAATAAGAACAATTGTGATTACTTAGTAAAAGTAATTATAAAACAGCAAGAGTTTGAAACAAAATATATAAATGATAAAGTTATTCCTGGTGGAGTATATAAAACTTTAGTTGTTGAGATTGGAAAAGCCCAAGGGAAAAATTTCTGGAGTATTATTTATCCGGAGTTTTTTAATGTGAGCTTTGAAGATGTTAATAGTGGTGATGTTGAATTTGGGTGGTGGATTTCGGATTTTTTAAGGGGGTAGTTTTATTAAAGTATGGGAAGTAAATAATGAAAACTATGCAGATTATGAAGAGTTTTTAAGCAAAATAGAAGGGATTTCTTTAGATAGAGAAGTTGTTAATAATGGTTCATTATTAATCGATAAGGAAAATGATATAATTGGCAGCATCTCTTTTGAAGTCTTTGGCAAAATAGGCTTAATTAGATATTTTGTTTTTAAAAAAATAATTGATGCCGAAGGATTATTAAAATTATTTACAAATTCAATTGCAAAGGCTAAAGAAAAAAACTTAAAAATAATTTTAAGCTTTGTGGAAAACAAAGATATAGTTCCAATTTTTGAATATCTGGGATTTTATCAGATTGATAAAGAATTAGTTTATATAGGTGAAAAGAAATTAGTTGATTTAAAAAATAAAAATGCTGAAGTTTATTGTTATAGACTTTAAAATTTTAGCTAAAGATATTAAGGTATTGTTTGTAGAACAAGCGATACCTTTTTTAAATGATAATTTTAAATAAAAGATAGTATTATAGCAAAAAATATGTTATAATAAAAAAAATAAACGAAATTAAGGAGGAAATGATGAGCACAGGGAAACTGGTAATATTGAATCATCCGTTAATACACCATAAGCTTTCACTGATAAGAGATGAGAAAACAGGTACAAAAGATTTTCGGCAAACCGTTTCAGAGATTGGGATGCTAATGGCTTATGAAGTTACAAGAGATTTGCCAACAATTGATATTGAGATAAGGACTCCATTAGAGGTTGCAAAATCTAAATGTTTGGCTAAAGAGGTAGTAATTGTTCCGATAATAAGAGCGGGTTTAGGGATGGTTGATGGAATTACCGCATTGATTCCTACAGCTAAGGTTGGACATGTAGGTTTATACCGCGATGAAGAAACCTTAGAGCCACATCAATATTATGCTAAATTTCCTTCAGTAATTAACGATGCTGAAGTATTAGTAGTAGATCCAATGTTAGCAACTGGTGGAAGTGTTTCGCATACTGTCAAGCTAATCAAAGAAACAGGAGCTAAAAGTATTAGTTTTGTTGGGTTAGTAGCTGCTCCAGAAGGAGTAAAAAGATTACAAGCCGATCATCCTGATGTTAATATTTTTCTAGCTAGCTTAGATGAAAAATTAAATAAGGAAGGGTTTATAGTTCCTGGGTTAGGAGATTGTGGAGATAGATTGTATGGGACTAAATAAAGCATTATAGATGCTTTTTTAGTCTAAAAAGGAAATGAGAAATAGATATGTATAAACGAAGAATAAGGGTAATTGAATTTATTTTAGTAGATATTATCATAATACTTTTTACATATTGGTATGGATTTAACTATGCTCATGATATCAATGTTTTTGCAAGTGATATTTGGGCGTTGAAATTTATTATCATAATATCTATTACTATATTTGTTAATTTCCTTTTTAATTTATATAAATTAGTTTTGGATTTTGTAGGTATTTATGAATTTATTAAAATATTAACTAGTACCGTAATTTCAAATATATTAATTTACATAACTTTTATGATTTGGGACATTAGTATATTTCCGTTTAAATTATTAATTTTTATTATTTCTATTGAGTCTTTGCTTTTTGTTGCATCGAGGTTTTTAAAGCGATTATTAATAGGTGCTGGAATTTTGTATGGCAATCGAAGAAAAAATTTAAGCAACTTAGTTAAAACCCTTGTTATTGGTGCTGGTAGCGGAGCTAAACTCGTTTTAGATGAGATAAATAGTAATGTTAATTTAAATAATAAAGTCGTACTTTTCTTAGATGATGATGAGGAAAAGATTGGTAAGCAATTAAATGGTATTCCTATTTATGGTCCGATTTCTGAAGCACCATCATATATTGATAGATTTCAAATTAAAGAAGTTATTATCGCAATTGCTTCTTTAGATACCGAAAGATTAAGAGATTTAATTAAAGTAATTGAAGAAAAAAACGTGAAAATAAAAAGATTGCCTTTAATGACAGAAGTTTCTTTAGATACGCAAAGAAAAATAATGGATGTAAAAATTGAGGATTTACTATCCCGTGGAGTAATTGATTTAAATAATGATGGTTTAAACGAATTCATTTTTGGTAAGACTATCTTAGTGACGGGTGGTGGTGGCTCAATTGGTTCAGAGTTATGTCATCAAATTATTACTTACAAACCAGAAAAATTAATTATCTTTGATATTTATGAAAATACTACATATAATGTGCAATTAGAATTATTAAAGCGAATTGAAAATAAAGAATTAAATATTGAATTAGTTGTTTTAATTGGTAGTGTATATAACTATAAACGGATTGAAACAGTGTTTAAAATACACCAACCGGATATTGTTTTTCATGCAGCAGCCTATAAGCATGTTCCATTAATGGAAGATAGTGCTGTTGAAGCAGTAAGAACCAATGTTTTTGGAACTTATAATGTTGCTCATTTGGCGGATAAATATAATCTAGAAAAAATGGTTTTAGTATCAACTGATAAGGCTGTAAGACCAACAAATATTATGGGTGCTACGAAGAGTTGTTGTGAAAAGATAATTCAATATTTTGCTGGAAAGTCGGATACATCATATTCTGCAGTTAGATTTGGAAATGTCTTAGGTAGTCATGGATCTGTTGTACCGCTATTTAAAAAACAAATTGCTGCTGGTGGTCCAGTTACAGTTACTCATCGTGAGATAACAAGATACTTTATGACAATTCCGGAGGCGGTAAGTTTAATTTTACAATCCGGCGTATATTCTAAAGGTGGAGAAATCTTTATTCTTGATATGGGCAAACCAGTTAAAATCTTTGATTTAGCACAGAGGATGATAAAATTATCAGGTTTTGTGCCAAATAAAGATATTAAGATTGTTGAAGTAGGTCTAAGACCTGGAGAGAAACTTTATGAAGAATTGCTATTAGATCGTAATAGACATATGAGAACAGAAAATGATAAAATTTTTGTGGAATCTAATGGAAATCATTATCTTAAACTTGAAGATTTTATCAACGATTTACGCAATGTTTTTGAAGATGCGACTAATCATGAAATTAAAAAACATATTCAAAAACTAATTACTGATTATATAATTTACGAAGCTCCAGATAATAATGAGGAATGATTAATATGTCAAGTGCACTTTCCACAATTACATATTTTATAATATTTTTTCCAATGGTTTATATTATTTATAATTCCCTAAAAGCTTTTGACTATGCAAAAGTGTTGCGTCGGGGAAAAATTGGCGAACTAAAAGTTTTGCTTTTTGTTATCGCTGTTGGTTTAGCTTTTCTATTCGCTTTAGCTGTATTAGAGATTATCGAAAGGATATCAGGTTTTTTTTAGTTATAAAATAATCGTATAATATTTATCATCTTGTCAATAATATTTACGAGGTGATAATAAGTGAAGAATTGGATTAACAAAATACCGAAAGATAAATTACAAAGATATATTTTTCTCGGTGCGTTAATTTTAGTATTTGCCGCATTTTTCATATCTTTGGCTTTGATTAACAATAATGATAAGCCTCCTATAGATGAAGATCCTCCAGGTCAAGTCGATGACGATGATGACGATAAAGACGTTGATGATGACGATGACGATGATGATATTCTTGAGGAATCTTTCAAAATCCCTACGAATGATGATTATGAAGTTGTAAGAAAGTTTTATGATGTTGAAGCTGATATGGCAGAAAACGAATTAGCGATACATGTCTTCAACAATAATTATTCAAATAGCAGGGGCGTTTCTATAGCTAGTAAAAATGAAGACTCCATTGAAGTTGTTGCAAGTTTAACAGGAGTTGTGGAAAAGGTTGAAGAAAATGCGCTTCGTGGCTATATTGTTACAATAAAGCATGACGATGATATCTATACCCAATATTCAAGCTTGAGTAGTGTCAATGTTGCTGAAGGTGATGTTGTCAAACAAGGCGAAAAAATTGGCGTAAGTGGTATTAGCGAATACGATGATTTAGATAGCCATGTTCATTTTAAAATTCTTAAAAAGAATATGTGTTATAATCCAGAAACCATAATTGGTAAGAAAATATCAGACCTAAAATAATAAAAATCCTTTTTCAATAAAGGATTTTTTAATATTTAAGATAGTTTATTATTAATAAAAGTGAAGCAATCAATAATATTCTTAGATTAAATTGTAGGATGTTCTCTAAGTTTAGAAGATAGTTAAAAATTGTTTTTAAATTCGTTATAGTTTCTTTATAAAAGATTGCTGCTATTATAAAAATTATTAATGTGAGCAAACGTAAATAACTAGTGTTTTTCAAAAACAAAATTATAAAGTTTCCAAGTTTATATAATCCAAAGAGTAAAACCGCAAATACTATATATGTATATGTATTAATACTAAGAGCGTTAAAATAATTAAAACTAAACAATAAAACTGTAATGAGAATTGTTAGAATTAAAGCAAATAATATATTAGCTAAAAAAATTGGGTTTTTATTGGTCTTAATCTTAAGGTAAGTTGTTTTAATTGTAGAAGCAGCATAAACTCCGGCATAAAACATAAAAAGAAAACTGAAAACAGAAAATGCTAAAAAGAGATCGCTAGAGTTAATTTCTGTAAATGATAAACCAAATAATAATAATGAAGTAAAAATCAAAGCCACTAAAAAGTAAATAAATCCATAGAAGTAAAGTTTTAATAGCTTAAAACACTTCATTATTCAATCTCCTTGATTTCACGTAGATTCATTAAATAAATAATAATTTTTTGAATCGGGACTTCGGTAATATTTATTAAGTATTTTTGGTATTTTCTTATTTCATCTTTTTTAAGTTTATGACGTACGCAAACGGTCAATTGATTTCCACGTTCTTCAACCCCAATTACTTTTACACCACCAATTAAAGATTTTAAAACTTCAGCTTTCCCACTTAAATAACGGAAATTATTTTTCATGTCTTTAATTCTAAAAGTATCAATTAAAATTCCTGAATCAATTAATAATAAACGATCAACTAAAAAGTCGATTTCATCAATATTGGTTGTATTAATAATGAATGTTCTTGGATTTTTCTCATTATGTTTATATAAAAATTCAAAAAAGTCATAACGTTGCTTTAAATCAGCATCTTCTAAAGGCTTGTTTAAAATCGTAATACTCGCACGAGTAGCTAAAGATAGAATGCCAATCAAAATAGATTTTTTCCCTTTAGATAAATTAAAGAACCGATCTTTATTACCTATATCAAAATACTGCGATAGTTCATATGCATAATATGTATCCCAGTTAGGAAAAAATGAATGCATTAATTTAAAAATCTGCATAACAGTTAGATGCGCTGGAAAGGTTGTATCATTAGCAAGGTAACATATTTTCGAATTAGATGATATAATCTCGCCATCTAAATATATCTTTCCTTTTGTTGGTTTGCTTTTGTTAGATAATAGATTTAGTAATTCTTCCTGAAATCCATCATATCTACCAATAAGGGCATAAGTTTTGTTCTCTAAAAAATTATATGAAAAATCTTCAATAATTGTTTTCTTTTTATGAATTTTATAGATGTTTTCACAAACTAAAACCGACATAACCTTGCTCCTTTTCTATGTTAAGTATAAGCTTTTTTTCAAAAAAAGTCAATAATTATCCCTTGAAATAGAAATTAAATAAACATTTTAAAATCATAAAAAACCCGTTTCTACATATATTATAAAGTAGGGTGATAAAATGGATAATGAAATAAAGACAAGGGTGTTGACATCGTCACATATTTTTTTAAATAAAACGTCAACTGTTAGGGAAGTAGCAAAAATAGTTGGTTGTAGCAAATCAACAGTTCATAAAGACTTTACTGAAAGGTTGCCAAAGATTGATCCAGGTCTCTATGAAAAAGTAAAAGAATTATTAAATTTCAACAAGCAAATTAGGCATATTCGCGGTGGAGAGGCGACCAAGAAAAAATATCAATTAGAAAAAGTTTGAAATTTGTAAATTTGGCTTTTAATGGGTTGCGTACTAGGGTTGATTAAAATTACATGTTATTGGTTAAAATCAATTCTAAGGTAAATTAAGTATGTAAATTGCAATAAAAAATGAAGTATGTATTAGCATACTTCAATTTTTATTTTACCTTTAGTTATATCAATTAATTCAGTTTTTATACTATCTAAGACAGATTCGGGAATTAAATATGAAAAACTAACATTTTCCAAGAAGTTTTTACTTATTTCTTCATATGGTTCCAAAAGCTTAATGATACTGTCAATATATGGATACGCAAAGGTAATTTTTATTTTTTTATAATGAATGATTTCTTTTAGCTCAGCAACATTAATTACACCAGCCGCGCTTGAGCTATAGGCTCTAACTAATCCACCGGCGCCTAATTTGATCCCACCAAAATACCGGGTAACTACACATATTATATTTGTTAAGTTGTTTTTATTTAAGACATTATAGATGACAATACCTGCAGTTTGACTTGGCTCACCATCATCGGAAAAGCGATAATTATTACCTGACTCACCAATTATATAACTATAACAATGATGATTAGCATCAGGGTGCTTTAGTTTTTTTGCTTCTAAAAATGCTATAGCTTCATCACTTGTATTTACAGGAGCCAAATCAGCGATGAATAGGCTTTTTTTAATTTCTTGTGAAAAACTATATTTTTGATCAATTGTTAGCATACTTGCCTCCTTTGAAAATTATAACATATTACTAGAAAAAACTAAAGTGTAATTATTAGTTAGAGCTCATTCCTTATATATAAGATTGCTTAAACAGTCATATTAAAAAGCTTGTCTATTTTTAGTGCAAACTTAATCGATGGATTATATTTATCATTTTCTAATTACATTTACAGCATTATTAGGGCAATCATCAGTCAATAATTTAATTAGAGTAATGATTTAAAATTAAATTAGCTGTTTGATTGAGATAAAAAACTTTATTTTACTTAATAATATGATAAAATATTATAAACACCTAGAAATTTTAAGTAATTTGTTGTATAATAGAGAAAAGTAGTAGAAAGTGTGAAATTTTACGAAAGGAGTAGTATAATTAATAATTATGCTAAAAGTAAATATGAATGATTATTTAGAAAAAGGTAAAGAAATATTACAACTTTTAATCCGTAATGGTTTTGAAGCATATTTTATTGGTGATGTTGTGCGTGCAAATATCATGAATCTGCCTTTTGAAGATGTTGAAATAAACACTAGTGCTACTCCAGATGCTTTAAAAGGAATTTTTTCATTCACAAAAGTTGAACCTTTTACAGAGGCAACAGTTAAAGTAAAATATTATAGTTATGATTTTTATATCTCTACTTTTCGTACCGATAAACATAAAGGAAGACGCGATCCTGAGTTAATCCATTATTCAAAGAATCTATTGGATGACTTAAAATGCCGTGATTTTACGATAAATGCAATCGCAATGTCTCCGAGTAGAAAAATGACTGATGCCTATAATGGTTATCGTGATATTAAAAAGAAGCGAGTTGTTGCAATCGGTAAAGCTAGTAATATGTTTAGTGAAGAGCCTGTCCAAATGATTAGAGCGCTTCGCTTTGTAAGTGAACTTAATTTTAAACTTTCTCGCGAAGTAAGGTGGGCAATTAGAAGACGCCGCAAAGAATTACTAGATGTTGAGTTTAAATTATTACTTCCAGAGCTTAGAAAACTACTTGATGGCAAATACTATAGTAAAGCTCTAAGTTTAATGATTAGTTTTAAATTATATAAATATGTACCGAGTTTGAAAAATGGCTTTAAAGCACAATATAATAATTATCGTCGTTTTAAAAAGTTAACGATAACTGAGTTTTTAGTGGCAGCATTCGTAAGCAATGGCGAAGTAGATGAAAGATATTTAGATTTAGTGATGGATAAAGAGAACTTTTATAATATCTTCACATTAGCGCTGGCAAATAAAAAGTCAAAATATACGCAGTTTGAATTATATGAAAATGGTAAAGCAGTTTGTCTTTCCGCTAACAAAGTTAATTGGGCATTAAATAAATCAAGAAAATATACTAAGAAGATTAATGCTAATTATAAATTATTGGCAATTAAATCTCCTGAAGAGATTGATTTTACAAAAGCAGAAATTAACCAGTTAGTTGGTGAAGAAGAAATTACTGAAGCTATATGGCAACAAGTTGCTTACAGAATTATTAACAATGAATTAGCTAATGATCATCCAGCAATTAAAGCTTTTATAATTAATTACTTAAAAGAGTTAAAGATAAAAGAAGTTGACTCTAGCCCAGATGATAGATTTAATTATCGCGATGACTATGTTGTTGAGAAAGCACCAATTAATCTTGATGAAGAATTAAGATATAGCGATTTGGAAAGTGCGCAAAGTGAATCAGAGATGGAAGACACACTTAAAAAACAAGGCGATATTATTCGCGATTATACCCAACATCGATTAGATTTACTAGAAAGAAGAATTAATGAGCAAGAAAGAAAACTTGAAGAAAAAGATCGTCAGATTTCCAAATTACAATATGCTTCAAAATATGAAAAGATTAATAAAGATATTGAGAGTTTAATCGGTAAAAACTTTGAAATGCTTAAAGAAATGGACTATTTACAAAACCCGCAAGAAGATAAAGTTGTTTTAAGTAAAAGATTACACCAAGTTTATATGGATTTTATAAAAGATATAAATGCAAAATATGGAATAGACGAGGTAAATAATGAAGAAAATTAAAGATTTTTCCCCCACGGATACGGCAACCTTGGTAGTTAGATTGGCCGATGTTCAAATTCGTAAAACTTCTTCAAATGCTGATTATGCAAGTATGTTAGCTTTTGATGGTGTTGACACAATTGATGCGAAAATTTGGGCATTTACCGATGAAATAAAAGAAAAGCTTGTTAGTGGTGAAGTTTATGTTGCAAGTGGGAGAATGAAAGAGTATCAAGGAAAGATGCAATTTAATATTACTGATATTCGCCTAATAACTGAAGAAGATGATATCGATTTATCACAGTTTTATGAGTTTGCGAAAATTGAAGTTGACAAGTTGCAAGATTTAATAACTGGTTATATTAATAAAATAGAAAACAAAGTTTTAAAAGATATTACAATTGGTTTGCTCAAAAAACATTATACAAAGTTTTTTTGGCATCCAGCAGCTGTAAACATGCATCATAATTATTATTCTGGATTAGCTTATCATACTTATAGTATGCTTAAACTAAGTGATGCCTTTCTAGAGCTATATAGTTTTTTCAATCGTGATTTAGTTTATGCCGGAATTATCTTACATGATATTGGAAAAGTAATTGAATTAAGTGGGCCTAAGGGAACTGAATATACTAAAAAAGGTAATCTAATTGGCCATTTAGTAATTAGTTCGAATGAGATTTACAAAATTGCAACAGAATTAGGATATGAAAATACTGATGAAGTAATTGCCCTTATTCATATTGTTCTTTCTCATCATGGTAAATTAGAATATGGTTCACCAAAGGAACCAATGATTCCGGAAGCTATTTTAGTTCATTTACTTGATAATGCTGATTCGAAGATTGCTTCAATCGAAAGAGAAGTAACAAATACAGAAAAAGGCGATTTTACGAATATGATTAATACTTTCAGAAAGAGTTTATATATCCCGAATATAAAAAATGATAGATAATCTCTATCATTTTTGCTTTATTAAATTTCATTAGAATACCTAACTACAGCCAATAATCACTAGAAGAATAAACAAAACCAGAATAAAAGCAAAATTGTTTCCGGTAAAACTATGACCTTTTGCAAACATCAAATCCC
>Ga0209075_1004396_pt1 | contig 11311 bp, 6 predicted proteins | sample Stecom2011_FD_187523 | JGI IMG/M metagenome (GOLD analysis project Ga0209075, IMG submission 187523) | Agricultural soil microbial communities from Utah to study Nitrogen management - Steer compost 2011 (SPAdes) (version 2) | ecosystem: Environmental > Terrestrial > Soil > Agricultural land...
TGAAACTGGACTGATAGACATGGCCGGTGGTGAGATCCCAGTCCCAAAGCGCCAACTGGCTGGCCTCAATGGCCTGGGAGAGCCGGGTCTGGCTTTTCACCAGGGCGGCACTGATGCTTTTGCGCAGTTCCACCTGTTGGCTCAGCTGTTCATTGGCGTTGGCGAGCCGGCGGGTGCGGTCCTGGACTTTCTGTTCCAGCTCCCGCTGGTTCTCCTGGAGTTGCCGCTCGGCCAGCTCCCGCTGGCGGATCTCCTTGGTCAGCTGGCGGTTGAGTTGCTCAGCCTGCTGGCGGGCAATGGTCAGGTAGTGAACCAGGGAATTGTATTCCAGCTGATGGGCCAAACTGTTGCGGTTCTCTCTGTTTTCCCGGCGTCCGCTGAACAACACAATGGTGGTGACCAGAACCAGTGGCAGTGCCGCCCAGTGCAGCTCCGGGGTCTGAAAGATCAGGACCAGGGCCGGCAGCAGCATGGTCAGGGGCAAAATCAGCATGGCCCCGATCGATTGGCGCAATAACGGCAAGGCCAGCACCAGGAGGCCAATCAGAATGAAGCTCAGGCTGAGGGTGCCCTGTATGTCCAGGGCGAGCCAGACCGGAGCGGTGCCCCAATGCAGGCCAATGACGGCAAGCCCGCCCAGGAACAGCCCTCTTCTTAGCGGCGAGAGGATGCGGGGTTGCTGCTGGAAGCGGTAGAGCAGCAGGCCAGGCAGCAAGGTGAACAGGCTAATGGAGCTGAGCCAGGTGAGCAGGGGGTCAGAATGGCTCTGGGACCAGAAGAAAATACAACAGGCGATGGCCAGGGTTTGGGAGAGCAACAGCCATAACGGCGTCTGGCGATAAAGCAGGTGATACTGCTGGAGCAGAACCTCACTGGTGTGAGGGCGCGCCAGTTTGGCGAGGAATTCGAGCTCTGTCGAATTCGTATCCTGAACAGTCGGTTCTTCCTGAGACTGACTGAGCTGATCCTTGCTGATTACTTGCATAGTAACGACAAATACCTGGCTTCACTGCCTTGCCGGTGGACAAAATTTCGGACCTATTAAACCTGATGGCAGGGCCTGTCTCAATGATTATTATCAGTGAAGGCCCATTTCGGGTATTGGTGCACAAGTTGTTCTTTAAATGAGCTGCTTTATGGTTCCCGGTGAGGCCTTGGCGATGGGTTTCCCGAGCAAGACGCCCGCTCCCCGAAGGAGGGCTTTTGTGCGCCGTCGCCGCTTTTATGATTCAATAGCGGACTTTGTATGAGTCTGGAGATTCCTTCGTAATGGATGTTTCAACCATCCTTGAGGGCCTGAACGATGCCCAGCGTGAGGCGGTCGCGGCACCTGCTTCCAACCTTTTAGTTCTGGCCGGCGCCGGCAGCGGTAAAACCCGGGTGCTGGTGCACCGGATCGCCTGGCTGTTGCAGGTTGAGCATCTGAGCAGCCACAGCATCCTGGCGGTGACCTTTACCAACAAGGCGGCCAAGGAAATGCGCGGGCGGATCGAGCAACTGCTGGGCATTTCGACGGCCGGCATGTGGGTCGGGACCTTCCACTCCCTGGCTCACCGGCTGCTACGGGCTCACTGGCGTGAAGCCGGCCTGCCGGAAAACTTCCAGGTGATCGACTCCGATGACCAGTTGCGGGTGGTCAAGCGGGTGATGGCTGCGTTGCAGTTGGATGAAACCAAATGGCCCAGCCGTCAGGCCCAGTATTTTATCAATGCCCAGAAGGATGAGGGGCTGCGGGCCCGCCATCTGGATGATCACGGTGATCTCTACCACAAGACCATGCGTCGGGTGTACCAGGAGTATGAGGCCTATTGTGAGCGGGCCGGCCTGGTGGATTTTGGTGAAATCCTGCTGCGGGCCCATGAGCTATGGCTGAACAAGCCGGAAATCCTTGACCACTACCAGCGCCGTTTTCGTCACATTCTGGTGGATGAGTTTCAGGACACCAACGCGATTCAGTATGCCTGGCTGCGGGTGTTGTCGGGTAATCGGGTGCCGATGACGGTGGTGGGGGACGACGACCAGTCGATCTACGGCTGGCGGGGTGCCCGGGTGGAGAATATCCAGAAGTTCCAGAAGGAGTCGGAAGCCTGTCATCTGGTGCGACTGGAGCAGAACTATCGCTCCACCTCGACCATTCTGGCGGCCGCCAACGCCTTGATTGCCAATAACTCGGGCCGGCTGGGCAAAGAGCTATGGACCAGCGGCCAGGAAGGCGAGGCGATTGACCTGTATGCCGCCTTCAACGAGCAGGATGAAGCCACCTATATCGTGGAGCGGGTGCGCCAGTGGATCGCCGATGGCAACCCCCGTTCGGAAGTGGCCGTGCTGTACCGCTCCAATGCCCAGTCCCGGGTCCTGGAAGAAGCCTTCGTGCGCCATGGGATTCCTTATCGGGTCTATGGGGGCCTGCGGTTCTACGACCGCCAGGAAATACGCAATGCCTTGTCCTATTTACGCCTGGTCCGCTTTCCCCATGACGACGCGGCCTTTGAACGAGTGGTGAACGTGCCGACCCGGGGAGTGGGCAATAAGACCCTGGAGGACCTCCGGGCACGGGCGAATAGCCAGGGCCTCTCCTTGTGGCAGGCGACCCTGGCGTTGCTGAATGAAGGCGCCATCAAAGGCAAGGCCGGTGCCGGCCTGCACCAGTTTACCCAACTGATTGAGTCCCTGGCGGAGCTCAGCCTGGTGAAGCCCCTGCATGAGTTGACCCGGGCCGCGATTGAGGCCTCCGGCCTGATCGAACACCATCTCAAGGAAAAGGGCGAGAAGGGGCAGGCCCGTAAGGAAAACCTGGAGGAGCTGGTCAACGCCACCCGCGAGTACGAGGCGGATGTGGAAACCGATGCCCTGGCGGAGTTTCTGGCCCAGACCGCGCTGGATGCTGGCGAGCGTCAGGCGGATGCCCATGAGGACAGCGTTCAGCTGATGACGCTGCATAGCGCCAAGGGATTGGAGTTTAACCTGGTGTTTTTGACTGGCATGGAAGAGGAGCTGTTTCCTCATGCCATGGCGCTGGAGGAGCCGGGCCGACTTGAAGAGGAGCGGCGGCTTTGCTATGTGGGGATTACCCGGGCCCGGGAAAAGCTGGTCATGACCTATGCGGAGTCCCGGCGCCTCTATGGCCAGGACAAGTATCACCGGATTTCCCGCTTTATTCGGGAAATCCCCCCGGCGCTGATTCGGGAAGTCCGGTTACGCAATAGTGTTTCCCGGCCCCTGAGCCTGGGCGGCAGTGGCCCTCAGGTTGGCGCTGCCCAGCCCGAGCTGCAGCTTGGCCAGCGGGTTCGTCACCCCACCTTTGGTGAAGGCGTGGTCTTGAACTACGAAGGGCAGGGCCCCCATGCCCGGGTGCAGGTGAATTTTGACCAGGATGGCAGCAAGTGGCTGGTGCTTTCCTATGCCCGACTGGAGTGCTTGTAAGGACAAACGGGTATTTTTAGGCTTCAATTACAGAAATCATTTTTTGTTGGTGCCCAAAACGGCTACATTGCACTGGGCGCCGCGTTGATGGGACGCTTTGGCTGGTTTGAGCTCTGGACTCGTACAAGCCGGCCCCGTGACAACAGAGTCTACTTGAGTCGTACTAGGGTTTGTTATGTCGCAGTTCGTTAGCACTTTCTTTAGCAAGTTTCTGCCCGCTGGTAGTAATCCCGATGATCCCGAGCTGGCCAGGCAAAAGGCCATTGTGGTGTTCTCCCTGATGGGGGTATTGGTAGGGCTATACAGCTTTATCAAGTGGATGGGCCTGGGCCATCCGGCCCTGACCGTCACCTCGGCCATTTTGGTGCTGGGATTGATAGGAACCGTGTTGCTCATCAAGCAGGGTGCCGGACAAATTCTGACGGCAAACCTGTCCATGGCGGTCATGTCAGTGCATGTGCTGAATATGATCTGGCAATTGGGGGGTATCGACTCGGCTCATGTGTATTGGGTTCCGTCCCTGATTGCGTTTGCCTTTCTGATCACCAATAACAAATCAGGCTTTGTCTGGACTCTCCTGGGACTACTTTTCATCGCCTTGTTAATGCGTCAGAAACTGACCGGCGCGCCCATGCCGGAGTTTGAGATGACTGATGCCGCCCGTCGGGTGGATCTGATTTCCGGGTTTATCTTGCCGACCGTGGTGATTGCCCTGGCAAACTGGTTTGCCGCCAGCCTGCGTGATAACGCCATGGAGGCGAACCGGGTGGCGATGGTGGAAGCCGAAAATCTGGCCCGCCAGTCCAGCGCCGCGTCCGAACAGTTGGGCTCGGTCATTGCCCAGGCCCGGGATAGCGCCCAGACGCTGATCAGTGCGGCCACCTCCTTGAATGAGAGCTCGACCCGCAGCGCTCAAGCCAGCGAGACCATTAGCTCTGGCGTGGCCCAGCAGGATACCGCATTTCAGCAGATCAACCTGACCCTCAATGCGATGGCGGGGGATTTGGTGGAGTCCAACACGCTGGCTCAGGAAATTCGTGAGCTGGCCAACAACGCGGAAGCCCAGACGCTCGATACCACCCAGGCCATGGCGCGTATGACCGAGTCGATGGCCAATATCAAGCGCAGCAATACCCAGATCGAAACCGTGATCAACGTGATTACCAGCATTGCCGAGCAGACCAACCTGCTGGCCTTGAACGCGGCCATTGAAGCTGCGCGGGCGGGCGAGGCCGGTCGTGGTTTTGCGGTGGTGGCCGATGAGGTGCGTAACCTGTCCCAGCGCAGTAACGAGTCTGCCGCTGAAATTCGCACCTTGATCGCCCAATGCACGGCCGATATTGATCATGGTATGGAAGAGGTTGGGCAGACCGAGCAGATTATGTTGCAAGTGGCGACAGCGGTGAAAGACATCACGGGCCACATTAACAAAATCGCCGATCAGCTGGACCAGCAGACCGTGGGTGTGGAAGAGCTGGTGACCTCCAGCCAGCATGTGGCGGAGATCAGCTCGCAAAACGCGTCCTCGACCCAGCATTTGCTGGAAGCCAATGGCGAGCTGAAGCAGCTGGCGGCACAGTTGTCCGAGTTGTCAGAGCGCCTGCATCAGGTGGTGATGAGCGCCTGATGAGAGCTGCAGGCGAGAGGCAGCGCCATCTGGCGCTGCCATCGGAGGCCGCTTAGCGGTCGGGAACAGCCCGGATCCGGCCGTCTGCGTCAATGGCGACAAAGACAAACAGGGCATCGGTGACCTTGCGTTCTTGGGACTGATAAGGATCTTTGGTCCAGACTTCCACCTGAATTCGAATGGAGCTGCGCCCGATGTCGGTCAACCGGGTGTAACAGCTGACTTCGGCGCCCACCCGAACCGGTGAGATAAATTCCATCTTTTCAATACAAACGGTCGCCGTGCGGCCTTTGGCAATGCGTCCGGCCATGGTTGAAGCCGCCAGATCCATCTGAGACACGAGCCAGCCCGCGAAAATATCCCCTTCGGCGTTGGTATCCCGTTCTAAAGCAACCACCCGCAGCGCCAACTCGCCGCTGGGTGAGGGTCCGGTCATTAATCTCATGACTTCTCTCTGGAATAAATAAATCAGTCTTGTTTTTGGTCGCCGTCCTGGAGGGTCCCGGGGACGAGTGGAGTTTCTTCAGGAACCGTCAGGTTCCCCTCCAGTGCTGCATGGTTCCATGTGGTCAGGCACCTGGCAAGAAGTTTCGTTAGTTTAGCCCAAATTCCAGGAAGGCAAGGCATTACTGCGCCGGGAGCTTTGACCGCGATTTTGGCCGGAGTTCCCAGACGGCGAGTGATCGTTGAAAAGCAATCGTCAGAATGTCATAAAACTGTCATGGCTCCTGTCTATAGTGGCAATCACCGGGCCGGCTGAGATGCGGCGGAGGCAGGTCTACTGCCCTTCAATCGCGGGGTGCGATTGGCGGCCCACACAGACAGCTAATAAAACTCAGGAGAGTGGGATCAATGAAAGTGAAGAAGATAATTGCTGCATTTGCACTGGCCGCGACCTCAACGGTTGCCCTGGCGGAGTCCAAGGTCGATCCGGCACTGGCCGTTTATGAGCGGGCCAGTGGCGTATCCGGCAGCATCTCCAGTGTCGGTTCCGATACCCTGGCGAACCTGATGACCTTGTGGACCGAGGAGTTCAAGCGTCATTACCCGAACGTGAACATCCAGGTGCAGGCGGCGGGATCTTCTACGGCGCCCCCCGCGCTGACGGAGGGCACGGCGAACTTCGGGCCGATGAGTCGTGAGATGAAGGACAAGGAAATCGAGGACTTCGAGAAGAAGTTTGGCTATAAGCCGATTGGGATTCCGGTGGCCATTGATGCGCTGGCCGTCTTCGCTCACAAGGATAACCCCATTCAAGGCCTGACCATGGCGCAACTGGATGCGGTGTTCTCCAGCACCCGTGCCTGCGGTTATGGCGAAGACGTTAAAACCTGGGGCCAGCTGGGCATTAAAGGTGGCCTGGCCAACAGCAGCATCCAGTTGTTTGGTCGTAACTCGGTATCCGGCACCTATGGTTACTTCAAGGAAACCGCGCTGTGCAAGGGTGACTTCAAGAACAACGTGAACGAGCAGCCCGGTTCTGCCTCCGTGGTGCAGGGCGTGTCCGAGTCTCTGAACGCGATTGGTTACTCCGGCATCGGTTACAGAACGGCCAGCGTGAAGACCGTTCCCCTGGCACTCAAGGAAGGCACTCCGTTCATTGACGCCACCCCGGAAAATGCCGCCACTGGCGAGTATCCCCTGGCGCGCTTTTTGTGGATCTACGTGAACAAGGCGCCGAACAAGCCGCTGGATCCGATCACCGGTGAGTTTGTGAAGCTGATGCTGTCCAAGCAGGGCCAGGAAGTGGTGGTGAAGGATGGCTATGTGCCGCTGCCTGCCGCGGTGGCCCAGAAAAGCCTGAAGGAGCTGGGCTTGGCGAAGTAAGCCAACCGCGGATGCAAGGATGCTCTTGGTACGACTGAAAAGCCGGTGCGACAGCACCGGCTTTTTGTCTTTTGGGGCAAGTGACTCAGGGCCTGGGATGAAGTCTGGTCACACAGATTAAATATGACAGTGCTGTAACATCACTGTCATATTTGCCAATTATTTTAGCAGCATCGCAAGTATTGGAAGACCTGGTCATGAGCCAAGAAAAAGTCGCCGCTCCTCATATCGACTTCAATGAACCCCGGCTGAAACGCCATCGCTCGCTACGGGCCCTGAAAGACAAAGTGGCCCGGGTAGCGATTGGAACAGGCGGGTTCACGGTGATTGCTGCGATCACCATGATTTTTTTCTACCTGCTGTATGAAGTTGCCCCGCTGTTTCAGTCGGCTTCGGTGGATAAGGTAACGGAATATCCGGTGCCTGCGGCTGAACTGGGGGAAACCCTGTATATCGGCCTGGAAGAACAGGCGGAAAAAGGGATTCGGGTGACCCGGGAAGGGCAGGTGGTGTTTTTCAATACCCAGGACGGCTCTTTGGTGAGCTCACAACGGCTGCCGATCCCAGAAGGGGTTCAACTGACCCGGGTCGAGGAAGCGGGCATTGGTGACAAGGTGCTCGCCGCCGGGACGACCGATGGGGGCGTGCTGGTGTTTGAGCAGGAATACGCGGTGTCTTACCCGGAAGATCGCCGGGTGATTACACCGGGGCTGCTGTTTCCCTACGGCCAGGAGCCGTTCCAGATGGATACCGGCGGCCGCCCCATCACCCAGGTTTCGATTCGCGATGACAGCAATGGACTCTTTGTGGTCGCGGCCAATGACGAGCACCAGCTCTTTTCCCGGTCCTTCGACAAACGACGCAACTTTCTGACCGGCGCGATCACCCTGACCGCCTCTGAAGTGACCATGCCCCGGATCAATGGCGAGATCCTCGGGCTTGCCCTGTCGCCCTCCGGCCGCTGGCTGTACGTGGGCACCGAGGAAGGCAAGCTGGATATGTTTGATCTGCGGGACCCCCATAATCCCAAGCTCAACAGTCGCATTGCGGTCACCGCCAGTGGTGCGGAAATCAGTGAGCTGAAGTTCCTGTTGGGCGGCACTTCCCTGTTGATTGCCGATACGGAAGGGAATCTCACCCAGTGGTTCCCGGTGCGTAATGACAAGAACCAGTACGCTCTGGAGAAAATCCGCCGCTTTGAACATGACGGCGGCACCATCACCCAGATTATTCCCGAGCACCGCCGCAAGGGCTTCGCCGCCCTGGATGTGGATGGCAATCTGGCGCTTTATTATTCCACCGCTAACCGGCGGACGCTGGAACAGCAAATCGGCAGCGGTCATTTCCATGCCGCCGCGCTTGCGCCCCGGGGTAACTTTGCCCTGTTGGAGACTCCGGATGGCAAGTTGATGTACTGGAGTGTGGACAACAAGCACCCGGAAATTTCCTGGTCCTCCCTGTGGGGCAAGGTCTGGTATGAGGGGTATGACGAGCCGAAACATATCTGGCAGTCCTCGGCCGCCAATGATGATTTCGAGCCCAAATACAGCCTGACCCCGCTGGCGTTTGGAACCTTGAAGGCGGCTTTTTACGCCATGCTGATCGCCACGCCCCTGGCCATTGCCGGCGCCGTGTATACCGCTTATTTCATGGCTCCCAAGGTCCGACGCAAGGTGAAGCCGGCCATTGAATTGATGGAGGCGTTGCCGACGGTGATTCTGGGCTTTCTGGCGGGCCTGTTCTTCGCGCCCTTCATGGAGTCCAACCTGCCGGGCGTGTTTGCGGTCCTGATTCTGGTTCCGATCGCCATCCTGCTGTTCGCCTTTGCCTGGGTGAACCTGCCCGAGCGGATTCGCCACCTGCTTCCGGAAGGCTGGGAGGCGTTTTTGCTGATCCCGGTGATTATCCTGACCGCCTGGCTGGCGTTCCAGGCCAGTGACTACATGGAAGTCTGGTTCTTCGGCGGCGATGTTCGCCACTGGCTGCGGGACGAGTTCGGGCTGGGCTTCAACCAGCGTAATGCCCTGGTGGTCGGCGTGGCGATGGGCTTTGCGGTGATCCCCACGATTTTCTCCATCACCGAGGATGCCGTCTTCAGTGTACCCAAGCATCTCAGCTATGGCTCGCTGGCCCTGGGAGCGACCCCCTGGCAGACCATGGTGCGGGTAGTGCTGCCCACCGCCAGCCCGGCGATTTTCTCCGCGGTGATGATCGGCATGGGGCGTGCGGTGGGTGAAACCATGATCGTCCTGATGGCCACCGGCAACACGCCGATTATGGATATGAACATCTTTGAAGGGATGAGAACCCTGTCGGCCAACATCGCCGTCGAAATGCCGGAGTCGGCGGTGGGCAGTTCCCACTACCGGATTCTGTTCCTGGCGGCGTTTGTGCTCTTCCTCTTCACCTTTGTGGTGAACACCCTGGCAGAGTCGGTACGGCAACGGCTGCGTAAGAAGTACAGTGTGATTTAAGGCTGGAGACACGGTTATGAGAATTTCCCTGAAAAAATGGACCTCCAGCGGTGGCCCCTGGATCTGGTTGAATGCCGGCGCGGTCAGTATCAGTCTGATTATGACCTTTGGTCTGCTGTTCTTGATTGCGGTACGGGGTTTGACCCACTTCTGGCCCCACGCGGTGGTGGAAACGGACTATATCGGTCAGGACGGCCGCCAGATGCTGCTGGTCGGTGAGATTGTCAGCTCGGAAAACGTCCCGGCGGAGCAGCTTCGTAATAGTGGCGTGACGGTGCCGGACGATGTGGAGTTCATGCAGCGCAACCTGATCAAGACCGGTAACCGGGATCTGTTCGGGCATGACTTCCGCTGGGTACTGGAAGACCGGATGACCGAGCAGCGTTATCCGCAAGATCTGGTGACGCTGGAGCGCCGGGAGTGGGGGAACTTCTACGGGCGTTTGATCGCGGTGCGCGCGGATGGCGAGACGGTTGCCGAGGGCGAGCCGGCCTGGCAGGAGCTGCAGCCCCGCCTGGAGCGTGCGCTGAACATTCGCGCAGAGATCAGCGACATCGAGAAGGGTGAAATCGGCAGCATCAACTACAGCATGGAGCGGCTGCGTCTGGAGCAGCGCCGGCTGGAGCTGGAAAACCGGCTCACCCCCCAGATCCAGGCGGATCTGGATGGCCAGCGTGCGGCACTGGATGCCCAGTATGCCCAGCTGCAGGAACGGCTAACCCAGTTGTATCGGCAAATTGGCCGGGACCAGATCCTGATGGAGGCCATGGATGGACGGCAAGTGGAAATTCCCCTGGCCAATATTGTGCGGGCGTTTCAGCCCAACGCCATGAGCTGGGGCGAGAAGGTCAGCTTCTACTTTGCCAAGCTCTGGGAGTTTGTCAGCGAAGACCCCCGTGAGGCCAATACCGAAGGCGGCATTTTCCCGGCTATCTATGGCACGGTGCTGATGGTGATCATCATGTCGATCATGGTGACGCCCTTGGGCGTGGTGGCCGCGGTTTATCTGCGTGAGTATGCCCATCAGGGGCCGGTGACCCGGATTATCCGCATCGCGGTGAATAATCTGGCCGGTGTTCCCTCCATCGTGTACGGCGTGTTTGGGCTGGGCTTCTTTGTTTACTTCCTGGGTGGCGCGATTGATGAGGCCTTCTACCCGGAGGCGCTGCCATCACCCACCTTCGGCGCGCCGGGCTTGCTGTGGGCGTCGATCACCCTGGCCATCCTGACCCTGCCGGTGGTGATTGTGGCCACCGAAGAGGGGCTGGCGCGGATTCCCCGCAGTATCCGGGAGGGCAGTCTGGCCCTGGGCGCCACCAAGGCCGAAACCCTGTGGCGGGTGGTGTTGCCCATGGCCAGCCCGGCGATGATGACGGGAGTGATTCTGGCGATCGCCCGGGCGGCCGGTGAGGTGGCTCCCCTGATGCTGGTGGGCGTGGTCAAGCTGGCCCCTTCCTTGCCGCTGGATACCAACTATCCCTACCTGCACCTGGATCAAAAATTCATGCACCTGGGCTTCCACATCTTTGACGTGGGCTTCCAAAGCCCCAACGTGGAGGCGGCGCGGCCTTTGGTATATGCCACGGCTTTCCTGCTGGTGCTGGTGATTGCACTGCTGAACCTGAGCGCGGTGGGCATTCGTAACCGCCTGAGAGAGCGTTATAAGGCATTGGAAAACTAATCCGGCCCGTGCCAAACAGATTGATCGGAGAACACAATGAGCGACATGAACCTGGGCACCACTGATAGCAGGAGCGATTCCATGCAGGCCAACGACAGTTCCCCCGAAGCGCGTTCCGGACGGGGACGCATTGATATCAGCTCGGTAGTCCGTGTTGCCGAGACCCACCGACTGGAAGATGAAGCGGTGGCGCTGGAAGTCAAGCAACTGAAGTTGTCCTACGGCGAGAAAGAAGCCCTGCACGGGATTGATATGCTGATCCCTAAAAAGCGGGTCACG
>Ga0209075_1004397_pt1 | contig 11310 bp, 13 predicted proteins | sample Stecom2011_FD_187523 | JGI IMG/M metagenome (GOLD analysis project Ga0209075, IMG submission 187523) | Agricultural soil microbial communities from Utah to study Nitrogen management - Steer compost 2011 (SPAdes) (version 2) | ecosystem: Environmental > Terrestrial > Soil > Agricultural land...
AATAATTTCAGTCCTAACATAGAAAAGTACTTTTTAGCAAACTTACAAATAAAAATCGAGTTGCCACTTCCAAAAAATACTTCGTACTTTGCAGAATGAATCCACGTATATTAATCATCGGTTTAGTAATTCCCGAACCCACTTCTTCGGCTGCCGGATGGAGGATGTTACAATTGATTGAACAATTAAAACAACTTTCATCAGATATACATTTTGCTACGGCAGCTACTGAATCTGACCGTTCATTTTCGTTGGAACAGATTGGTGTGCAAAAGCATACGATTGTTTTAAACGATACGTCTTTCAATGATTTCGTCGCACAATTAAACCCACAAATTGTAATGTACGACCGTTTTATGACCGAAGAACAGTTTGGTTGGCGAGTAAGGCAAATGTGTCCGAAATGCGTAACAATTTTGGATACCGAAGATTTACATTTTGTAAGACGTGCCCGTGCCGAAGCATTTAAGAAAAGCGAGGTCGTAAATTATGATACCACTGATTGTTACAGAGAATTGTCAGCTATTTATCGTTGCGATTTGTCTGTTATTATTTCGAAAGTGGAGTATGATTTGCTGGTAAATCACTTTCAGACTCCCGAAAAGCAATTGCTGTATTTACCTTTTATTCAAAACGAAATAAAAGAGGAGCATTTTAAAAAACTTCCATCTTTTGAAGAGCGGAAAGATATAATGTTTATAGGTAATTTCATTCACGAGCCTAATTATCAAACCGTTGTTTTATTAAAAAAGCTCTGGAATGATTTACGAAAACAGCTTCCCGAAACTGAATTGCACATTTATGGAGCGTATCCACCACAAAAAGTGTTGCAATTGCATAATGAGAATGAACGGTTTATTGTAAAAGGAGAAACAGAAAATGTTGATGAAACCATGCGAAAATATCGGATCTTGTTTGCGCCGATTCCTTTTGGCGCTGGGTTGAAAGGTAAGTTTGTCGATGGTTTTAAAAATGGTCTGCCAAGCGTAACTACAACGATTGGTGCCGAAGGAATGTATCACGACTGTTGGGGAGGTTTTGTTGCAGATGTTCCCAAAGATATGCCTAAGGTTGTTTGTTTATTATATCAAAACAAAGTAATATGGGAAAATGCAGTGCAAGTTGGTTATCAGGTAATCAATAAACATTTTTCGATGGAAAGATGGAACGGTGTTCTGAAAATAAGAATGGAAAAGATTGTAGAAAACCTTGCGGAACACAGAAGTGATCTGTTTATCCGAAAAATATTGTGGCAAAATTATTTACAGGCAACAAAATATATGAGTTTGTGGATTGAAGCTAAAAACAAAGAATAGATAAAATAAAAACTTTATAGGATAAAAAAAAGTAGTATATTTGCTGAGATTTATTAGAAAATAAAAGAATTATTATGAGTCAAAATGGTAAAGACACAAGTGGAAATGCATTCAAATATAGTTTGATACCACTTTTTATAGGAATAGTGTTGATCTTCTTTTTATACCGAGCTTGTGGGAATTCAACTTATGAGCCACAACCAAAATCATCAACAACTTCAGTAAATGAAGACAAGGAAGCTTTGGAAGCAACAGCAGAAGTGAATGCTGTATGGACAAAAGAAGAAAGCGCAGCATAACCAGAAATCCTGATGTAATTGTCAGGGTTTTTGAATCTGAACAATTTACTTTCGATTTTTAGGTGTAATTACGGTCTTTTCAAATACAAAAATTAGTTTTTAATTACTTGAAAGAGTAAAACTAAATAGAGTTTTTAAGCTTTTTATATGAATTACGTAATTGTAAATAATTGAAAATCGGAGTTATATATTTTCGAGATTGATAATAGTTGAAAAAAGCAAATAAATTACTTTAGATTGTAATAAAATAACTATATTTGCACTCACAAAATCAAGCAAAGATTAAAGGATTTTTTTGAATAATGCGGAAGTAGCTCAGTTGGTAGAGCGTCAGCCTTCCAAGCTGAATGTCGCGAGTTCGACCCTCGTCTTCCGCTCTTGGAGAATCAAACGAAGATTTAAAAAACGTAGAATGCGGAAGTAGCTCAGTTGGTAGAGCGTCAGCCTTCCAAGCTGAATGTCGCGAGTTCGACCCTCGTCTTCCGCTCTTGGAAAATCAAACGAAGATTTAAAAATCGTGAATGCGGAAGTAGCTCAGTTGGTAGAGCGTCAGCCTTCCAAGCTGAATGTCGCGAGTTCGACCCTCGTCTTCCGCTCCACTTGCAAAATCCTTAGCCATCTGGCTAAGGATTTTTTTATGTATGTCCATGTGTTTTAATGATTTTATTTTGTCATGCTGAATCGGTCATTTCGCTCTAATAACCTGAGTTCGATTATAAAATTGAGATTTATTGAAAAGTTTATAAATAATCATTTTTAGTTACTTATGGTTTTGATAATCACCGGTGTGAATCCAAGAGAAGAATCGAACTCAGGTTAATAATTATTGGGTCTGAGAAACAAGACCTCTTTCAAACTCAAGACAAGTTTTACAAAGGCAACATCTCGTAAAATTATTTGATAAATACGATTCCGTACCAAATACCGAACGGAGTGGTTAAATGTTCAATAACAGCTAATTTGATGTATTTCGGATATTCATAATTACTTTTAAGAAAAAAGTCGGCAAAAAAATACTGACATAAATTAACGCTTCTTTGTTAATTCGGACTTCCTAAAATGACTATTTTTGCGGTTAAAAGGTAACAATGTCAGGTTTAATCCATGCTTTTAAAAATGGAACATTTTTTGATGTTGATTAAGTAATTAAAACAAAAAGAAAATTTATGGGATTCTATATTTTAATGGGTGCCATCATGCTAGCGAGTTGGCTAGTTGGTTGGCAATTAAAAAGAAAGTTCGAAAAATATTCAAACATTCATTTGAGTAACGGCATGAGTGGTGCGGAAATTGCAACTAAAATGTTGCATGATCACGGAATATACAACGTAAAAGTTATTTCTACTCCTGGTCGGTTGACGGATCATTACAATCCGATGGATAAAACAGTAAATTTAAGTGAAGCTGTTTATAACCAGCGTAATGCTGCGGCTGCGGCTGTTGCAGCTCATGAAGTGGGGCACGCGGTACAACATGCCACTGCCTACAGTTGGTTAACAATGCGTTCTAAATTAGTGCCTATCGTGAATGTTGCATCTTCTATGGTCACTTGGGTTTTGCTTTTGGGAATTGTGATGATGGAAACATTTCCTCAGTTGATGTTGATTGGTATTGTGATGTTTGCTATGACTACTTTGTTTTCGGTAGTAACGTTGCCTGTAGAATACGACGCAAGTAATCGTGCGTTAAAATGGTTGAAAGCTAAGAATATGGTCAATCAAAAAGAATATGCTGGTGCGAAAGATTCTCTTAATTGGGCGGCAAGAACTTATTTAGTTGCTGCATTGTCATCTATTGGAACGCTCTTATATTATTTAATGATCTATCTAGGAAGACGAGAGTAATCAGAGTCGTATTAAAATATATAAAAACGCTTCTCTGAAAGCGTTTTTTTAGTTTTTTATTTACGGACTTCGCCGTCTGTTTTTGAAAGAAGTGAGAAAGATGTTTTTGATGTTCACTTTTTTTATGTAATTTGCAAAAAAAATAATTTAAATGAAACGTAAAACCTTAATTATTCTAATCGCTGTGGTGGGAATCTCATTACAATCTTGTAATAAAGACAAGAAGTCGGAGTCTGAAGGAGATAAAAATCCATTGGTGGAGACTTGGCAAACTACTTATGGAGTGCCTCCGTTTGAAGAAATCAAATTCGAGCATTTTAAACCTGCTTTTGAACAAGCAATCGAAGAACACAAAAAGGAAATCGATGCAATTGCAGAAGCTACAGATGCACCTACTTTTGAAAATACGATTGAGGCATTGGAAAACGCGGGACAATTGTTGAATCGTGTTTCTACTGTTTTTTTTAATTTGAGAAGCTCGCATACAAACGATGATATGCAAGCTTTGGCTCAGGAAATGGCGCCCATTCTTTCAGAGCATCGTGATAACATCAATTTAAATAATAAGCTTTTTGAAAAGGTAAAAAAGGTTTATAACGATCACGTAATTCAAGCAACCGAACAGATGAGTCTGTCGCAAGAACAACGTATGTTGTTGGACGAAACTTATAAAGGATTTGTGCGTAGTGGTGCAAATCTTTCGGATGAAGATAAAGAAAAACTGCGTGACATTAATAAGGAATTGTCTATTTTTTCATTGAAATTTGGTGACAATATGTTGAAAGAAACCAAATCCTATGAATTGGTTATCGATAATGAAGAAGATTTAGCTGGCTTGCCAAATGCTTTGATTGAAACTGCTGCTACAAAAGCAAGTGAACTTGGGAAAGAAGGAAAGTGGATTTTCACTTTGGATAATGCTTCTGTGATGCCGTTTCTTCAATATGCAGAAAATAGAACGCTACGAAAAGAAATTTGGGAAGCCTATCAAAATAGAGGGAATCACGGAAATGCAAATGACAATAAGCAAAATGCATTACAATTGGCAAATCTTCGCTTGGAAAAAGCACGTCTATTAGGTTATCCAAATCATGCGTCGTTTGTATTAGAGGAGTCGATGGCTAAAAATCCTGCAAACGTAAATAGGTTATTGAATCAATTGTGGACTCCTGCATTGAAAAAAGCAACTACTGAAGCTGAAGATATCAAGAAAATGATGGAGCGAGATGGGATTCAAAGTGAGGTGATGCCTTATGATTGGCGTTTTTATGCAGAGAAAATTCGTAAAGAACGCTATGATCTAGATGAGCAGGAAATCAAGCCTTATTTTAGCTTGGAAAATGTGCGCCAAGGAATTTTTGATGTTACTCAAAAGCTGTTTGGTTTGACTTATAAGGAGCTAAAAGATATGCCGAAATATCATGAAGACGTTACGGTTTGGGAGGTTAATGAAGCAGATGGTACTACATTGGGCGTTTTGTATATGGACATGCACCCAAGAGCCTCAAAAAACGGAGGTGCTTGGATGACTTCTTTTAGCAAGCAATATATAAAGGAGCAAAAACGTGTTTTACCAGTTATTTCTATTGTGTGCAACTTTTCACAACCAACAGCCGATGCGCCTGCATTATTGACTTTTGATGAAGCTTCTACTTTCTTCCACGAATTTGGACATGCTTTGCACGGTTTGTTGTCCAATGTACACTATAGAAGTTTGTCGGGGACCAGTGTTCCAAGAGATTTTGTAGAACTTCCTTCTCAGGTTATGGAAAATTGGGCGGCAGATCCAGAAGTTATTAAGATGTACGCTAAACATTACAAAACCGGAGAGGTAATTCCTGATGCTTTGATTGAAAAAATGAAGGCTGCAGGAACTTTTGATCAAGGTTTTGCGACTACAGAATATTTGGCAGCTTCATTTTTAGACATGAGCTTCCATACCATAAACGAGCCTATAACTACGGATTTAACTTCATTTGAGGAAAGTTCTATGAGAAGTATTGGTTTAATCGGTGAAATTATTCCACGTTATCGATCCACTTATTTTGCTCATATATTTGCAGGTGGGTATTCTTCGGGGTATTACAGCTATATTTGGAGTGAAGTGTTGGATTCAGATGCGTTTCAGGCATTTAAAGAAACTTCATTGTTCGACCAGAAAAACGCAAAGGCTTTTCGTGAGAATATTTTGGAAAAAGGAGGAACCGAAGATCCAGCGGAATTGTATAGAAAATTCAGAGGTGCAGATCCAAAAATAGAACCTTTGTTGAAAAAAAGAGGATTGATGGATTAAGATACTAGTGAGAGGAAAATGAAAATACTTTTCTCTCACTTCTGTTTTTTAATGAAGAATAAAGGTGAACTCATCTTGACTTTTTTGATTTTTACGAATGATTGATTAATGTCTGCTAAAAAATATTTCAACTTTATTCTTTTTATTTCAATTTAAATTCCTACATTTGCACCCATTATTAACGAAAGGGGGTGTAAAAATTATGTTGATCATACCAATTAAAGACGGAGAAAATATTGATAGAGCGTTAAAGCGTTACAAAAGAAAATTTGACAAAACTGGAACGTTACGTCAATTGAGAAGTCGTAAAAACTTTACAAAACCTTCTGTAGCAAAAAGAGCTAAAATGCAAAAAGCACAATATATTCAGCGTTTAAAAGATTCTGTAGAAATCTAAATCACTGAAAAAGTTTTTGGAATCGCTAATTAAAGTTATCTTTGATTAGCGATTTTTTTATGGAAAATTACATTGACCAATATAAGGAGTATTTACTCAAAGAAAAAAAGTTTTCTCTTCATACCGTTCAGGCGTATTCAAGAGATGTTGAGCTTTTTTGGGATTTTCTTTCTAGTAAAGAAGTTGTGCTTTCTCAAGTAGAGTATCTGCATGTGAGGGAGTGGATCGTTACGCTTTCCTCTGACGGGATAACCAACACAACCATAAACCGAAAAGCAGCTTCTTTAAAGAGTTATTTCCGGTTTTTATATATAACTCAAACTATTGCTTCATATCCTTTAGAAGGGCATAAGCCGTTGAGGGCTGAAAAAGAGTTGCAGGTGCCTTTTTCGGAACAGGAAATGCTGAAAGTTGAACGCAATGAATTTAAAAACGACTTTTATGGTTTGCAAAATTTCGTTATTATTTCACTTTTTTATTCTTCTGGTATTCGAAAATCAGAGTTAATCGAGTTAGAGTTACATAAAATTGACTTAGTAAATCAAGAAATAAGGGTTTTGGGTAAGCGAAATAAAGAGCGTATCGTCCCGTTAATCAATGAGATTGCTGAGATGTTACGTGGTTTTATTGCGGAACGAGCGGGGCAATTTGGAGCGGCATCTTGTGACAAACTTTTTTTATCCAAAAAAGGAAAAAAAATCAATCAAACGTTTGTTTATAGATTAATTAATGATTATTTTAGACGTGTCACATCGAAAGGGAAAAGAAGTCCGCATGTGTTGCGTCATACATTTGCTACCCACATGTTGAATGCTGGTGCTAATCTTAATACAATTAAGGAGATACTGGGGCATTCGAGTTTATCATCGACCCAGATCTATACGCATACAAGTTTGACGGCATTGAAGAAAACGTATGCACAGGCGCACCCAAGATTCCGCGATGATGACAAGGATTAATTTATAAACTTTTTAAATTATAGTAATATGAAAGTAAGTATTCAGGCGGTTAACTTTAATGTTGACAAGAAGTTAGTTAATTTTATAAACGATCGTTTAGAAAAATTAGAGCAATATTATGATAAGATTGTAGGAATTGACGTATCTTTGCGCACGGAAAATACTAGTGACAAAGAAAATAAGTCGGTTGATATATTGGTAAAAATTCCTGGCGATGATTTAATTGTCAAGAAAACGGCAAAAACCTTTGAAGAAGCAGCGGATAATGGAGCTGATGTTTTAGAGCGTTTATTGGTTAAACGTAAAGAAAAAGAGAAGGCGTATTAATTATTTAAAAAAAAATATGGAAATGTTTTTGTATAATTAAATAAGTGTATATATTTGCAGTCCGTTAGAAATAGCGGACTTTTTAAATTGCCTCTGTAGCTCAGTTGGCTAGAGCAGCTGATTTGTAATCAGCAGGTCGTGGGTTCGAGTCCCTCCAGAGGCTCGCAATTTAAAGAAAATGAATGGGTTAGGGAAGATACTCAAGCGGCCAACGAGGACGGACTGTAAATCCGTTGGGAAACCTTCGCAGGTTCGAATCCTGCTCTTCCCACATATTAAATCGCGAAGTGATTTGTTGTGAAAAAGTCGCCGGCGTAGCTCAGTGGTAGAGTGCTTCCTTGGTAAGGAAGAGGTCACGGGTTCAAATCCCGTCGCTGGCTCAAGTGAGAAAATTAAGTAGAGAACACTAATTATATAACTAAGATTAAATTATTAAATCATGGCAAAAGAAACTTTTGATCGTTCAAAGCCGCACTTAAATATCGGTACAATTGGACACGTGGATCACGGAAAGACCACTACTACTGCTGCAATTTCTAAGGTATTGTCAGATGCTGGATTTTCAGAAGCAAGATCATTTGATCAAATTGACAACGCACCTGAGGAAAAAGAGCGTGGAATTACAATCAACACTTCTCACGTTGAGTATGCAACAGCAAACCGTCACTATGCACACGTTGACTGTCCAGGTCACGCGGATTACGTGAAAAACATGGTTACTGGTGCTGCACAAATGGATGGAGCGATTCTTGTAGTTGCTGCAACTGATGGACCAATGCCACAAACTCGCGAGCACATCTTATTGGGTCGCCAAGTTGGTATTCCTCGTATCGTTGTATTCATGAACAAAGTGGATTTAGTGGATGACCCAGAATTGTTAGAGCTTGTTGAGATGGAAATCAGAGACTTGTTGTCTTTCTACCAATATGATGGAGACAACTGTCCAGTAATCCAAGGTTCTGCTTTAGGAGCATTGAATGGAGAGCAACAATGGGTTGACAAATTATTGGAATTAATGGCTGCTGTTGATGAGTGGATTGAAGAGCCTGTTCGTGACAACGAAAAGCCTTTCTTGATGCCTGTTGAAGACGTATTTACAATTACAGGACGTGGTACTGTTGCTACAGGACGTATCGAAACTGGTATTGCTAATACTGGAGATCCAGTTGAAATTATCGGTATGGGAGCTGAAAAATTGACTTCTACTATTACAGGAGTTGAGATGTTCCGTAAGATTCTTGACCGTGGAGAAGCTGGAGATAACGTAGGTCTTTTGTTGCGTGGTATTGAAAAAACAGATATTCGTCGTGGAATGGTTATCTGTAAGCCAGGTTCTGTTAAGCCACATGCTAAATTTAAAGCAGAGGTTTATATCTTGAAAAAAGAAGAAGGTGGGCGTCATACTCCGTTTCATAACAACTACCGTCCTCAGTTCTACGTTCGTACAACGGATGTAACAGGTACTATTCAATTGCCAGAAGGAACTGAAATGGTAATGCCTGGAGATAACTTAACTATCACTGTTGAGTTGTTGAGCCCAATCGCATTGTCAGTAGGTTTGCGTTTCGCTATCCGCGAAGGTGGACGTACAGTAGGTGCTGGACAGGTTACTGAAATTTTGGACTAATTATAGTTTAAATTAATAATTAAAAGTTGGTGGTTTTTTGCTGCCAACTTTTTAACAAACGGGTGTAGTTCAAGGGTAGAATAGCGGTCTCCAAAACCGTTGATGGGGGTTCGAATCCCTCCACCCGTGCAAAATAAGATCTTATGACTAAAGTATTTAATTACATAACTGAAGCTTTTACAGAGTTGAAGTCCAATGTCACTTGGACATCTTGGGAAGAGGTACAGCGATACACTATTATCGTGACCATCTTCACTGTGGTGTTTTCGTTGGCAACTTGGGGGGTAGATACTGTGTTTGCTAAAGCTATTACAGGCTTTTTTAACATTTTACATTCTTAATAATAGACTACAAGATGACGGAAAATAGCATTAAAAAATGGTATGTGGTTAGAGCAGTAAGTGGTCAAGAGAATAAAGTAAAAAGTTATATAGAAACCGAAATTGCCCGCTTGGGTATGGAGGATTACTTATCACAAGTTTTGGTTCCAACTGAGAAAAGGGTTACTCAAAAAGATGGTAAGAAAATAACTAAAGAACATGTTTATTTTCCAGGTTACATCATGATTGAAGCGAACCTTACTGGAGAATTACCTCATATCATTAAATCGATTTCAGGAGTTATTGGCTTTTTAGGCGAAACAAGAGGAGGAGATCCAGTGCCTTTAAGACAGTCTGAAGTGAATCGATTATTAGGTAAAGTGGACGAATTGGCCGTTTCTGTTGAAAGAGGTAAAATGAATTTTGAAGAAGGAGAGACCATTAAAGTAATTGATGGCCCTTTCAACGGATTTAATGGTACAGTTGAGAAAGTAAATGAAGATAAGGGTAAATTAGAGGTGATGGTTAAGATATTTGGAAGAAGAACGCCTTTGGAACTTAGCTTCACACAAGTTGAAAAAATATAATTGTTACATATTCACATCAATCGCTTCCAATTGAATGATGTGCTAAATTTTTTTAAAAATGGCAAAAGAAATTAGTAAAGTAGTTAAACTACAAGTTAAGGGAGGTGCTGCGAACCCATCGCCACCGGTTGGACCTGCTTTGGGGGCTGCTGGAGTAAACATCATGGAGTTCTGTAAGCAATTTAATGCTAGAACACAGGACAAACCGGGAAAAGTTTTACCAGTACAGATTACAGTTTACAAAGACAAATCTTTTGATTTTGTTGTTAAAACGCCACCTGCTGCAATTCAATTATTAGAAGCATCAAAAGCAAAGACTGGTTCTGGAGAACCTAATCGTAAAAAAGTTGCTTCTGTAACGTGGGATCAAGTAAGGGCTATTGCCGAAGATAAAATGGCAGATTTAAACGCTTTTACTGTAGAAAAGGCAATGTCTATGGTTGCTGGTACTGCACGTTCTATGGGGATTTCAGTAACAGGAGACGCTCCTTTTTAATTTTTTAAAGTAAGAAGAAATGGCAAAATTGACAAAAAAGCAAAAAGAGGCTACAGCAAAAATTGACAAGAGTAGATTGTATTCTTTAAAAGATGCTTCTGCATTGGTTAAAGAAGTCGCTACTGCAAAATTTGATGAGTCTGTTGATATTGCTGTACGTTTAGGAGTAGATCCTCGTAAAGCAAATCAAATGGTTCGTGGGGTTGTAACATTGCCACACGGAACAGGTAAAGATGTAAAAGTATTGGCGTTAGTTACTCCAGATAAAGAAGAAGAAGCTAAGGCTGCTGGTGCTGACCACGTTGGTTTGGACGATTACCTTCAGAAAATCAAAGACGGTTGGACAGATATCGACGTAATCATTACGATGCCTGCTGTTATGGGTAAGTTAGGACCTTTGGGGCGTATTTTAGGACCAAGAGGCTTAATGCCTAACCCAAAAACAGGTACGGTTACTATGGATGTTGCAAAAGCAGTTCAAGAAGTAAAAGCTGGTAAAATTGATTTTAAAGTTGATAAAACCGGTATTGTTCACGCTTCAATAGGTAAGGCTTCTTTCGATGCTGAGAAAATTGCAGACAACGCATCTGAATTAATCCAAACATTAATCAAATTAAAACCAACTGCGGCTAAAGGTACTTATATTAAATCGATTTATATATCAAGTACAATGAGTCCTGCTATTGCTTTAGATCCAAAAGCAGTATAATTGGTAGTTAAAATTATTTAGTATGACTAGAGAAGAAAAATCAATCGCGATTCAAGATTTAACTGCACAGTTAGCTGATTCTAAAGTTGTTTATGTGGCAGATATTTCTGGATTAAACGCTTCAACTACTTCTGAC
>Ga0209075_1004398_pt1 | contig 11310 bp, 9 predicted proteins | sample Stecom2011_FD_187523 | JGI IMG/M metagenome (GOLD analysis project Ga0209075, IMG submission 187523) | Agricultural soil microbial communities from Utah to study Nitrogen management - Steer compost 2011 (SPAdes) (version 2) | ecosystem: Environmental > Terrestrial > Soil > Agricultural land...
ATGTGGCGCGCGGAGTTTCCGAGCACGACACAATGGAACGGTAAAAACAAGCCCGTAGTGCAACGGAGCTTTGTATAGGCTTGTTTTTATATTTTTTGAGCAGGGAGGTGGTGATGACTGAAGACCATATTTCCTGTTCCATACAAACGTCAGAGGGAACCAATTTATACGAAGTTTTAAACCAAAAGAATCGATAGCTGTTGTGGAAGGTAGATGTTAGTTACATGGAGATGACCACAAATTGGGAAACTTGCGGTAGTAGTTGGAACGGAATAGTTTTTTGAAGACTCCCCTCCCATTTTGAAAAGATTATGCCACACTAGATAAAATCCCAGCCTGGCCGCCCAGTTTGTATTGCTGTTTGGTATTATTATGTATTTTTGCTTGAATACGAATTACCTTATCATGAATAAATATATACTCCTCTTATTTAGTTTTTCATTTTACTTTTTAGCGAATGCTCAACTTTCTTGTGAGCAAATATTAGATAAGAAAAATGATATCTTAATTAAATCTAATAAAAGCACTTCTGATTTTATTGATGATGTTGATGCTGACATTACTCAGTTGGTTCATGATTTTGAAGCAACTAAAGTTCGATTAATGATGAAAAGAGGAGATTTAAAAGAATTGAATTTCTGGAAGGCAAAAGCTGATTCAATTAGAGAAGCTTCTGCCCTTATTATTGATAAGTTATTGGAAGAGATGAATCGAATTGCGCAAATTGCTGATAGTTCAGATAGAGATTATGTCTACAGGAATAGTTACACGAAAAAAGCTAATTACTTAAAACCACTACTGGAAATAAAGAACTTAAATAATAGAACAATTCCTTTTAAGAGAATCTTTGGTGAAAATATGTATGATCCAAAACCTGAAGGTATTCATATTGAAAATACATTGTTATCATTTAAAAATGATGTTTTTCAAATACTCGGAAATTATTCTTTTAATGGAGATACTTCCAGTTTCATTCCTTTTGAAAGTGAAGAGTTTTTTGCACAGAGCATGAGAAACATACATCCAATTGACACCAGTGCATTAAGTATAATAAATAGTATTATCACCTTGGACACAAAGACTTATGTAAAATCCCCACAATCAGATGAGACAGTTGATATTACATGGATGATGGATAACTTTTATTACTCAAGTGTATTGGAAACAGCAGTTATAATGAACCAGATAATTCTAAAAATAAAACTTATTGAAAAATATTCTTTAAAGCAATTGTCACGGAAATTCAATAAAGGATATTAAGGCAGAATTTAATTAAGCAGTATTTAATTACGAGATGAATCACGTAGTAGTACAAAAGTTAGTCTCACGACAGCCCAGAGGTATTTATTGAAAAATTGAAATAAAATATAACTTTGATATAGTTTTTATTTAAAAATGACTGACACTTTTCGCATGCAATCAATTTGAATCTACAATTAAACTTAGGGTCACGAGAAAATGTCTAACAAGATGAAACACATAAAATAAGAAACATGCTTAAAAATAAATTCGTAATTACAACAGTTCTACTATTGATTTGGACTGTGATTTCAATTGTAATCGTTTATAAAAAGAATGATAGAATATCATCATTAAATTATTATGTAGATGATTTAGATTATAGAATTAGTGAGTACGAGGATCAGATACATGACTTGGAATCTAAAAATGAAGAGTTAAAGGAGATCATAAGTCAAAAGGAAAATGAGATTCTACACCTAGAGAACCAATATCTTAAATTAGAAAGATTAAGCTCTTATGGTTTAGATTCGTATAGCCAAAATTACAACTATAACAATAGAGACTCTTATAATTCTTCATTCTATGGGGATAATAGATCATTAGTTATTCAAAGACGTACAGGATGTGATTATATGATTTTAGAAAATAATAGAGGATATGTGATTGCAGAATGGATGGGAGGAAACGACCCCGAAGTTGGAGAGTATATTGGTGGAGATTTGAATTCATACGGAAGCAAAGATCTTTATAATGTCTCCAGAAATTTAAAAACAAGACTTTATATAGATGATTATTTGTTATCTAGAGATAGTGCAGATGAAAAAGTTATGGAGAAATGTGAGTGAATAATGTTAAATGTTTTCTAATAAGTTTAGTCACCTTAGAGAAGCTTTTATAAAATTAACAGCATAAAATACCAATACATGTTTAAAAATAAGTACTTAATCACAACAATTCTATTATTAATTTGGACTATCATTTCAGTTGTAAATGTTTAAAAGTATTTCCCAATAGCCATCTTTAGTGCCAATTCTCTGTATGATTTTTTTTGTAGTCAAGGCTTTAAGGTGTTTTTGGACAGCTGATTCATTGATGTCTAAAATCTTAGCAAGTTCTTTCCTAGTGATTTTTTGATCTGTTAAAATATAGCTTAGTACTTCTTTTTGTCTCGTTGTCAAATTAATAATATTTCCACCTAATTGACTTTCGCCTAGCTGAATATTACCCATCTGACCACTCATCTGACCACCCATCTGACCACCTATTTGACCACCTTTAACTTCAGTATTTTTCGGGAAGGTCATTCTTAAAAAGTTTTCAGAAAACTTAAAGCATTCCCTTCCATAGGTTTCTAAAATTCTAGGTACTCCAGAACCCAATTGCTCAACTAATCCCAGGTCTTTAAAAATACGCATTAGTTCTTTATTTCTCGGAACTGAAAACCCTTCAAAGAATTCTACTTTACTTAAACCATTAGGCAAACCACCTGTAGAAGTGATTTCTATTCTGTCATCGAAAATCTCAAATTTTGGTGGTACTTCAGTTGTGTAATCATTGTGTACAAATGCATTTAATATCGCTTCTCGCAATGCAATGGATGACCATGGACGTTTGTCTATCCGTTCCGCTGAAGTAATGCTTGTGTCGCTACTGTTTTCCAGTTCTATTTTGTCTAAAACTTGTTTTGTGGCTTTAATTAAAGATTCATACCCGAAATCAGGATTCTCTGCTAAATCTACTCTTGTTAAACCATTGTATTTTGCCAACTTAATTGATGTGCCATTTTCATCAGCCATTAAATAGGCGACATAATTGTATTCACCTTTTTCAGTTAACAGTTCAAGGTTCTTCGCGAAATTTTTATTGAGTGTGATGCCTTTTCCTTCATAATAGATTTTCAGTTGCTCGAAAGTGAGGTCTTGCCGGCTCGATCTAATTTTACCGATTGATGTTTTGGTTCTTTTGGCAAACAATTCATCAATCAATTTTTGAGGCATGGGATCCGCTGCAGTTCCATTGCGGAGGTAAGCCCCCTTTTCAGACATGCCGTATTTACGTTTGTAATAGGGTTTTTCAGAACCACTGGCTACAGTAATCTTAATAATTTCTTTGCCGTCTTTTTCCTCCGAACTTATATCAAACAACCCCATACAGGAAGGAATAATATTGGTTTTTAGGCGGTCCTTGATCTTGAGCATATCACCATCTAAATCCTCAACACCTACAACTGTTCCCGTTTTGTCAATACCAATATAAATAAAGCCACCTTCATTGTAGTTGAGGAAAGCAATTACTTCTTTCTCCAGATCTAAATCTTTGGTGAGCTTCTCTTTGAATTCTATGCGGTTTGTTTCGGGCATGGTGTTTTTGTTGGTTTCTAAATTACTCAAAAATTATAATTTTCCACTTGTAAACCTCATTTCAATCTCTTGCATATACATTTCTCGATAGCTTGTTGATTTGCGAACTTCATCATTTGCGCTAAAAAGAGATTGCCCGATTTTATTGTCTGTTATCTTTTTCTCTAGTGTTTCAAAAACATCTTCTTCCTCTTCATTTAAATCTTCCACTAATTCCTCAATCTGTAACTCTTTCGGATAAACAAAGTAAACGGGAATAACTTCATTGTTATCAAGGCCTAATTTTGTGTAAACTCTATTCAAACGAGCATAACCCGACAATTGCCTGGCATCCTCCATACTCGGATTTCCTTTCTTATAACGTGGTTTGTACTTGGCATCCACAACGGCTTTAAACTGTTCTGTATTAATGATGAAATCCAGTTCTTGTTTATAAACTTTTGTATGGTATTGGACTTCATCTTTACCAGTAAATTTTTCACGTAGCTTTTTAAACACATACAACTCAAACAATTTACTCATGTCAATCCAATGCGGTGGATACGTATTTCGTTTTTCAGCAGCTTTAGATAGATTGTGGTCATTTAATTTTAGGATTTGTATTCCTAGTTGAATAGCTGTGTTGTATTCCTTAAACATTGGATTATGCTCCTTATTTTTAAAAGTATAAAACCTTTCTTCTGAAACTTGTTGAAATCCTCCTAAATTATAGGATAAAGGCTCTAGTAATTTGTCCTTTAAATCTTCATCCTCAAATTGGAGTATTTGAGATTGCACAAAATGTAAAACATATTTCAAAAAACGATTAGCTTCCGTATCAATTCCATATTCTTGATATGAACAAACTGTTTTTGTTCTGTGATTACGGACTGTATTTTGACGTATTTGTTGAGCTACTAAAATCTTTCCCTTTACACGAGATTCTAGGTTTTCAGTAACTCGATAGTAATCCTTTTTTAAGCCCTTTCGTACTATTGACTTAACAATCATTAAAAACTGGATGAGTAAAAAAGGTGTTAAATGAATGGACGAATCTCCCTTTACTTCAATCCATTCCTCATCAAACTTAACCTCCATCAAATCATCTAAGTGCTTAAAGTTTTCAGGTTCTTTTAAAGCCTCGAGTAACATACCGAGAGCATCTAATTGACCAGCCGAAGAGTTCATTTTAGATTCTATTTGAACTGGTAATCCCCATTGACGAATCCAATCTAAACCGATATAATAAGAGTTCTCAATCTTTGCTTTATCATCTTCTATAAAAATCTGAAGACAGCTCTTCTTTTCATCTGACTTGAAGCATATTGGAACCGTAGATTCTAAACCTTCTGATGAGAATGAGTGATAATCTATTTTCTGAATAACATCATAATGATTATCCGACCTATTGTAATATTGAAAATGTTCACTAATTAAGAGCATACCAATTTTTCAATTTCTATTAGTGCTGATTTCTTAAGAATTCCATCTTTTACATACTCTCTCAATATTGGTTTAATTTCAAATTCTAAACGTAGTTTAAAATCATAAGGTTTATCTTTTATATCTTCGTCTTGCTCATCTTTTTCATAATGCTTGATAAAGTAAGAGTGACCTAGCCATACATCTTTAGGGCTAAACTCCTCTGAAAGATGTTCTGAGTTGACAATATGAGGCTCTTTAGAGTAATCTTTATCTGGATCATAATCTTTGATGAAGATTTCTGCAACAGAATTGAATAGTATATGATCAAATTCAACATTCGGATCGTGTGACAAGTCTTTTGGTAGTATATCAACAAAAGCGAAACGACGGCGTATAGCATAATCGATTTGTGACACACTTCTGTCTGCTGTATTCATGGTACCGATAATGTATAAGTTAGGAGGTAAGATTATTTCAGTATCAGATTGTTCTGTGTCATCAGAATTGTTTAAGTCATACATACTGCTAACTTCTTTTCCTCTGTATTCTAAAGCATAAATTAATTCTCCTAATACACTAGAGAGATTTGCTCTATTAATTTCATCAATAATTAGAACGTAATTTTTTAAGTCTACTTTTTCGTTGGATTGTTCAGGCTTTGACTTTTGATCTAAAAAACCATTGAATTTCTCAGCAAGTTTCGCATAGTAACTCGCTCTACTTCCTATATTTAAGAGTTTTTTGATTGCTTGTCGATCATAAGTATCCTTTTCAAACAACAATAAAAAATCACTGTATTTTATATAGTCATGCCAGCCGTTTCCAACGTATTTAAAATATCTCTTTCCCACTTGTTGAATTCCGATTGTATCTGTCAATGGATAACTTTCATTGTTCTCAATCTCATCTTCAATGGAATCTTTAAATAAATCAAATTGATTTTCTAACCATTTTTCTTTGGTAATTTCAGAACTCTCCTTTTTACTGTCTAAGTAATTATTGTATGCTTCTTTGGCGATTTTAGCTAAAACTTTATTTTCTGTAATGTATTCAAGATTATTCTCACCAGACTTTACAGTTATACCTCTTACAAAATCTTCATACGTGTAGGAAGGATGAAATTGAATAAGTTTATAATTCTCATTGTTGCTTTTATAATAGAAGTGCTTTGCTACTGCCAGTTCATAAGAGTCATGACTGCGTGAAGCTTTCACCTCTTCTCCCTGTACGAGTTCTTGATAATACTCAATTACTTTCTTGAACTTAGCAAAGTGTCCTCCATCCTTTGTATATTTTGAAGATAACACAACATTAGATTCATTTATTTTTTCTATTTCATAATATGCAGGTTGGCCACTAGCTCCATCTATTTTTTGACCGATATGTAGACTATGTTTTATATCATTCACTTCCAATTTAGAATAGTTACTAGCGGTCAAAGTATTTGCTATTTGTTTAGCTAGTCGTGTTTTTCCAGTTCCTGGAGGGCCTTGTAAAATGATTTGTTTTTTATACTCGAGTAAGTCATTGATTTTACTATGGTTCATATTTTCTAAAATTTCCGTGAATTTATCAATCTTTAATTGTGCTGCTGTTTCAATAAATAACTTTCTATTATTAGAATCAAAAGTTATGAATGCGTTAACCAAATCCTCATAAGATGAAGGAGCAACTTTCTGCCAAGATTTATTAGACGCAAAATTTGAAGGTTCATTATCTTCATGGTCTTTAATTCCTCTTATATGGAAATGCATTGAATCTGAGATCCCAATGATAAATGCTAATTTATCTTTACATGTTTTATGGTATTCTTTAGGATATACTTTGGCCCATAAATAATCTGCCAACTTTTTATTTCCTTGATTGAGAGGTCTTTTTATTAAATGCGTTTCATATCCTTTAGAATTCAATAAGGAACACAAATAACCTAATTTATCATAAATAACTCTAAGCTTATTGTATGAATCAGAGGTCTTTTCCTTTCCTTTTAAATGATTAACAGTGTCTATATCTGCATGAGTTATATCTTCCATTTATTTCTTCTTTTTATATACTTATCTGACCTCAAAAGCCGTTTTTATTATTGAAAAACTCATAACACCTTCTTTTTAGTTCCTCCCCCAAATGCCTCCTTCAAAACCGCTTGCATTAACATCTGTGCATTGGCTTCACTTTTCTTTATTTCCAACTCCAACTGTTCACAATGCACCATTAAAGCTTCTACTTTTTTGACTATTTCAATGATTTCTAATTCTGGTGGAAGCGGAAGTTTTAGCAAATTAATTATTCCTAGATTAATATTTTTTTGTGCTGTGGCAGGGGCAAATTTTTCTATATCTGTTTTTGTTAAATCAATAAAATATCTAATGTACTTTGATATATTCTCATCCGATAAAGATGTAAACCCAACAACACTGTCTGGAAAGCATGCATCAATATCTAAAAAACCTGTTTGTGCAATATTTGCAGCAATTGTAATACACATTGTTCCTTTCTTCCATAAACGACTTTGAGATAATCCAAACTCATTATAATATGTGGAACAGCTATCTATTAAGTAATTATTATTTTTAGAGCGAGCAACCTCTCCAGTTTGCACAAAAGGAATCGTACCTTTTTTAAATAACCTTTCATCGTTTCTAGGTCGGTGCTTAGACTTTCCTCTCTCAAACAATCCTGCATCTTGCATCCTACACCAAACCCACCCTTCCGGTAACTCAAAAGGAATCTCCTCTTCTTCAATAGGAGGTAAAGCTTTCTCCTTTTTGATTTTTTTATCTTTGATGAGTTGGGCTTTCTCAGCTTTTATGCGTTTGAGTAATTCACTAGCATCATCCATTGGCTTTTCCTGAGCTTGTCGTTTGATTCGCCATTCTTCTGTGAGCTTTCCTTGAATTGCTTCTTGTAAAATGGATTGCTTGAATTGGCTGAGGAGTTGTTTTTGATTATCGAGTTCAAAAAGCAACTCATTAAATCGTTCACTTATTTTTGAAGCTAATTCAATTTTTGTAATATCTAAAATATCCGTTTCGGGAAATTCATGGATAGCTAGTTTTTCAATAATTTGGACTATTTCATTTTGATCTTCAATGTTTTCCGGTAAGGGAACATTGATGGACAAATATCCTTTAGAGTCGAGATTTCTTAATCCAGTTGTTGTCCTTTGTCTTTTAACCCTCCATATTAATGACTGTGGAGATTTTAAAAACGTATCGAGATATAGTGGCGAAACAACTTTCATGTTAGGCTTTAGAATCATTAGAAAATTAGAAGCAGTGACATTTGGATAGTTCTCATTCGAAATAAACACTTGAGATTTACCAACTAAATCTATACTTCCATTTGATTTTATAACTATTATATCCCCATCCCTTAATTGAAATTTAACAAACTTTTCATGATCATAAAATCTTTTCCTTGCGTTTTCAAAATCGATAAATCCATGACGCATATCAGGACTTCTTAAAGAAAGTGCCTCTAAACCATTTTTCAAATAATCTTCGCCCCATGATCCTCCATGACTATCGTTTAATAACTTTTTTAAGGGTATTGATTTGTATTTCTTAGAAAGTTCTTCAAAGACTACAGCTTTTATTATAGGTAAATAAATTCCATCTCTTTTAGCTTGAATATTTATAGCCTCAATTAATTCTCTTCTCATATTAAAAATGATTCTATTTCTTTTAATAAGCTTGTAATACTTTCATTAGATGATTTTAATCTTACCATCGTTTCTGACGCGCTTAAGATTTCCTCTTCTTCCTCCACAACCGGGTTCTTAATATCCAAATCCCAACTCTTCAAATCCTTCACATTCACTTTCCAAGCCACATCAGATTCTTTTCTGTTATTCCACCAATCAACAATCGGTTGAAACTCCTTAAACTGTATAGGCTTAGTCTTAGAATACGATTTTTGTCCTTCGGGAAGTTGATGTTCATAATACCATATTTCTTCCGTTTTAGAACCTTTCTCGAAGAACAATAAGTTTGTACTTACCGTAGCAGGGAAGAAAGTAGTTTGTGGTAAACGAATAATCGTATGGAGATTTGTATCTGTTAGTAGTTTCTCTCTGATACGTGATTTCACACCATCGCCAGTAATGGAACCATCGGGTAGAACTATGGCACAGCGTCCATTTGGCTTTAAAAGTTGCAGCATTAAAATCACAAACAAATCTGCAGATTCTTTACATCTATAACTCGAAGGGAAGTTGGTTTCTACACCATCGGCAATACTCGCACCAAAAGGAGGATTGGCCAAAATTACATCTACTTTGTCTTTTGCTTTAATTCCGTTGTATTCAACTTTTAAGCTGTCTCGGTAGATGTAATCTGGAATATCAATGTCGTGGAGAATCAAATTCGTTAATCCAAGGACATAAGCCACTGGTTTTAATTCCCATCCTGAAATACTGTTTTGAAGAATATTTTCATCCTTTACTGTATTTACATAATGTGCTCTCACATGGTCAATCGCTTCTGTAAGGAATCCACCAGTACCTGCAGCAGGATCTAAAACTTTTTCACCTAATTTAGGGTCTGTCATTTTAGTCATTAACTGTGTTACTGCTCGCGGAGTATAGTACTCCCCTTTGTTCCCAGCATCACGTAATTCAACTAAAATACTTTCATAAATATCACCAAATACTTGTTTGTCTTTTGAGTTGTTAAAGTCAATTTCGTTCAGTTTATTAATCACCTTACGCATTTCGTAACCTGATTTCATAAAGTTATTTGAACCTTCAAAAACTTCCTTAACAATTGCTGCTCTTTTTGGGTTGGTATTGCTGCTTAAGTTTCTCAATGTTGCAAATAAACCTCTGTTTCCTTCAGCATTACTGTCTATAAATTCCAAGAGTTCATCTCCTGTAATTCCTTCGGCATCTGCTGCCCAGGTTCGCCATTGAAACTGTTCTGGAATTACAGAAACATAATCGTCTTTTAAAATTTCAAATTCTTGGTCTTTGTCATCTATAATTTTCAAAAACAACATCCAACCGAGTTGCTCTAATCGTTGCGCATCTCCAGAGATTCCTCTGTCTTGTCGCATTATGTTTCTTATGCTGCTAACTACAGCGCCTACGTTTGTCATGTTCTTTTTAATGGTTAATTGTCAATGGTAAATTATTAACGGCTTTCAATAGTAATCGGGTGGTTAATAATTGATAGTGTTTTATTAAATATTAATTTTCAATTGGTTGTTTCGTTGTTGTTTAAACAGTTTATCAAAACTTTCTAAACCATTTGTTTCGGTTAACAGCCAGATTTTTCTAATAGTTTCTTCTTTTAATTTAAACTTTTCTTTCTCAATTAAATTTGGATGGTTTTCACCATAATTAGAATAATTAGCTTTCTTTATTTTTTGTTGAATGTTTTCCAAAAGTGATTTGTAGTTATAATTTATACATACAAACACTGCATTTTTATACTTTAAAGTTTCTCCAACCGCAATTATCAATTTACCTATGTCGTTTTCTAAACTTTCTTCATTTATTAGAGGACTTGTTTTAATTTCTATAAATAATTCTTGATTTATAAGACAACCTTGACTTTTATGTAATACTAAATCAGGGAAGATGGTATTAGACTTATATATGTTTTTAAAACCATTTTTACTTATTTCGCCATTCAAAACCAAATCTTTGTAATTAGTTGGTAGAGCCTCCATTATTTTTCTAAACTGATAATAAAGTTCATAAGCAAAAACTCTTTCTACAAATTGAACGTATTCTTTTTTTGATTTATCATCATATTCTCTCCAATTACCAGAATAAGCATTATTTGAAAAATACTTTTCATCTACCAAATAGAATGCAGCAACTAAATGTTTTAAATAGATATCCATATTTACTCTAATTTATATATTTCTAATTGTTCTTGGTACTGTACTTTTCAAAAAAATCTATTTGAATAATAGTCAAACGAAGTAAGTTCTATATTATAATCCTTCCCGTCTTTGGCAGTTGTAAAGAAATACTTTACAACTGAATTTTCGTCCAACTCCTTATCTTCAAATATTTTAGATATGTGTTGACCTATATTTTGCTTTGAGGTGTCAAAAAGATCTGCTAGCTCATTTTGATTCATCCAAACATCACCATCTTTGGCAAGTAAACTTACAGCAGATTTTCCATCAGAGGTGTTATAAATTATGATATTTTCCTCTTTCATTTACGCTAATTTATAAAGTTCAGTTTCTAATTCTTTTAAAGCTTCAAGGTACTTTACTTTTCCACCAAAGGATTTAATTAGCTCAACAGGAGTTCCTAATTCATTAAGTGGATCTAATCTTAAAACTTCAG
>Ga0209075_1004399_pt1 | contig 11310 bp, 9 predicted proteins | sample Stecom2011_FD_187523 | JGI IMG/M metagenome (GOLD analysis project Ga0209075, IMG submission 187523) | Agricultural soil microbial communities from Utah to study Nitrogen management - Steer compost 2011 (SPAdes) (version 2) | ecosystem: Environmental > Terrestrial > Soil > Agricultural land...
ATCACTTTTATTTCACCAATATTTTCAGATTGCCGTATTTGCTGACCCAATGTAGCATTTAAGAAGCTAAGCTGACCACTTATTGGAGCCCTAACCGCAAGGTTATCTATACGCTTGCTCACATGTGTGTTGTTTTTACGTGCTCTTTCGATATCATTGTTCATTAATTCTCGTCTAAGTATGGTAGCTGCACTATCGTGCCTTAAACCTTCGAGCTGAAGGGCTCTGTTTTTGGTTTTATAGATGTATTCTTCATGCTGAACATCTAGTTGTGCCTTGCTTTTCACACCCATATTAAATTCTTCCACTCCAAGTTCATAGTCCTTCTCTAATCTGCTTAGTTCATACTCTACCTGTAGTGTTTGCTGTTTCAAAAGTAGGGATTTTTGCTCCATTTCGAGCCTTTTCTCTTGATAAAGTATGCGCTGTGTTTCCCATTCTGCTTGTTGCTCCTCGATGGTTCGTTCAAGTTCAGGGTTCTGAAGTATCATAATTGTATCGCCCTCATTAAGCAAAGTGCCCTCTTCTGCAACTATTTGCTGTACCATACCAGACTCCAGTGCGTTGAGCTTTATCGTTAAAATAGGTTGAATAACCCCCTCTGCATCAACATAATCGAGAAAAGGAGTTTCTTTAACATCTGCAAAAGCAACTCTTTCGCTGTCTATCCGTAGTTTTTGTCCTCCCGAAACTGCAATAAGCATATACAAAAGAAATCCAACAAATGCTATACCGGTAATAATATAGTATCTATGTTTCTGCCAGATGCTTCTCTTTGGAAGTGCTTTATCCATGGACGAGTCGCGCGACTCGTGAAATGTATTATTTGTATTTCTAATGTCCATTTCAGTTTCTTTTATAATCAAAATTTTCATATGCTGTGACAAGCTGCCTGCCTGTTTCGAAATCATAGCCGGTAATACTTCGAATAGCGTAGTATAGACTCCAGTAATTCTGTAATTCTCTGATATATGCTTGTTGTGAACGATCTTTCTCTGCAACAGCTGCGTTAAGATCGAGGACACTTGATTTACCAAGTAGATAGAGACGGTAGGCTACATTGTTTCTTCGATCGGCACGATTGGCAGTTTTATATGCTATTTCCACTTTACCAGCTTGTAAGTTAAACTGCTTCACCATCTTAATTACATTAGCCTCAAAATCTGTCCTTGCCTGTTGAATATCAATCTTAACCTTCTCCAGATTACTCTTTGCAACCTCAACCTGACCTCTTCCTACTCCCCAGTCGAGAATAGGAATACGAACACCCAAGCTCACCATCTGCTGATCCATTGGATTACGATAAGAATCCCTAAAGTTGCTGTTAGTCTGAGACAATCCGAACTCCGCATAAATATCAGCCTTCAGTCCCTTCGAAGCCTTAGCCCTTGCAACAGCACTCTCACTTTCAATCTCCCTAAGAGTATAATATTCAATATCCGGGCTATTTTCATGGGCATAATAAACAGCCTCCTGCACCGGTACCAAAAAGCTGGGTATCTCATCACTTACTTGAACCTCAATCTCAACATTATCGGTTATACCCAAAAAGCTTCTAAAATCAATAATTACATTATCCATCTCGATGCGTGCATTCATCATGTTTGTCTGCTCAGTGAGAAAATTGATCTCAAGTTGAAGCATCTCATTTTCGGTAATAGTGCCAATCTCATACCTTCCCTGAGCATATTTAAACAGCGTATCTGCAGCTGCAAAGTTGTATGTTGCCGATTGCCAACTATTCTGAGCAAGCGCCAGTTGATGAAATTTCATAGCAGCAGTTGCAGCAACAAGCTCTTGAGTTTCGGCATATGCTTTTTGCGATTGAGAATATCTAATTGGTTCTATCTTTTTGTTCCACTTAAGATAATTGTAACCCAGTAGGTTCTGAGAATATCCTATCACTACTGGAGTAGATTTATATGAAAGCGAATTGTCTGAGAACAGATCAAGTCTCTGAAGACCTGTTCTCATATAAACACTGCCTCCCAACAAAGAAATATTTTGGTTTAATGTTATAGATCCATCATTTAGTAGCTGATTGCGGTGTACAAAGCTGTCGCTACCATCGGGTAGGGTAACAGAACTTATTGATCTATTTAACGAGGAGTAAGTATCAAACGTAAGGCTAGGGAGGTAATTAGCTTTGTGTGAGCGCCAGCTCCAGTATGCTGCACGATGTTGATGACGAGCTGCTACTGCTTGTGGCGATTGAAAACGGGCTAGCGCAACAGCCTCGTCTAATTTTAGACGAAGCGTGTCTTGCGCTGTCAATTGCCCTAAAGAAAATGAAATTAATATGAGTAGTATTAGCTTCTTCATTTATTATTGTTTCTTGCAATACTATAAACAAAGTGTATGCCAAACAGATATGTATCTGATAGCTAGGTTTATATAGATTTAGTGTTTGATTATTTATGTTCGTTTCCGCACAAATATAGTTCGATATCGCACATACAATCAATAATTATTTTACATATCTTTGGAGGATAGTTTTAATATCAGAATTGTTATATTGTTAAATGCAAAAGCAGGGTAAAATATTGATAGTCGACGATAACGAGGATATACTCTTTGCATTAAATCTTCTGTTACAAACTCATGTTGAGAAAGTAAAAGTCACCACTAAGCCCGAACGAATTGAGCACTTTATGGAGACTTTCGAACCCGATGTTATACTACTCGATATGAACTTCAATAAGGATGCCGATAGTGGTCAGGAGGGCCTGCAATGGCTCCAAAAGATAAAGCAGATCAACAGTGATATGGTGGTTATCTTTATAACCGCTTATGCAGAAATGCAGCTGGCTGTTGAGGCAATTAAAATGGGTGCTACCGACTTCATACCCAAACCCTGGGAGAGGGAGAAGCTGCTGGCAACAATAGCCTCTGCAGTCGAGCTGAGCCACAAAAGAAAAGAGGTCTCAAACTTAAAGCAGAAGGTTGCAGCTTTAGAAAGCAATAGAGCATTTACCGAAATAATTGGTGAAAGCAAACAGATACTGTCGCTTTTCGAAACTGTAGACAAACTAAAGGATACTGATGCCAACATACTAATCCTCGGAGAAAATGGTACAGGCAAAGATTTGTTTGCCAATCTTATCTATCAAACCTCTCTTCGTGCAACCAAGCCATTTGTATGCATAGACCTGGGCACAATACCCGAGCAGCTGTTCGAGAGCGAACTGTTTGGTCACGAGAAAGGTGCTTTTACCGATGCTAAAGTTGAGAAGCCCGGAAGGTTTGAGATTGCTGTAGGCGGAACCCTGTTTCTCGATGAGATTGGCAACCTGTCGCACCCTATGCAGTCGAAACTCCTCAGCGCCATCGAAAAACAGCAGATCATAAGGTTAGGGTCAACCAGGCATGTGCCAATAAATGTGCGACTGATTTGTGCGACCAATGCCGATATTCATGAGCTGGTTGCAGCAGGCGAATTTCGACAGGATCTGCTCTACAGAATCAACACTATCGAGCTGCATATTCCTCCCCTAAGAGATAGAAAAGGTGATATAGAACTGCTTGCAAATCATTTTCTCGATCGCTATAAAAAGAAATATAAAAAGGATATCAAAAATATATCTACGTCGGCAATTAAGAAGTTAAACGAATATCCATGGCCAGGTAATGTACGTGAACTTCAGCATGCTATCGAAAGGGCAGTGATTCTATCTTCGGGGTTTACTCTCTTACCCGACGATTTCATATTAAAGCCGGCAACCGCTCACAGACATAAAGAGATGAATCTTAATCTTGAGCATCTCGAGATGAATGCAATTGAGATTGCACTCAAAAAGAGTGAAGGAAATATGAATCAAGCGGCAGAAATGCTTGGAATATCGAGGTTTACGCTATACAGAAAGATCGAAAAATATGGATTATAAATGAAAATCAAATCTAAACATATATTGTTTCTAAAGGTTTCAGCAATCGTTCTGTTGTCCCTGGCCGGAGCATGGCTTTTTTGGAGCAACCTCTATTTCTCATCTCTCTTAATGCTAACTGGCATCATAGGCCTTACAATATCAATATATTACGACAGGAAGAAGCTTGTTGAAAGAATGGAGCATATGATTCGTATAATTAAGAATACAGATTTCACTACTTATTTCAGAGCATCAAGCTCAAATGATGAGATAGATAAATTGATGGTTGAGATGAACGATGCTCTAGAGATGTTTAGAGAGCGCACTCACGAATCGATGGTTGAGGAGGCTGAGGCAGTTGCATGGCAGAAGCTGATAAGTGTGCTCACTCATGAAATCATGAATAGTATAGCACCAATTATATCACTTTCTGAGACGCTTTCAGAGTGTGAAACAGGCAACGAAGATGAGTCGGAAGAGTACAAAATCATGATGCAGGCAATGGAAGCAATTCACCGAAGAAGCGTAGGGCTGCTGTCGTTTGTTGAGAATTATCGTAAACTAACGCGACTACCACAACCGGTTCTTCATCCAATTGTGTTAAAGCCTATGCTAACATCTCTTCAACAGTTAACATCCTCTTACGGAATAGCTTTCACGTTTGACGTTTATCCCGAACAGATGATTCTAAAAGCAGATAAGGGTATGGTTGAGCAACTGCTACTTAATCTGCTTAAAAATGCCAAGGAAGCGTGCGAGGGGATAGAAAACAGTGCAATTGAAGTCAAAGCCGAGAAAGTTGGCAACAGTATAAAAATCTCTGTCTCAGATAATGGACAAGGAATTGTTCCCGAAGCCAGAGACAAGATATTCATTCCTTTTTACTCCACCAAGGCAAAAGGGTCGGGCATAGGACTAAGTCTTTGCAAGCAGATCGTACTTCGTCATGGTGGTAAAATGTCTCTCAATTCAGATAATAATCTTACGAAGTTTATTGCAGAATTTCCCGATTAATATCCAAAAAACCTCTTCCCAATGAGAAATATATATCTACTCTCTCCCGAGGGTACAGAATCGTCAGCACCCCGAACCGTTGCGAGTATGGCCTGAAGATGTAAACGATGGCAAATGAGATATTCGCCAAAGGTTAACTAATAGATTGGTATAAGTGTTGTTAAAAACAAACGCCCTGATTGCTCAGGGCGCCGTTGAATAATTATGTTGTAAGTTGAAAGTCTATTTCCCCTTGTTATAAGAATGACAGAAGTTTAAAAACTCCAGGCAGCGCCAATGCCGGCTGCGATATTTTTACGCTCATACTGTTCGAGCATGCCAATGCCATTGTAGTTGGCCATTTTAGAATAATCGTCGAAGTTTGTCCAAAGCACACCCAAATTTAAATCCAGGTTGTCTGTTGCACTGTACTTCAGACCACCTCCCAACGAGTAGCTGCTAATCATGAAACCGGTGTTGCTATTGTAATTGTCGGTCACGTCGTATTTGGTCAATTGTACACCCGCACTCAGTGTCAATTTATGGCAGAGTGCATATTCGGCTCCCAGCATGTACTCTAAGGTGTTGTTGTTAATCTCATCCTCCAGCCCGTTGTAGTCGGTGTTTTTGTCGAAATAGTAGTGCATGCCAGCCGAGAGTTTCAGGGCGTGGGTAAGGTCGTATGCAGCCCCTGCAGTTAATAGTGCAGGCTGATCCATTTGGCTCTTCACACCATCTTTAAAGCGTGCAAGTGCGTCAACTCCATCAAACTGTGCCGGGAAACTTGAAGTGCTGTTTTCCACCTCAATATTTGATCCAAATTCGTATTTCACGGCAAGGTTCAGTCGATCCAATTTGTAATCCAGACCCACTATAGGAGCTATACCAAAGCCAGATTGCTCAGTCAACAGTTCCATGCTTTGTTCCTGCCCGCTTAACTCGTAGTATACCGAACCCTCGTATTTTGCGTTCGCCATCAGGAGTCTCGCACCTGCATAGGCAGAAAGGTTGTCGGTCAATTTGTATGTACCCCCCACTTGCCACCCAAACAGGTAGGTCTGTCCCGAGAAAGCAGAGTTCACCGTCGCAGCTCCGGCCGCTCCAAAGGCCTGTTCGTTGGCAACCGATTCGGGTGCCCCGTTCTCCATATACAAGGCTTTTACATTGCCGTAAATCATCTGACGCACCATCACATCAAACATAGGCAGTCCATTTTCATAATCCAGTTTTCCGCCACCCCCCGGTACACCAAAATGCGAGCTTATGCTCCAGCGGTCGGCTACATAGGCAAAATGGAGAGAAGGAATCACTGGTGAAGCAATCTTACCTTCGTACAAGCTGTTCTCCATCGCAGTGGGAGGAACAAACGTGTTGCTCTGAATGGTTGCTGTAACGTTACGGCTTTGAAACGCACTCTGGTTATTCAAGCCAATATGAAAACCCTTTTGCAGGAATGCCACACCCGCAGGATTGTAATAGACTGCATCCAGCTCGAGTGATGCCATACGTGCCGGGTTCCTAAGAAAAGCTGCACTGTGGTTAGTATTTGTTACCAAACCACCGGCCAAGGCTGATGTAAAACTCGCGGCCAATAAAAGAGAGCACAAAACAATTTTTTTCATAAAAATTATACGAATTGCTTTAAAGTTCATTAATAAATTATTGTTAATTATTTTTCTTGATCCTGTTCCAAAAAAGTGTGTATGAATAGGTAAAAAAAGTACATAGTCTAAAAACGAATAAAGTTTTTAGACTATGTTACTATCAAAGGAACAACTTTCTTCTGAAATTGCCAAACATTTGAAGTGTGAAGATGGACTACAGGAGGAGATTCAAGGCTGGTTTACCAACCTTATAACCCTATCCACAGCATCGTCTACATGCGCAATAGACTCCATTCCCAGCGTCATGCAGTGAGTATTGCCGGTAGAAAGTGCATATTTAATAGACTGTTCTCTTTCGTGATCACTCACATGCCTTCCTTCTCCAAAAATCTTCATCCCAATAATGCCAATACCTTTTTCTTTAGCCTTTCCAAGCAAATCGCTTACTACATCTGGAGTATTGTCCATATGACTCTGGAAAGGATTTATACGAGCCATAATTACATCAACCCAAGGGTTATCTACGGCCTCAACCATAGCCTCCCAGTTATGACAAGATACGCCTACAGCCTTAATAACACCATCCTGTTTAGCTTTAGATAGCCCATCCATATAATGCTTTCTATTGTTGCTCCAGCCCGGCTGCATTAAGCAATGCATAAGCACTATATCTATATAATCTGTTCCCATTTCTTGGCGATATCTGTCGAGCGACTCACTAACAGGTGCGTTTCGGTCCGACCCATCTTCGTGTGTCCATATCTTCGTAAGTAGTGTAACCTTTTCACGTGGCAGAGATCTGATTGCATTACCCACAAAAGGGTGGGAGCCATATGAATCGGCCATATCAAAGAATCTAACACCTCTATCGTAAGCATGGTGAGCCATATCAGCAAACTTCTCCATACCCAGCCTTGTTTGGTTCGACTCCTTTGAACCTCCCACAGAGCCGGTGCCTAATGCAACCCGCGATACGGTGAGACCGCTATTACCCAGCTTCACCTTGTCAATCTTTACTGCTGGTTTCAAATCTATATCAAATGAACCTTTACCCACAATTGTAAGTCCTGCAAATCCTGCAAAACCAGAACGAATGAAGCTGCGACGAGATAATTTTTTCATTTTTCTACTTGTTTAGTGAAATGAACTGTGTCAAAAATAGAAAAAAAATTCTATAAATCAAGTAGTTGATTATATAAAAGTTAAACATCCTCACTGTTTACTCCAGATGCGTGTATTGAGGTTCAAGTCGGATACTATGCCAACTACCATCTCCAGATCCTGAAAATATTCTGTTGTTTTATCTTCAGAGAGTAGCGATGAGTAATAATTTGGTTCGAAAAGTTGTTTACGATAGGGTATTGCTAAAAAAATAGATGATTTCACAAACGATATATATATCCTCTTGCCTGTACGCTGCTGAAAATTGAGCAACCGCCTCATAAGAGCAGTTGATAATATATAGCGAGCTTCCACTTGGTCTGAACCATACACTACGAACTGCTTCTCAAACTCCGGATCCTCAAGGCGCACCAATTCGCCATAACGGTTTCTCGAACTTTGAAATATCTTTCCTGCTCGTCCAAACATTTTCTCAGCCATATCCGGCAAAACAAAATATGCCCCATTAAAATCCTTGTTGAAGTCGGCTTTGAAAAACATCCCGTCGAATATGGGCACCCACTTCTCCTTTGTTTTACCATTACTATCGGTGGTCACCGTTTTGTATTTGGCATGAACCTCCGAAAAAGCTATATGCGTTTTGTCAATTGTCCCACTCACAAAGTCGTCACCACCATAACGGTCGGGTTTCGGATAAAAGAGCCTAGAGGCAATGAACTCCTGCTCTGGTATAAAGTCCTCTGCGCTGTAGATCAAGCTCATGTCTATGAACCGCACAATTGAGCCTATGATTTCGTTCTTGTAGCGCACAACAAACTTACGTTTGTTCGCAACTATTGTTCCAATGTAATATATGAATGCAATGATGGTAACAATCACTGATAGAATAATTGGAACATTTGCCTTGCTTTCTGCGAACCAAACACCATAAATCATTCTGTTCACAAAAAAACCAAGTCCAAAAAGAACCACAAGAAACAGCATAAACATAAGAGTAATACTCATGTTTTTAGCACGAGTACCACGTCGTAGCTTATTCAGATTCTGTAGTAACGGCTCAAGTGTAGTCTGGTAGAATGTTCTGAATTCACTCTCAGATTTCATTGTCGTTAGTTGAACAGTGATTTAACATTAACGTTGCTTCTTTCTGCTTCGGGTGTTTCCAGAAAAGGCTTTCTTGTAAGGTTGCGCATAGATGCAATTATGCTCGATGGAAACAGCTGTACACCGTTGTTAAATGCCAATATAGAAGCGTTATATGCCCTTCTGGCTGCCGAAATCTGCTCTTCCACCTCATTAAGTGATGTCTGCAACTGCAGGAAGTTGGTGTTCGATTTAAGGTCGGGATAGTTCTCCACCGCAACGTTTACACTTCTCAAGGCACTATTCATTTTGTTGTTGATATCAATCGCCTCATCGTTACTCAACCCCGGTTCCATTGCTCTGCTCCGCAATGCAGTAATCTCAGTTAAAACACTTTTCTCGTGGCCCATATATTGCTGTACAGCAGCCACAAGATTAGGAATCAGATCGAACCTTTTCTTGAGGTAAGCATCAACACTTGCAAAAGCATTTTCGGCTTCATTGCGTAGTCTGGTCAGCCTGTTAGATGTTGCGATTCCCCAGATGAGTAATATGAAAAAAGGTGCAGCAATTAAAAGAATGATTGATAGTCCCATAGAATTGATTAATTATTATTTGTTGATTAATTTATTTAAAATGCTTGATTATTTAATATGTTCTAGGTTTTTCATCATTGTAATTATAAACGACTCACAAATGTATTAGTAAATATTTAATATATTGGTATAAAAATTGACAGTAAAAAAAATTGCCTTGTTGCTAGGAATATAATATTTCTCAATACAGAAAGTCTCAGACTTTAAATCCACGCTCAAAACCAATATTATAAATAGCCCCTTCCGACCAAATAAGATCTAACTCTATCGTGAATTGTTTTATTAACGTTATTCATTTTAGTAATTGATTAAGTATACTTGTTGATGCTCAGAAGCTAAATTTAAGTCGTTTAACCAATCACAGTTGATTAATAGTTTATGTTTATATAACATCATGAAACCAACTCTTTTAAACTATCAATCACCTGCGCTTTTTTACTTAAAAGCTCATGGCTGTTATGCCCACCACTATATAATAGATAATTAATACCCAGAGCCTTTGCCACTTCGGCATCATGCAGTGTATCTCCAATAATTAGTACCTTATCAGGAATTAGCGTATTTTCTTCCATCAACTGCTTGCCTCTCTCAATCTTACCGGCAGCATGTATATCACTAACACCATAAATACCATTAAATTTATTGGCAATGCCAAAACTCTCAAGCATCTTAATCAAATCGTCTTGCATAGCTGCCGAAAGGATATACTGCTTTGCTCCTTTCTGATATAACAGGTCTATTACATATAGTGCATTCTCATTCAATCTTATCTCATCTGCATACTGCTTGTATGTAGCATGATATTCTATTGCAATCTCTTCGAAAGTCTCTTTTTCGAAATCGAACCCCGCCAGGCTTTGAAATTTCTTTACAGGAAAGCAAAACAGCTCCTTGTAGGTGGCCATATCAAGTTGCGATAAACCCCTTTTTAAGAGCATCTCATTTACTGTCTTTACATTCACCTCCAAATCATCCAAAAGTGTGCCGTTCCAATCCCATATAATGGACTCTATCTCAAGTGAATTAATATATTTAGTATCTATCATTATCTATTTAGTGAATTCAAAAGTAATTTGTTTTCCAAAGGTAAATAATTATATCTTATCTTTGAGGCATGAATACAGAAAATCAACAATCAACAATATTATCCAACCTTGGCATAGATGCATTAAATAAGATGCAATTTGAAGCTCAGAGAACGATCATAAATAAGAATAATACAATATTATTATCTCCAACCGGTTCGGGAAAGACTCTAGCTTTTTTGTTGCCCATTTGGCAGTTGCTTAGCGAAGACATAAAAACAGTTCAGTGTTTGGTTATTGTGCCATCGCGCGAATTGGCCCTGCAAATTGAACAGGTATGGAAGAAAATGGGCACTAAGCTAAAGGTGAATGTGTGCTATGGCGGGCACTCTATTGAAACCGAACTAAACAACCTGAGCAACCCCCCGGCACTGCTAATTGGTACTCCGGGCCGACTTACCGACCATTTAGAGAGGGAGTCGTTCGACACCTCAAATATCAAAATATTGGTGCTCGATGAGTTCGATAAATCACTGCAACTTGGTTTTCTTGAGGAGATGAATACAATTATAAGTGAGCTGCCTAATCTCGAAAAGAGAGTTTTGTTGTCAGCCACTTCCGATGTAGAAATACCCAACTTTGTTGGAATGGATTCTTCTGCAACTCTCGATTTTACACAGGAGGAACAAAACGACAGCCTCTCTGTGAAACTTGTAGTCTCGCCCGAAAAAGATAAAATAGATACGCTTTTTAAACTTTTATGCTCATTAAATTCCGAAGCAGCACTCATCTTTTGCAATCATAGGGAGGTTGCCGAACGAATTAGCGACTTGCTGGATTCGAAAGGAATCTACTCGGGTTATTATCATGGAGGAATGGATCAGGACGACCGTGAGAGGGTTTTGATACAATTCAGAAACGGAAGCCTAAACTACCTGATCACAACCGACTTGGGGGCAAGAGGGCTAGATATCCCCGAAATGAAACACGTAATTCATTATCACCTGCCGGCAAAAGAGGT
>Ga0209075_1004400_pt1 | contig 11309 bp, 15 predicted proteins | sample Stecom2011_FD_187523 | JGI IMG/M metagenome (GOLD analysis project Ga0209075, IMG submission 187523) | Agricultural soil microbial communities from Utah to study Nitrogen management - Steer compost 2011 (SPAdes) (version 2) | ecosystem: Environmental > Terrestrial > Soil > Agricultural land...
CAACGTCGTATATAGTTGCATTACTCATAGATATCACTCCTTTAATACTATAAATTATAACACATATTGTAAGCACTTACAATATGTAATGAAACAAAATGTAAAAACTTTCATAAAACAATCATATTATACAATATTTTAATCCCTATTTATACAAAAACACTTGAATGGTATCAAGTGTTTTAATTTATGGTATAAATGGTTGGTATATATGTATCCAGATGTAAGAATTGAATTATTTTTCTTTTCTTTCTCTAATACGTGCACCTTTTTTACTTAATGTACGGATGTAGTTTAATTTCGCACGGCGTACAACACCACGACGAATAACTTCGATACGATCAATGGATGGTGAATGAACTGGGAAAGTTCTTTCTACACCGATACCACTGGACATTTTACGTACAGTAAAGGTTTCTCCAACACCGCCACCTTGACGCTTAATCACTAAGCCTTCAAATAACTGAATTCTTTCTTTTGCGCCTTCTTTAATTTTTACATAAACACCCACTGTATCCCCTGCACTAAAGTGTGGGCGATCTTGTAGGTATTGTTTAGTAATTTCAGCGATTAACGCTTGACCTTTTAGTTTTGCCATATAACGATTCTCCTTATTCTACGTCTGTTCATAAGTGTAAGAACTTAGCGGACCAGCGTGCCTTTTAAATTATACATGAATCTTTATTTAGATTCAATGTTTTTCTTAATTTTGTCTAATATCTTACTTTCTTCTTCAGTAAGCTCTTTTGACGCTAATAAATCTGGACGTTTTAAATAAGTTTTTTCTAAACTTTTTTCCAAACGCCACAAACGTATATTTTCATGATGCCCTGATTTTAATACTTCAGGTACCGACATACCTAAATATGTATCAGGTTTTGTATATTGTGGGTATTTTAACAACCCTTGTTGGTGTGTATCATCGATATATGAAGCTTCGTTAATCACACCTGGAATGAGTCGAACAATGCTATCTGTGATAACCATTGCGGGTATTTCACCACCGGTTAGTACATAATCACCAATACTTATTTCTTCATCAATTAAGTTTTGAATGCGCTCATCAATACCCTCATAGTGCCCACAAATTAAAATTAAATGTTTTATTTCATCACGCCACTTGGTTGCTGTTTGTTGATTATAAACATTGCCTTGTGGTGAAAGTAAAATTGTATAGGTATCTTTGGTTTTTAATTTAGTAATGAGTTTATGAAATGGTGGGTAAATCATGAGCATCCCCGCACCACCACCATAAGGTGTATCATCAATTTTGCCACCCTTTAAATCGGTATACAATCTAAGATCATGAATATTGATTGTTACACGCCCATCTTCAATGGCGTGTTTGATTTTAGACGTTGTCAAAAATTGATCAAAAAATGATGGAAATATCGTAATAATGTCGATTATCATACTAAGCCTTCTATAGTTTCTACCACAATGGATGTCGCTGTTACTTCTTTAATAAAGACATCTTTAAATGGTATTAAAACTGTTTTATCACTGTTTGTACGTTGAATCCTCAACAAAAAGCCTTGCGGCACTTCCATGAGTTCAACGACTTTACCAATCAAATAATTATATTGATCATATACATTTAAACCAATGAGTTGTGGTAAATGAAATGTGTCATCATCCAAATGCTTTGGTTGTTCATCTGTATATATTTCTTGTTGTTTTAAGTGTTCCACTTCAGTTAAAGTTGGATAATCTCTAAATGAGACTATAAGCATATCTTTGTGTTTTCTTACAGATTGTATGTCATAAGGTTTATTATTGATATAAACTGTTTTACCTTTAACAAAACGATCAAAGTCTGTAAGGGGTTTGATTTTTACTTCACCCTTGATACCGTGGGTTTGCACCACTTTACCAATTAAATATAACATGTGATTAATATGTATCTATATCTAAATGGACACGTTTGCCAACTTTAGATGCTCCAGCATAAACAATTGTGCGGATTGCAGTTGCTATCCTGCCACCTTTTCCGATAACACGTCCTAAATCATTTTCATGTACCAATAATTGTACATGAATGATTTGTTCGTCTTCAGAAAGAATCTTTACAGAAACATCTTCTGGGGAAACCACTAATGGCGTAACTATTTGTTTGATTAATTTTGCAAAATCGATTGCCATATGTATGACCCCCTTTTATAATTATTTGTCTAAAACATTAAACTTTTTAAATAAACTTTTCACTGTGTCAGTCGGTTTAGCACCTTTGTTTATCCAAACTTGTACTTTTTCACTGTTGACATCAACAGTACCTTTAATTGGTTCATAAGTCCCTAAGATTTCTAAGAATTTACCATCTCTAGGTGCTTTTGAATCTGCTGCTACAATTCTATAGAATGGACGCTTATGATTACCAAAACGTTGTAAACGTAATTTAACTGCCATATTGTTTTCTCCTTATATGTTAATTTAATTCTTAACTATTTTAACACAATAAACACCGCTGTCAAGTATTTTTGGTTGACAACGTTAAATATTGGCATTTTCATCATAAAATAACGAAGGATACACACGAATAAAGCCACGTACACGTTTTAAATGATTGATTAATAGTTTTTCACCTTTTTGTTCATCTAAATAAACAACCGCATAATTAAACTTTTTAGATACATAAGCGACATTCACATCCATTTTATTCAGTTTTTTAGGCACTTCCTTACCTTTAAAATCTACAATATATGCACATCTTTTAATTTCCATAGGTCTACCTTTCAAATATATCTGATATTTCAATTTCTTTGTATGCACCGGGTGCGAGATCTAACATAAGTTTTCCAATTTGAACACGTTTTAACTTCAAGACTTGATAACCTAATTTTGAAAACATATTTTTAACTTGATGAAACTTACCTTCATCAATTGTTATCGTTGCTAAATTTTGATCATATGTTAAATTTAATGCTTTTGCCTCATATGGCTCACCTTTACCATCGAGTAAGTTAAAACCTTTTAATAACTTATGCGCATCTTTTTGTTCAAGTGCTTTATCCAAAATAACTTCATATACTTTTTGCACATGTCCATTTGGATGCGTAATTTGATGAACAAGTTTACCATCTGTCGTTAGAATCATCAACCCTTCGCTATCATAATCAAGTCGTCCAGCAATTTTTAGGTCAAATTGATTATATGGTGCTTCAATCCAGTCAAATAGTGAAGGATATAATTCATCTTCATGGCTTGATAAATAACCACTTGGTTTATTAAAGGCTAAAATGATGTTTTCTTTATAGAAAACTTCATGGCCATTAACGATTATTTTATCATAATTTGGATCAATTTTGATGTCTGATGAATAAGCTGGTATACCATTGACTAAAATCTCGCCTTTTTTGGCCATCATTTTAATTGTTTTACGGCTCCCATATTTTAAGTTAGACAGCAATTTGTCTAGTCTCATAAGTGCTCCTTATGTTATAATATTGATTAGAGGTGAATGACAATTATGATTAAAATGAACCATATCATTCGGGAAGGACACCCTAGTTTAACCACACCATCAAAACCTGTCTTATTACCATTATCTCAAAAAGATATCGATTTAGGCAAATCTCTATTAGAATATGTGAAAAATAGTCAAGATGATGCCATGGTTAAAAAATATAAGTTAAGACCATCTGTTGGTCTAGCTGCTCCACAAATTAATCAACTTAAACGTATGTTTGCGATGCATGTGGAAGATTTAGATGGTACGCTATATTCTTATGTAATGATCAACCCAGAAATTATTGCACATAGTAAGGAAGAAACTTATTTACCTGGTGGCGAAGGTTGTTTATCGGTTGATAGACCAACTAATGGCTTAACTCCTAGATACTTTGCTATTAAAATTAGAGGTTATCATTTAGATATGGACACATCTACTGCTCAACCAATTGAGCTTTCCTTACAGGGATATCCTTCTATAGTATTCCAACATGAATATGATCACTTAGAAGGTATCATGTTTACATCTAAGTTGTATCCTAAATTACCAAATGCCTTCCCATTATTTGAACCAAATGAAGCAGATGAAGAAAATATTTAAAATAATGGTTGTTGTATGTCATAGCTACAACAACTTTTTTTATAAAATAAGCAACCCAATCAGGTTGCTTAATCTTTTATACGCTCACACCTACTGATACAACAGGTTTATATCTAAATTCAGCAATGTTATGTGACTTTTGGATAATATCTTCATGACCGTAATAATCAAGTACTTGAACCTCAAGTTCTTCAATATGATCTATTTTTTTATTTAAGTAACTTGTCACTTTAAGGATGGCTGTATCAATTCGTTGAATAATACCACCAATTCTTAGATCTTGAACTTCATAACCAAATGCTTTATTATCTTGATGCCATTGATGCATAAAGGCATTTTTAAATTCGACAATTAACTTTTTGGTTTGTTTTAAGTCTTTGACTAATTGAGCTAGTTTCTCAAGATTTTTCTTTTGATATGCTGCTCTTAATTCTACACCGAGCAACACTTTCTTTTTAAGTACTTTTAGTAATGCTAGTTGTGTTTCAAATAAATAAGTATAATCACCATAATCATTCATGTGCTTTTTCATGTTGCGCATATGACGATCATAAATTTTTGGATAATGGCTTTCTGTTGATGCATCTAATAAACCTATTAAAATATCATTATATAAAAAATGTTTATTCGCAGTGGATTTATGACGGAAATCATCCGTTAATTGGTTGGCACTATCAATAAGCATAAAGGCATCAAAATCAACACCAGTTACTGTTTTAAAACTATGTTTGAATGCTTTATCAACTTGCTTGTGGCCATACTTTAATACACCATTATATGCAAGGGATGGTAGTATTGAAAACGGTGATGCTTCTGCTCCATTATCGCCCCATGAAGTAATAATGACACTATCAACACCTTTGTTCGCACATGCAATCATGCTCGCTTCATTGGCTTTTAAACTAAAGCGGTTATCCGGTGTAAAGCCGATCCACTTCCAAGCGCCCCCTGCAAAGACAATTGGGTTGTTAAATTGTTGATGTTTTTCTATCATCATTTCATAGTGTTTGATATCTGTATGATAATAATCCCAATACACTAAACTAACTTCTTTAGGTACTTGATCAATGGTTGCTTGTGGTATTTGTTTTTCCTTATTGTAGTAATCACCCCAACCACTTGCAAAAAACATATCCGACCACATCATCGGCTCTAAGTCGTATTTTCTACATATTTCTAATACTTTATTCAGGTGCTTAACCATTATATCAAATCTGTTTTGGTAACCATTTTTATCTAGATACTTACCACGACCAAGCATATATGCTTCATCCATACCGATATTAATCTTTTTAGATTTAAACGTGGTTGCGACAGTCTTTATCATCTTTTCGATAAAGGCATAGGTTTTGTCTTCACCTACTAATAAAATATCTAACGTATCAAATAAATGACCGTATTGACGATATCTTGTAATTGCATTTAAATGTGCCAATGTTTGTATACAAGGAACAAGTTCCATACCCAACTTTTCAGCAAAACTTTCAATAGTTTGTAATTCTTCTTTTGTATAAGCTCCACGCATATAACCAAAGAATGGTTCATCTTCCATTTCGAATGTATCTTCTGTATAAAGCTGTAGGGCATCATAACCAAAAATAACAAGATTTAATAAAAAATCTTTAACGGTAGATACTTTGGCTACTGCATTTCTGGATGCATCTAACATGAAAGTTAGATGTTTTATTTTTTTAGGATAATCTATTTTAAAGGTTTCTTTATCTTTATTTTCTTTATAAAGCCTTAATGCAACATAAAGTTCATTGTGGCTACTGATACCAACTTTAAGCTGGTTTTTTGTTTTTTCAACACTTAAGCTTGGTGCTAAAAACACTTCTAAATCTAAGCCTTTTGAATTCAGTTTTACACCTAATTTTTGTGCGACTAACTGAAACCCTTCTAAATATTTTGAATCTAATTGGTTGATATTAATCATGTCTACATCCTTTCTTTAACCAAGTGCTATTTTTTTGTTTAAAAACATTATCGATAATATAGCCATTTGTATTCTTAATACGCGAAACATATCTGTTGAACGGTATCGTTCAACAAAGTCTTCATAAATTTTAATATCGTGTTTTGTTTTTTTAGAAACAAGTTTTGAAAACCATCCTTGGTTGTTAGCCCCATAAAGGAGGTCTACCAAGCTAGAATCTAATACAACAAACCCTTCATACTTTCTTTTAATAAACCTTTTAGCAATCCCAGTAACATCGATATGACCGCCACTACCTAAAACACGACCTGAACCTAATTGGTCTATGTCATCCATGATGAGCAAATCAATATAGTTTCTTAATAAGCGATATGCTGTGACATGAGATTCATTCAAGCCATATAAATAAATGTAATCAAATATGATCGATACTTGCTTATCATTTAGTGCCTCTAAAATGTAGCGATACATTTTAGGGGCATGTCCATCACTCATTTTAATAAGTATTTTAAGTTTATGTTTTTTTATAATTTTTATTTGAGATTGGATTACTTCAATCACTTGTTTGTAGTTTTTAATTGTTTCATCAAACTTAGGTATCGTGTATATATAATAAATTGGTTTAAACTTTTTAACTGTATTCAACACATGGTCAAGCATTAAATTATAAGATGTCAACTCTTTTTCTTTATCCATTGAAAACGACTCTAATAAAGGATCTACTGCAATAATTTTATGTGTTTTTAATGCTTTAACATATTGGTTAATTTCATGTTCATCTAGTTCATAAATGCGTTGTCCATTGATTCGACGTATCATCAAATATTCTAAATTGAGTTGCTTGGCAAGTTCGAGTTGTTTTTCCATACTATTTTGTTGGTAATCAAGAAATGTCGATAAGATTGGTTTCATTGTTGTTTACTCCATTCATACATCAATATAGAGCCTGCTACGACAACATTTAAACTTTCAACATGTTTGGTTTTTATGTTGACCTTACCATCGAGTAATAGATTGGTCTTATCACTTAATCCTTGTCCTTCATTACCTAAAACTAAAATAAATGGTTTTCCTACTTGAGGTTCTAATTTGGATTGGTGTGCATCTGCACCAAATACTTGATAACCTGCTTGTTTTTTGGTTTGCATAAATTCGTGGATATCGCACCTTTGAATGTATAAGTCAAAAAGTGCACCTCCGGATGCACGTATGGTCTTATCATGATATAGATCAGCTGTATGATTTGAAAAAACAACATGTAAAAAGCCAAATGCCAGTGCACTACGTAATATAGCACCAACATTATCAGGATTTTGTATATCATCTAAGACAAGTATATTGTTAGATACGATTGGATTGCTTGACTTTTTGCATACTGCAAAAACATCATACGCAGTTTTAGTAACTTTAAGTTGCTGCATAAGTTGTTCACTAATAAGTGTACCTTCAACATTTGGATTACTTGTTACTATTTCTTCTACTACACCTTTTTTTAACGCCAAATCTACAAATGTTTGGCCGTATACAATATATGTATTGGTTAAATCGCGATATTTTTTTTGTTGTAGTTTCATCCATGATTTAAATTTAGGGTTGTCTTTAGATGTGATCATGATTATTAGGACTCCTTTAAATAAGTATTTAAAGCATCTTTAACATCAAATCCGTAAAGCGCAATTTCAAAATCAGTATCTGGACTAATGACCATTGTTTGAATATGAGATAATGTGTCTTCAAGTAGATCATCAAACTTAAATTTAGCTTCTTCTTTAACCGATTGTTCAATCGTAGGTTTAGTCACCGGGTTTCTTGGTACATAAATTGAACAACAATCTTTAAACGGTAAAATAGATATATCATATGTATCAATTTTCTTAGATAAATTGATAATATCATTTTTATCATAAGTAATCACTGGTCTTAGAATGGGTATGTTTGTTACTGTTTCAATTGTTTTAATACTACTTAAAGTTTGGCTTGCTACCTGTCCTACGGATTCACCAGTAATGAGTGTATCAATGCCATGTTGATTGGCATATTTTTCTGCAATTCTAAAAAACATACGTCGCATGATTGTAATTATATAAGGATCTGCGACATAACTTAAAATCGCTTCATGTAGTTTGGTAAATGGTACAAAATGTAGTTTGATTTTATTATACGGTGTATAAAGTGATAACTTTTTTGCTATATCAATAACTTTTTGAACAGATTCAAGTGGTGTTAATGGTGTGGATTCAAAATGAAACAGTTCAACTTCAATACCTTGTTTCATCATTAAATGCGCAGCAACTGGTGAATCAATACCACCAGATAACATGACTAGGCCTTTACCACCTAAACCGATTGGAAATCCGCCAAGCGCTTCTATTTTGCCAACATAAATATAAGTACCTTCACTTCTAAGTTCTATGTTTAAAACAGTTTGAGGTTTGTGCACATCAACGGTTAAACCTTCAAAACTTGGTAAAATTAATGCTGCTATCTTTCTAGATATTTCTAGTGAAGTTAATGCATAGTTTTTATCAGTTCTTTTCGTTTCTACTTTAAAGGTTGTTGGTAGTTTAATTTCTTTTTGAATGACTTCTTTAGCAAGTGCTGCAATATCATCAATGTCTTTTGTTGTTTTATATATATAGCTAAAAGAATGTATCCCAGATACATAACCTAGTTGTTTGATTACTTCTTCGCTATCTTCTGCTTGAAAATGTAGGAATATACGATCGTGTTGAAATGTATATTCAACATCTAAGTGTTTTAATTTATTTTTAATATTCTTTTTTATCTGGCCGATGAATCTAGGTTTATTTTTACCTTTTAAGACTAAATCGCCAAAGCGAATTAAAATTGCTTTTTCCATAATATCACCTTCTTTATTATACCATCTAAATTGTGTAACTTTCATTCCTTAATCGTATATTTATTTCATAGCGATATAAAACTGGTATAATATGGCATACAACAAGAATAAGTGAGGTTAATTTATGGATTATAAAACATTATTAGAAAGTGCTGAAGGCTTACTTTCAAGTGAACCAACAAATTTATCTTTATTAAGTAATGCATCTGCTTTTTTAAATGATGCCATTTCAAATTTAAATTGGGTTGGTTTTTATATGTATAAAGATGGTGTCTTAACACTTGGACCTTTCCAGGGAAAAGTTGCTTGTAACTTGATTATGCCAGGTAAAGGCGTTGTAGGTACTAGTTTTGTAAAAAAAGAGGTTATTGTCGTTAAAAACGTACACGAAATTGATAACCATATTACATGTGATCCCGTTTCAATGTCTGAAACAGTTGTCCCTATTAAAAATGAAAACGGTGATGTTTGGGCAATCTTAGACTTAGATAGTCCACTTGAAGGTAGATTTGATCAACAATTAGTCGACTTTTTACAACAATTTGGTGCATTACTTGAAAAGTATATTGACTTTAACAGTGCTTTAATATAAAATAAGAAAGCGGTCAAAAGCAGGCCAGAACTAGATTTATAAATATCCCTTCATTATATGGATGCACTGAGTAACTTTCTTCTGCTAGAAAGCGAAAAGGAATTGCGGATTATATAGATTTATAATGGTGTGTTTACCCAAATATAAAAGGAGGTAAATTCTATGTCACGTTTTACAGGATCAACTTGGAAAGTCTCAAGACGTTTAGGTTATTCAATATCTGAAACAGGTAAAGAATTAAAGAAAAGACCTTACGCACCAGGACAACACGGTCAAAGACGTTCTAAATTATCTAACTACGGCATTCAGTTACAAGAAAAACAAAAGGTTCGTTTTGTTTACGGTGTAAGTGAAAAACAATTTAAGAAAACTTTCCTTGAATCTGCAAAGATGCAAGGTAAGCAAGGTGAGAACTTCTTAAAACTTTTAGAATCTAGATTAGACAACATTGTTTATCGTCTAGGTTTTGCAAGAACTCGTGCCCAAGCTAGACAATTAGTCAACCACGGTCATGTCTTAGTTGATGGAAAGAAAGTTGATATTCCATCCTACAGATTAAGCCCAGGTCAAACTGTTCAAATGAAAGAAAAGAGCAAAAATTTAGCAATCGTTAAAGAAGCTTTAGAAAATCAATTTGCACGTGTAGACTATGTAGCGTTAGATGATAACGGTGTGGGAACATTCTCAAGACTACCAGAAAGAAATGAATTCTTATTTGATATTAACGAACAATTAATCGTTGAATTCTACAACAGATAATCATAGATTTCAAGCAAAAAGGATACTTTGAAGTATCCTTTTTTTATGCTCTTTATTTAAAAGCTTTTTAATGTAATCTTTTTAGATAATGCCTCAACGTTAAAACTTTCTGCATATTGAGTTCTTGCCTCACAACCACGAACAGTCATAAGTGCTTCATAATATCGTTTGTATTGGAATGATTTTGAGAAAGCAGCAAACCAGTGGGTATCGATTGCTTTTTGCCAAAGCTTAAACCCTGCTTCAGATACTTGCACATAAACATAGGGTTTAAAGTCTACTGGATCTTCCCAGTTTTCCGCATAATAAGGTCCACTTGCATAATGTGGTGGGTATGCACTTTCAAATCCTTTAATACCTGCATAAAACTGTGCATCTTTCACAATGTGGTAAGTTGCTTCATGATCTTTATGCATGGAGTTTTTCCAATGTGTAATTAACACATCTGGTTTATATTGTCGTATAAGTTCTGCCACTTCAAACTTAACCTTATCATCAACAGGTAGTTCACCATCCAAATAAGGTAATACAATACTGATGCCACCCAACATATCTGCAAACTGTTTGGCTTCTTGTTCTTTTTGTTTTCGATATGCTTGAACACTTAAGTGTGGTGGATTACCTTTTTCACCACCAGTTAATGCAACCGTAATAATTTTATGTCCTTCTAAACTCATAGTTGCAAGCGTACCACCTGCAGTAAGTTCCATGTCACCAACATGGCCCCCAATCGCCATAATTGTTTTCATCTTAAAAATCCACCTTTCTTAAATTAATATATGTTCTTACAATTTCAAATCCTTCTTTTTCATATAACCTTCTTGCCGGATTATTTTCTCCTGTAAAAAGCGTCATATAACTAGCACCTATATCCTTTAAACCATGAATGAGACGAGCAAACAATGCCTTACCTATCCCTTTTCCGCGTACATCAGCGTGTGTACCTATCCCTGCAAAATACCCTCTACCAGAATCTTCAAGTGTTAATGGTCCTGTAAAACCTAATACTTTATTATCAAGTGTTGGTACAAGTAATGTATTTTCCTTACCCTTTTGTTTAATATGATTTAACACTTCATTTTTCCAAACCAAACTACCTAAATGATCAAGTAAT
>Ga0209075_1004402_pt1 | contig 11304 bp, 6 predicted proteins | sample Stecom2011_FD_187523 | JGI IMG/M metagenome (GOLD analysis project Ga0209075, IMG submission 187523) | Agricultural soil microbial communities from Utah to study Nitrogen management - Steer compost 2011 (SPAdes) (version 2) | ecosystem: Environmental > Terrestrial > Soil > Agricultural land...
GGATGTGTACCCGACTCCCATCGAGCGACCAAAAGTAACTCTCTCCTACCCCAAGATGGCATCGCTGGTAGGGAAAGAGATTCCCAAGGAGAGCGTGCGGAACATCCTGCAGAGCCTCGAGATGGAGATCGAAAACGAGACAGGAGATGAACTCCAATTGCGGATACCGACCTACCGGGTGGACGTGATGCGCGACGTGGACGTGATCGAAGATATTCTCCGGATATACGGTTACAATAACGTGGAGATTAGCGATGCGCTTATGGGAAATTTGTCGTATCAAACGCCCACCGACCGGAAGCAGAAGTTGCAGACACTCGTCTCGGAACAGCTCACAGCGAACGGGTTCCACGAGATCATGAACAACTCGCTCACGAAACGGAGCTATTACGAATCGAACGTCTCCTACCCGATCGAAAACAGCGTACCGCTGGTCAACCCGCTAAGCAACGATTTGGGTATAATGCGGCAAACGCTCCTGTTCGGGGGACTCGAGAGCATCGCGTATAACCGCAACCGGAAGCACTTGGATCTGCGCTTTTATGAATTTGGGAACTGCTACTTCTATAACAAGGAGCGGAAGAGGGAAGATAACATCCTTGCCGAATATTCCGAGGAGTTCCACATCGGCTTATGGATATGCGGGAAACGGACCCATAAAAACTGGGCGGCCGCGGAAGAACAGAGCTCGGTTTACGAACTGAAAGCGCACGTTGAAAACATCCTGAAACGATTGGGGATTAACGAAAAAAGCTTGCTATTTGAACCATTCGAAAACGATATTTTCTCGGTGGGAATGCGTATTGCCACACGGAAACAACCGATCGGGCACTTCGGTATCGTCGCCCCGAAAATCCGGAAGCCGTTTGATATTGAAACCGATGTTTTCTACGCGGAGTTAAACTGGGACCGGCTGATGAGAGAGAACGAGAAACAGACGGTACGTTTCACCGAGATCTCCAAGTTCCCGGCCGTGAGCCGTGACTTGGCCCTCTTGATAAACCAGGATATCCCTTTCTCTCGAATCAAACAGATCGCTTTGAATTCGGAGAAGAAACTGCTCAAGGAGGTGTCGCTGTTCGACGTGTACGAGGGAAAAAACTTGCCGGAAGGGAAAAAATCGTACGCGGTGAATTTCCTACTTCAGGACGAAGAAAAAACGTTGACCGACAAGCAGATCGACAAGGTGATGCGGAAGATCCAGCAAAACCTTGAAAGGGAACTGGATGCTCAGCTACGTTGATTCATTACTTAAAAGCATTAGGCAACACGGCAAAATTTAATTAAACAACAACTTTACGCCCTGGTACTTCCCGAGCAAGTGTCAGGGTAAAACGGATAAACATGGGAAGAGCATTTGAATATCGTAAGGCACGCAAATTAAAACGGTGGGGCAACATGGCCCGCGTTTTCACGAAACTGGGGAAAGAGATCACGATGGCTGTCAAAGAGGGCGGTCCCGATCCCGATACCAATCCTAGGCTGCGGGTGCTGACGCAGCAGGCAAAAAAAGAGAACATGCCCAAAGACAACGTGGAGCGGGCGATCAAAAAAGCGACGGACAAGGACTTCTCCGATTACAAAGAGATGGTGTACGAGGGCTACGGACCGTACGGCATCGCTATCGTGGTGGAGACGGCCACCGACAACACTACCCGTACCGTGGCTAACGTGCGCAGCTATTTCAACAAACACGGCGGCTCGTTAGGGACGACGGGGAGCCTCGAGTTCCTGTTCGAACACAAGTGTGTCTTTAAAATTGCCCCGAAGGAGGGAGTAAGCCTCGACGACCTTGAGCTGGAACTGATCGACTACGGGGTTGATGAAGTAGTGGAGGAGGACGAGGATATCTTGCTTTACGGCGACTTTAAGTCGTACTCTGAAATACAGACCTACCTCGAAGATAACGAGTTCGAGATCCATTCGGCCGAATTTGAACGAATCCCCCACGACACCAAAACGCTGAACGACGAGGAACGGGCACAGATTGAGAAGCTGTTGGAGAAATTCGAAGAGGACGAGGACGTCCAAAACGTCTTTCACAACATGGCGGAGGGGGAGTAGTATCGTTGTTAACGAAGAGGATTGTTACCCTTGAATCGAAGGGCTTTCATTGAGCATTACCAAGTATTGGTATAGATCGGTCCCGGAGGGTATTCCCAATTTCTTTCGCAACCGATTCTTACGGGTTTGAACCGAACGATGCTCAATGAATAAGATTTGCGCGATCTCCTTGGAGGTGAAATGAAGGTAGATAAGCACGCAAAACGAATATTCTGAATGGGTAAGGTTCGAATGGCGTTCGTAGATAACGGGAGCAAAGTTGGGATAAACCTCGTTGAAACGGATTAAAAAAGCGTCGTCGTTCTTTTTGGCTAATTCAATTACCTCCTCGGCCGCATCGCTCAACTTCTCTTCCAACGCAGCGAGCTCGCTTTCCTTCTCGGCTATGTTACGCTTATTGCGCTTCCTCCAAAAATACCACAGTAGCAAAGTCAACAAGATTACACTAGCTCCGATAATCATGATATAAGATAGCGTGGTTCTAAATTTTGAATCGTATTGGCCTCGCTCCTCCTCGAGCAATGCCTTAACAGCATTATCCAACGCGTGCGTATTGGTCTTGGTCAACTCTCTCTCCACCTCAATCTTACGGGAGAGGTAATGCTGCACGGAATCGGGCTCGTTTAACTGCTTGTAAATATCCGATATGGCTTGATATAAACCTGGCAATCCATGATTCACTCCGGTCTCCATCATATTATCCAGCCCCCTGCAGTAGCTGGTCAACGCGGACAGGTAATCTCCCCGTTTCGCCTCCATTTCACCCTTTCTAATGTAGATATAGGAAGTATAGGGGAATTGGTACTTGTCCGCAAGTAAAAAAGCCTCATCCAAGTAATAGGCAGCCGAGTCGTACATCTCCCGGGTGACAAACACTCTACCGTACTGCCCGTATAGATTGATCATGTTCCGGTAGACGAAAATTCGTCCGCGTTGTTTAACAATTCCCGATTCATTTCAAGGTAATATATCGCGGAGTCCGATTCGTTCAGCAGGATATGGACACCCGAAAGGTTATCGTACGCCATGCTTAAAAGATAGAGGGTTTCATCGGATTTTCCTCGCTGGATCTGATCAATTCCCTTTTTAAAAACACGTATCGCGGATTGATGAAGGCCCAGCAACGATAATAATCGGCCTTGCATGCGGCTGATTTCGGAGTAGAAAACCGGATTATCCATCGTGTATTTTTCTTTCTCAGCGAGGGAAATGTACTCCAGCGATTGAGTGTAATCGCCCACGCTCGATAATACTTGGGGCAATGTAAAAATTGCTTCGGGCACGTCCTTCTGAATAGTTTCTTTTTTCACTGATCGACAGGGCATCTAACGCGTGTTCCATGCTCGTGAGGATATCTACGTCCATGTATGCTTGATGAGAAAGGCTCAGCAAACTATCTATTCTCACTATCTTATGATCAAGTGAACGCTGAGGAAAAACCGCGCACGTTAATGAGAGAAAAAGTATAAAAAACAAAATACGGTTCATGTTTTCCTATCAAGGCGTTGGGCGAAGGGGGTCACGGCTGAAATATTTATCAAGCGCTTCACGAGCGGCAACGTAGGAGGTCTTTTTGGCTTGAAGCAGCTCCTCCTCAAGCCGGATAAGCATTTCCTCGATCTCCGGATCTTTATAGAAGCTGTCTCGAAGGTGCTCGTTGATGGTCTCGAACATCCTGTATTTCGACTGCTCCTGCCGCTTTCGATCGAAGTAGCCGTTTTTTTTCACGAAGTCGATATACCGATGCACCATGTCCCACACTTCGGCGACGCCGTAACCGTAGTAACCGGAATAGGTGAGCACCTCGGGCGTCCATCCTGATTCGGGAAGAGGAAACAGGTGCAAGGCGTTGCTATAATGGCGTTTTGCTATTTTCGCTTTCTTGATGTTATCACCGTCCGCCTTGTTGATCACGATGCCATCGGCCATCTCCATGATGCCTCGCTTGATGCCTTGCAGTTCATCCCCTGTTCCGGCTAACTGGATCAAGAGGAAAAAATCGACCATGGAGTGCACTGCTGTTTCGGATTGTCCCACGCCCACGGTCTCCACGAAAACGTAGTCGAAGCCCGCGGCCTCGCAAAGTATAATGGTTTCACGCGTTTTACGGGCAACCCCTCCCAACGAGCCTGCCGAAGGGGAAGGGCGTATAAAAGCGTTCTCTGCAACCGAGAGTTTCTCCATTCGGGTTTTGTCACCCAGTATACTTCCTTTAGATAGTTCGCTGGATGGGTCGATAGCCAACACCGCGAGCTTGTGTCCCTTCTCCAGCAGATGCATCCCGAACGTATCGATAGAGGTGCTTTTGCCCGCGCCGGGCACACCAGTAATCCCCACTCGGATAGCGTTCCCGGAATGAGGGAGGCATTTCTCTATAATCGCCTGTGCTATATCGCGATGCGCGGTTAAAGAGCTTTCAACCAAAGTAACCACCTGACTTAGGATCACCCGGTTGCCTGACAGTATGCCATCGACATACTCGTCCAACGTGCGCAAGTTTTCCCTGCGGCGCCTTTTAAGGTAAGGGTTCACGCTGGGAGGTTGAGCAACCCCTTTATTCACGTTAAGCCCCGTGTATTTTTGATCGTTTTCAGGATGTATCATTGAAGTAGTGTAATTAAAAAAACCGGATAAAGTCTCTTCGCGAAGATACTTCATCCGGCGTATATTAACAATCTGTTATCGGATTATTATTGCTTAGGCGTGACGTTCCCTTTTATGGTGAGCACGTATACCGTGTCGGGAACATTCGTGTATACTCGTATCGTTTTATTGAATGTCCCTGGTCGGCGCACGGTTGAATATTGCGCGGAAATAGTTCCTTTCTTACCCGGCAGAATTGGTTCCTTCGTATAGCTGGGTGTGGTGCACCCGCAGGAGGCCGATACCCGCTGTACGATCAGGGGGCTGTTGCCTGTATTCGTAAATTCGAACTGGGTGGTTACCGCCCCTATCTCTTCTTTGATGATGCCAAAGTTATGTTCCGTTTTCTTGAATTCCATCGCGGGTTTCTGTTGCGCGAGGGAGAAGCCACTCAACACGATGGCGCACAGAAGTACTAAACTCAATTTCTTCATATGATTGTTATTTTTCTTCATTTAATTTCAGTATCTCTTCTTCAACTTTAGTAGAAATTCGAAATCCAACAGCTTTCAAACTATGAATGTATGGCTTTATTATTTTAATATGATTCTCTTTCTTTGCTCTATGTAGAACACCTAAAGTTCCAGTAAATGATAAGCCTAATTTTTCCGCTTCTTTTCTTCCTTTTAAATCATCCAGAATCAGTAAAACATTTTCCTTTTCAAATGCTAAAGCAATCGCAGATGACTCCCCCAAGTCTAAGAGGTTATTCAATAACCTAATTATTTTTTTGTTTGAAACTTCTTCTATTATAATCCATTTTGGAAGCTCTTCACCAAACTCTTGTGCTATTTCGGGAGTAATATATACTTCTTTATACAACAAATTCAATAACGGTAACGCTTTAATTTTCGTTAGCACTATAAGACAACTTGTATCAGCGATAACAACCTTTTCAAGATCAGGCATTCGCAATATCTTTATGCAGATCCTCTATAGAATCACTAAATAGCGATACGTCATATCGACCAAGTATTTCCACAAACGCCCGTTTGGACATACCTACCATTTCAGAAGCCTGACCAACAGACAATAGACCATCCTCATACAACTTAGTAGCTAAGTATACTGAAACATCAAATTGCTTTGTGTCTATAGAGGAAGGTATATTTAGAATTATCTTATTCATACCGTTTGTCGTTTCTTATCCGATACAAAAGTAACAATTAAGTTTAAGAGAGGTTTATTCTTTAACAATTATTCTCATTCCCTCGGTGTGAGTAGTGAATTCCGGCGCGTACATACACTGCACGGTGGTAATCCCATTGGAGTAGTCGCCCACACGGTTCACGTGAACCCGGTATTCAAAGATGTAGGTTCCTTTAGGCAACGTGTCGAAATAAAAATTGGTAGAGGCATCCTTTGAAGTCCGGTAATAGGGCACTCCATTTTGCCAGCCCATTCCGGAAACCTGGTCTACCGGCTCGAAGCTGGCAGCACGGGTATCTTTCAAGTGCACGAACTCGAGGTCTCTATCGGCTCTCAACGTCAACCGAACCACCACTCTATCGCCCACCTTCAACGGCCGCACGTCGCTGATCCGTACCAATTGAATACCCGAAGAAGTAGTCTCCTCCGCGAAAAGCTGTTTCTCGATATCGAGGGACCCGTCCGTTTTCGTGATCTTATCCATCTCCTCGTAATACTGCCAATAAAAGGCACCCCACGCGGGGCTCGTGCCCTCGTGCGACACGGTAACACTGCCCATTTCCGGTTCTATCTCCGTACCCTCCCATGATTCCTTGATGTACCCGGTACCACGTTCTCGCGATTCCGGTTCCAGTCGGTGCTCGCCTACTTGAATCACGGTTTCGCCGGACGATGAAAACCAATCACTTCCCGTGCTCAACAACGCGTACACTGCATCCATCGTTGCGTGCGTGGATTCCCACAGCTGGGTTTGCTTCTGCTTCAGTAGCCACCGTTTCATCTCATCCATCTCTTCATCACCGGCCCCTCCTACACGGAACGCATCCATGATGAAGGTGTGCACCGACACGGCCGATTGCGACATAAACACCCCCGCGCGGTTATTAGGCCAATACATTCCCATCTCGACGGAGAGAGTCGCGTGTTCCCGGAATGAGGCAAGAATTGCCTGTAAGGTGTTTTTTCTCCCTTCCCGCTCCATTAAAAGAGCGATCAGTGAACGCTCGTACAAGCCATAGTTCGTCCAGTTTTTCTCGATCACCGACAGGTAGAAGTCAACTATCTCCCCGATCTCTTTATCCAAGGAATACTCCCTGTAGCCGGTCCTCACGAAGAGATACTCGAGGTCGGTCACGGGAATCGTTTTTATCGATTTCCACTCTTTATTGTATCGCTTCAGCGCGTCGAAACGCCGGATCGCCTCCGCGTCGATAAATGCAATCGCCTCCGCGTGCATCCTTCCGACTTCATCCGCGAAGGTCACGGCGCCCAGTTCGTCGAGTTGCTGGAAGCCGTAGAGGATATAGTGCGTGATGGCCACATTGGGGCGAAACCCTTTGAACCAGCTCCAGCCACCCTGCCCCAGCTGCAACTCTTTCAGCTTGTCGATCGCCGTCCGAGTAAGATGGCTCCCCCGGTTCAGGTCGAACAGCAACGAGAGTTTCTGCTTTTGTTCCGCCTCGTTCCGTGCATCCAGCACCCACGGAGTCTCTTCCAAGAGGATACTTTTCAGTTCTTGGTTCTTTTCTAGGTTCGATAGGAATGCCTCCTCATCGTTTCCCTGTTTTTTCCACGCCTCCACCATCGCCGTCACCTTAGGGTATGCTTTCGCGATATGGTTACCCATGACGTTGGCATAATAGGAAGCAAACCACGCCACCGCGTTGTCGCTCGTCGGCTCGCCCAATACAGGTAATGCTTGCACCGCGTACCAAGCGGGATTAGAAGCAAACTCCAGGGTCAGTCGGTAATCTCGCAGAGTGGCAGAAGCACGGTTCGTCAATCGCTCCATGGTGAACGTTTTCGTCTCATTCGCTTTCACGTCCATTCGCGTGCTCTCCGTCACCAGCATCCGATTCGGGAGCACCGCGAGCGCGTGCTGTTCACCGTCGCTAAACCCCTCATTTTGAGCGATGATCCGTACACCCACCAGGTCGAGTTCTTGTGGCACGTTGAACATCCACGAGGCATCGGAAGATTGATTGGCCGCGAGGGAGAAGGAACGCGTGGGATCGGACAAAGCAATGACTTCCAACACTTTTTCGGTAATCGGATCAAAAAACTCCAACGTGACGTGGCCATTGATCGTGCTATCCGACAAGTTGGATATCTTGGTCGATATCGATGAGCGGTCGCCCTGCCGCAAGAACCGCGGCATATTGGGCGTTACCATCAGCTCTTTCTGGGAGACCGTGAATGCTTCTGCTGTTCCGCTATTCAGTTCTTTATCGTGCGCCAACATGCGGAACCGCCAGCGGGTATTGCTTTCGGGCACGGTAAACGCGATCACCGTCTCCCCTTTATCGTTGGTACGCAAGCTTGGGTAAAAGAAGGCGGTCTCGTTGAAGTTGCGCCGCAACTGGGGAGATTGGGAAGCTTCTTGGCCGCGTTCTTGATCGAGAACTACGGCGCCTCCGGCGGCTGAAGCCACTCTCTCTTCAACCACTTCGGAAACTTGATCCGATTCTCGCGCATCAGCGACCGCGATATTGAGAGAGGACTCTGCTTTCTGGGAGCCAAAAGCTACCACAGCCATCTCCTCCCGTTGCACGGACCGCGTACCCCGTATAAAAAACTGGCTCCTGCCATATAGCGAGTAATCAAACCAGTTAAAGCGGTCAAACTCGAAGGGAGTAATTCGTTCCATTGGCGTGGGAAAAATTCCCCTGGCCGCTTCGTTGTAAAATGAGTTGTCGCTTGAAAGCCCCATCCTCGAATAGTAGCGACCAATCGCGAAGGAAGGAATACTCCACGCGGGCGACGGGTAGATCTTATCGAGCGAAAAATCGTACATCGAAGCGAGCACTTCCGCCATCGCGGGGTTGCCATTCGCATCGGTTACACGGATCCGCCACTCCTCTTCGGCACCGGGACGTACTCGGTCACGGAAAACATCCAACTTCACCATCAGCTCCCTGTTCTCTTTCTCAAGGCGTAACTCCGAACGGTGCGTGTAGAATTGCTCCTCCTTCACGTAGGTGAGCATCAGAGTAACCGCCTCGCTATACGCCGCTTTATAGGGCAGTGAAAAGAGCCGGTTCTCGTTGTTCAGCTTGATCCATTTCCTCTCGAGCAAGCTATTCTCCTGCCATAACTCGTAGAGCACATGAACGCGGCCGGTTGCTCCCAAGATCACTTCGGCCGGTTTACCGGGAGCAAAGCGGGTATTCTTCTCCACGAACCACGCGTTGGTTTTTACGGGGGGCCGTTTATCGCTGTACGAAAACAGGATAACATCCTTTTTGGCCTCCACGGGATTGCCTCGGTCGTCCATCGATTCCAGCTTCACCCTGTACTTACCAGAGGGCAGCGCGGCCAACTTTTCCCGCAATCCCGGTTGCTCACCGGCTTCGAAGCTTCCTTCGGCTACCGACTGATGGATGGAGTCGTTCTCTTGCAAAGAGTAAACCCGGTAGGTTCCTTTAGCCGCCACATCGTTCCCATCCAGGTTCTTGGCTGTAATAACGATCTTTTCCCCGCTGCTTTTTTCCCACCGGTCAGCCATCTCCAGCGATAACATCATGGAGACATCCCCCACGGAGACAGTGTATGTCCCCGTTTGAGTTTCACCGTTAAGGTCGGTCACCGTGGCCTCTACCACGAACGAATAGATCGATCGGACCGATCGATGAGTATCCGGTTTATCGGGGGTGAAAGTGATTTCGAAACGCCCCTTTTCATCGGTACGCACCACTCCCTCCGTGAAATGATCCGTTGTACCTCCCCAGGGCCACCATCCCATTTGCCGACGGCTCACCCGGTACTCCACGATCGCGTTCTGCAGTTTAATGCCGGAGAAACTTTCAGCCTTTCCGTTAAGGGCGACCTCCTCTCCGAACTTGTATGTCTGCTCGATGGTATCGAACGCGATTTCGAAGGTGGGCCGCTTGTACTCCTCTACTTGGAAATGGGTGCTTCCTCCCTCCGCTTCGATGCTAAAACCTCCCGACAATATACCGGTAGGCAGGCTAAATTCACCCGACATCGACCCGAACTCGTTGCTCTTCAATAATTGCTTCGATACTTCCCGGCCATTGGCATCACGCAGCGTGAATTCAAGATTTTTGGCAGCCACGACGCGGCGCTCTTTCTCGTTCACTCGGGTAGCGATCGCCTTGTAATGAACCACCTGCCCGGGACGATAGAGACTCCTGCCCGTGAATATAGAAACCGATTCGCGCTCCCTGCTTTCACTGTCTACATACCCCCAATGGGTGTAGGGGAGTCGAGTTAGGAGCGAGCCGTTGTCACCGCTTGCAACAGCGTGATAGAAGACATCGTTATTGGGTATTTTCTTGTGATAAACAGCCATACCCTGGTCATTCACGGGGATCGTTTCGACTTCGGTCAATTCCGAATTCCTCCAGTTTCCCGGAAGCTTATAGACGATAATCGAAGCGTTTGGTACCGGCTCCCCGGTATCCCGATCCACCACGAAAAAGTCGTACCTATCTTGTGCCGACGAACGGGAGAAGATTGCCAGGCGGGTGACCGCAAAATAATATTCCGGCGAGTAAGTGGGGGATACCTCGGGCGACGAGACGAAAGACAACATATAGGTTCCCGCCTCTTTTACATCAACCTCCAAAACGGCTTCGCCCTCTACATAGGGGGCATGTTTCGTTAAATGTACCGGGATATCCTCTATAAAACGCCGCTTACTATCGATATTTTTTCGTACCCCATACCGTGCCATCTCCACATCGTTCGGAGAGTCGATCCGGTACAGTTTCGCGGTCAACGATTGAAGATTTTTGAACGACACGTTAAGTCGTATCTTCCCGTCGGGATGGAATGTTTTGTTCCCCGTTACCGTAAATTGAGGGCGAGTAAGTTGCAACAATCGGTTTTCGAGGATCGCAATCCGTTCGTAGTTGGGATATCGTTGTATGCCGTCTTCCAACAGTTCGTACAACTCTTTTGCCTTCTGTTCACGTGGAAGGCTATCTTGTGCCGAAAACTGACGGATCTGGTACAGGTAACGATCCGCGATCTTATCGATGATCTCTACACTCAACTCTTCTCCTTCCCACTCCGTCGACAGTCGTTCGAGCGACGGCAAGGCATGCATCGCGTGAGCCCCTTGCAGCCTCGACAAGTAATCCAACTTGTCCAGTTCCATCAACAACAGCGAGCCTTGCATATCCCTTTCCTGCAGCGAGGTTAAAAACTTTCGGTAGGTTTCAAGCGTCCATAGCGCGTATTCCGAAGGTAGCGGATCGAAGGGCAGTTCAATGAATTTGTCCGTCGGGGCAAACAGAGAAGCTACCTCAATCCCTTTTCGCGCCAATACGCGGGTTAAATCTTCGTCGCTCTCCATCCCACTGAACACCTCGATGGCCCGGCGAACAAGAAAATCGTGCATCGAAGGGAAGAACCTTCGGGACTCCTTGCCTAGGATCACCACCTCGGCATACGACTCCACCTTTGCATCGAGCAACTCGGCGG
>Ga0209075_1004405_pt1 | contig 11299 bp, 10 predicted proteins | sample Stecom2011_FD_187523 | JGI IMG/M metagenome (GOLD analysis project Ga0209075, IMG submission 187523) | Agricultural soil microbial communities from Utah to study Nitrogen management - Steer compost 2011 (SPAdes) (version 2) | ecosystem: Environmental > Terrestrial > Soil > Agricultural land...
CTCAGCGCAGCTTACAGAATTTTAAAATCGGGCAGGAACGTTTACCTCGTCCCATGATTCGCGCCATGGGCTTAGTGAAAAAAGCCGCGGCCATGACCAATGCAGAACTGAACCAGATTCCTCAAGAGCTGTCGCACTATATTGTTGATGCAGCTGAAGAAGTGATTGAAGGCAAATGGGATAGCCAGTTTCCGCTGGTGGTGTGGCAGACCGGTTCGGGCACGCAAAGTAATATGAACTGTAATGAAGTGATTGCCAATATTGCCAACCAGAAACTGGGCAATCCGCTGGGCGCGCAAAAACCGGTCCATCCGAATGACCATGTGAACCGCGCACAATCAACCAACGATTCTTTTCCAACCGCGATTCATGTCGCCGCCAGTTTACAGATCAATGAGCTGTTAATTCCGGCAGTGACCCGTTTAAGAGATACCTTGCAGGCCAAAAGCGACGCCTTTGCCGATATTGTGAAAATTGGCCGTACCCATTTACAGGATGCGACGCCTTTAACGTTAGGCCAGGAATTTAGCGGCTATGTCTCACAGCTCGATCATGGTTTGAAACGTTTGCATCAGGCCCTGGACGGTTTATATGAACTGCCGTTGGGTGGCACCGCCGTAGGAACCGGTTTAAATGCTCATCCGGACTATGCTGAAAAAGCCGCACAGCAACTGGCCAGCCTGACCGGCTTGGCTTTCGTTACTGCGCCGAACAAGTTTGAAGCTCTGGCTGGACGTGATGCTGCGGTATTTGCTTCCGGTGCCTTAAAAACTCTGGCTGTGAGCTTAAATAAAATTGCCAATGACATACGCTGGCTGGCCAGTGGGCCGCGCTGTGGTTTTGGTGAAATCCGTATTCCGGAAAATGAACCGGGTTCAAGCATTATGCCAGGTAAAGTCAATCCGACCCAGAGTGAAGCCATGACCATGGTGGTGGCGCAAGTGCTGGGCAATGATACGACAATTAATGTGGCTGGGGCTTCGGGTAATTTCGAGCTAAACGTATTTATGCCAGTGATTGCCTATAACCTGTTACAGTCGATTCAGTTATTGGGAGATGCCTGCAACAGCTTTAACGATCACTGCGCTGTCGGAATTGAGCCGAACCGTGACAAGATTGATCATTTCCTGCATAACTCGTTGATGTTGGTGACGGCACTGAATCCGGTAATTGGTTATGAAAATGCCGCCAAAGTCGCGAAAACGGCCTATAAAGAAGGGAAAACCTTAAAACAGGTGGCGGTGGAGCTGAATCTGGTCACTGCTGAACAGTTTGATGACGTGGTACGACCAGAAAATATGGTTTCACCGAATGCGAAATAAGTGTTGCATCTACCGGGATGGAATATGAGCAGCCATCCCGGTGGGTTAAAAAATCTTGCTTTATCACAACTATTTCTCCATCAGAACCTGTACATGAAAGTGCAAAGTACCTATAAAAAGAAAACCCAACATATGGATTGCTATATGCTGGGTTAGTTTGCGCTACTTAGTTATTACAGGTCATCTTCTCGTTTTTAATGACCTTGACTGCATCATAAGCCTAGAATGTGACAATAAAAAGAATTGGCAAAATTCTGGAAAAGAAATGTGAAGTATCTAGCAAAACTTGGCTCTAAATACCACATAGATATTTAAAATTTATGAAATTAGTATGATTTAATTTGGGAAAATGAATATAATTCAGGCCGCTGGGAAGCGTATCTCATTTCTTTATTGACTCTTTTGAAACTCTTTTTGCTTATGAATTTTAAATTATTGGGGGCTGCGGCTCTATTGGCGGGTTTAACCAAAACTGTAGTGGCAATGCCGTTTGATCCTTTAATCGGGACATGGAAAGTGATTGATGATCGAACCGGTTATTATGTGTCGGAAATTGTGATTCGTAAAAACTCCAAAACACAGCAGTATAGCGCCGTGGTGAGCAAACATTATCCGGCAGCGGGAGCGGTGAATCCGGACGTTTGTGGCAAATGTGAAGGGGCTTTCAAGAACCAGCCGATTTTTGGCATGGAAGTGCTGAAAGGCATGACCGGCAACTATAAGCAGTTTAAGAAAGGTCAATGGCTGAATACCCAGGATGGCCGTACCTATACCATTGAAGCGCAATTGAATGATGGCAAAGACCAGATGAAAGTATTTGGTAAAGCACAACAGAGCAATACAACCAGTGCCATGACCTGGAAAAAGCTCTAATGAGCTTTGGCTGTTGAGCTGATTCTAAAAACCATTTAACTTCGTGTTAGATGGTTTTTTCTTTTTTTAAGAATCTAAGAATTCAAAATATTTCAATTCCCCCATTTTTCTTCCTCTCAATTGAGTTGCTGCATTTTCTCGATCTGCCAGAAAAACCAGAATAATTTTTTAAATAGACATAAAGTTATGTTATAACATAACACTTTTTAAAAGGGGGCTCGCATGAAATACAGCACACTCATGACTTTAATTTTATTGGCGATGCAACAGGCACAGGCTGAAGAGCCGATTACAATTCTGGAACCACTTATTTTTCAGGGGGATGATACTGACAAGAATCTGAATATTGCACTTAAAGAACGCATTGAAATAGCCAATACCTTGGGCGATGCTGTTAAACATATGTCTGGCGTGCAAAGTAGCGCATTCGGTCCCAATTCGGGGGCACCAGTGATACGCAGTTTGAGCGGTCATCGGGTCGGGATTCTGGAGAATGGTCAGGCGATCAATGGAATGAATGCTATCAGCGGTGATATTAATATTCCATTTGATCCACTATTTACTAAAAGCGTGACCGTACATAAAGGGACCAATACTGTGCGTTATGGCGGACAGGCGATTGGTGGTTATGTGGATATAGATTCGGGCATCATTTCAAAAATGCTGGAAGAGAAAAGTGCCAATGTCGATGTGGTATATAAAAAGGGCTTTAACGATTTTAGCGGGCATGGTATTCGCATTAATATCAATAATCAGGAAAACCTGAGCACCAATATCCAGTTTTCTACCCAACAGATTTCATCTTATAAAATTCCCGGAAAGAGCAAAGCAGCTGTCTGTGATACAGCGATTTTCTCGGAGCGAGGTGGGATTGATTCTGCTTTGGCAAGCGCCTGCCAGCGCGATGCCAGAATTGAACAGGTCTTTAATAAGGCACATCATCAATATTTAAATAAGCATGTTTTAGAAGATATCGCCCAGAATCCTCAGCATTTTTATGATTATTATGATGGCTTGGAGTCGGCCAAATATACTGATCAAGCGGTTTTAACCCGCTATGTGAATGGTGCCTACCGGGAATTTGTCAATGATCCTAACCCGGATTATGTGCCCAATACGCCAAAATATGTGGAAAGCCGAACCAATCAGGATGTTACGCCCAATTATCAGAAAAAACTGGGCAATAGCTATGCCAGAAATGAAAATATGGCAATCGGGAGTACTTACTTTTTAGACAATGGCTATATTGGAATTAGTGCCGATTATAAAACCAGTGATTATGGTGTGCCGGGTTTCTCAATGGAGAATAAATCTTTCCAGAGCGCTTATGAAGATAGTTTGCCGGTTACGGTGCAGATTAAACAGAACCGTTTTGCGGTTGATGCGTTACTCAGAGACCCACTGCCTGTACTTGATCATCTCCAAATTCAGGCATCAAAATTATCCAATCGCTCGGGTGAATATATTGGTGCAAGCAAAGCCAATGAATATCAGTTTGATAGCCATGCTGCCGAACTGGTACTAAAGCAGATGCCTTATAAAAACTTGAGCGGTGAAATTGGCACTGCTTTGAATGTGCGTGATGTTAAGGGTTCAGGAACACAGCGCTATCTTCCTAATGTCAAAACCACGACTCAGGCGGTATTTATCCAGGAAAAATTGGACTGGGAGCGGTTTTCAGTGGATGCCGGTTATCGCCATGAAAATGTTCAGCATGAGATTCAGGATCAGAGTTTTAAACTGGCGCGTAATGCGGCCAATAGCACCCTACAAAATAAATCCTTTGACCTAAATAGTTTTTATGTCGGTTCGAATTTTAAAGCGACTGATTATCTAGACTTTAGGCTGCAATATTCTAAGTCAGAACGGGCTCCTGAAATTAATGAACTGTATGCCAGCAATCCGCATTACTCGGTTATGACGCAGGAGGAGGGCAATCAGGCACTAAACAAAGAGAAAATGCAGGGGCTGGAGTTAATCACGCATGTGAACTGGGATGCTGCGAATATCGCTGTAGCTTTATATCAAATGGATTTTGAAGATTATTTTTATTTGTCGCATTCCGGTTCATCCATGAGAAACCGTTTACCGCTGAAGTACTGGAAGCAAACCGATACTAAAGTGAATGGTTTTGAGGTGGATATGAACTACACTTTTGATTTAGACCATTTTGGTGAGGTACAGGTCGGTGGTTTTGCTGATCTGGTTAAAAATAAGGCCACTAATCCGGAAAGTTTGCGTTTAAGTAATGATGGCGTGTATTTGCCGAATATGCCGACCAATCGTTATGGCGCCCACATTGAATGGACACGCGCAGATTGGTCAGCGCGTCTGGCAAGTATTTATTATGATCAACCGCGATATTTAGGAAAAAATGTGTCAGAGGAAGTGCCATTACCGGCATATAACCTGATGGATCTGGATATTCGTAAAAAAGTGACTTTAAAAAATGCCAGTTTTGATGTGTTTATGAATGGATCAAACCTGCTGGATGAAGAGGCACGTCCACATAATTCGCCCCTGAAATATATTGCGCCGTTACCGGGCCGCGCTTTTCAGCTGGGTGTGACCATGCATCTTTAAGGGTGGGATAATCTGAATATTTTCTTCGGATCCATCGGTAGGTGGGCTGCTTGATGTATTGAGATGGATGCATCAGATATTCAGGTTGAGCATTCGCTGTTCGACATCGGTAGGCTCATCTGGAAACAGGTGAGCCTTTTTATGGCTGGTATAAAACCGGCTCCAATAGTGAATCTAGGCAAAAAGGGCAGTCATTTACTTACGTTAATTAAGGGACTCTAGATATTCTGCTGATCACCGAATAAGAAGTCCTCTTAACTTTGAAATTCAACTTAAAATTATAATAATTTTCTATTAATAATTCATTCAAAGTAGACTGGGTTGGCTAATTTTTGGCATAAAATATGTAATATTATGCAAATATATAAATTATAAATTTATATATAATTTCCAGCAGAATCTATCGCTGTAGTTTCTTTCTTTTTTACTGCCTCCTCCTCTAGGGAGGCATTTTTTTGAGGAGAAAAATTATGCTCCATCTTCTATTCACTTTATTTGGCCTGCATGAGGTGACTGAAATCGACTACCTGCTCGATGAAGAAGGGAATGAAACGTGTAGCAATGGTTTAGATGAAGAGCATTAACAGTGCTCTTACATACACTCATTTTTACTACATTTTACTAAAATTTGCTTAACTGACTGGCATTACACCCACTGGTGGGCTTTTTTATGGCTTTATCCATTGCTCTGGAAATTACAATTTGTACAAAAAATGATCAAAATTGAATGTGAAAGCTACAAATTTGAATGATAGTTTAAATCCAGATCTTCCAATAGGTGAGGTGAGCAATGAAACTATTAGCTTTGATTGGTGTAGGGCTTGCAGCAAGTTATTGTTATATCAATATTAAGAACAAAAACTTAAATCTATCCAATACGGATTTCGATGAAAGCATCCACAAAGTCGTTATTCAGGACTTCTGGGTTTAGTGGGTAATTTTTTATTTAGATTATCGAAATGAGATAATTTAAATGAATGTTAATTTTTATGAATGTCATATTATGACAACTTGTAAAATTTCTATTTATATAAAATTTGTATCAGGGCTAACTTCTGATTTTCTCCCAACGCCGTCCTCCAGAACAGGAGGCAGATTATTAAGAGTAGAATATTATGATCCAGTTCCTTCTTTGTCTGTTTAGCTTTCATGGCGCAACTGAAGTTGAATACACGGGTGATAATGAAGAAATTCGGCGCTGTCAGGATTGTCTAAAAGAGCGTGAATAGGCGCTATACCCGCATCCATAGAGCATAGAAAAATTGCCGGCTTGGCTTAGAACGGATCTTTTTTGACTTTTTTAATTTCAAGGGCAATCAAGATTGATGCAAAAACAAGCAGTCCGCCAATGATCAATAATAATGAATCATTTGCCTTGAATCCAACCCAGAAACTCAGGCCACTGCTGACTAAACAGCTTAACAGGAGAACAATTAAAATTCCGTATTTCACGATACATCTCACGTTAATTTTTTTAATCCCGTGATGATATACCTGTACTGTGAACCGCTTGTGAAAGGAAAAAAATATAGGTGTAACTGGACGGTCACGCTATACGCAGTGTTGTGATCGCTGGGAGATGAGAAGGTTTTTTGATGCTTACTCGATGCTTAAGTCAACACACGCCAAGCGTTCACGATGCAGAGGATGATTAAGGAAAGGCAAAGGTAGAACACAAACTCGCTGCTCGTCGCGCTGGCCTGATCAGGTCTGTAGTAATAGAGAATAAAAACTAAAAATAGGATCGCAATAAGAAAAAGCATCGTTATTCTTTAAGTCTGAGATATCTCAGCATAATAGAGGAGAGTGCATTGAAGGCAAAACAGTGTGTCATTTTAATCTGGAGTGTTCGTGCTTATTGAACGACTAGATATTGATTAATATAAGATTCAAACTCAAGAGCCCAATAAAGAAAAGAACCATCTACTAGCCCCGAATCAAAGTTTTTAAAAAGTTAAAAGCCTTCGAACCGTTTAAAGTCATCTTTCCAGATTGAAGAATTTTAGAGCTAAAGCCGTCCTCATGTAGACACATAGCTTAAATAACATTGAATAAGATGTCATAATTGCTAAAATGCGATTCGTTTTTTATTACAGTTTTACAAGCTAAGAAATAAAGCTTTGTAAAACAGCAATCTATCTAGGAAAATTTTCAATGCTTGATATCTATTTAACGGATGTTCAGAAAAAGGTGCAATTTACCGATTATCCGGGTGAGCATCCTGTTAAATTTATTTTAAATTTTAAGAAAATTTTCCCAAGTGTGATGGAGCTACTGCTGCCGGTGCTGCCTGAAAATGAAAACCTGGAAGACATGACCTGGGAATCAACCACGGCAGATCTGGAACTGTTTAAATTGTTGCTCAGTGGTTGGGGCCTGATTGAGTTACGTTTAAATGCTATTGCGAAATATAAAGATCGCGCTTTTGCAGACCATTTGGTGAAGCAAGCACAGCAAAAACGTCAGGACTATAAAAAATCACAAAGCCAATTGGCGACAGTAGAGCTGGACTATCTGTTTATGCATGAAGTTCATGCACAAATTGATGCTGAACTGGTCGAGCTGGGTGAAAAATTCTATTTACCGACTCTACGTGAATTGTGGCAGGGTAAAGTGGCGGCCAATGTCTTGAATGCACAATTCTAAACGACATTTGCATTCTAGAAGTATATAAAAAATCCCCATGTAATAAACTACATGGGGATTTTCTTTAGGAGGTAGATATTTAAAACCTGCTTTCCATCATTCAGTTTTAAAACCAGTCGCTGTGCATTGACAGGCAGGTATCATCAAACTCACTCAGTAATTTGGCCTGATGTTCAATTTCCGGTAATTCCCAGCGAATAAAATAGCGCGCCGCTTGCAACTTGCCTGCTAAAAATTGCTGATCTTCTACCAACTCAGACTGGCCAAACTGCTGTTGCGCTTTATTAGCCATATCCAGCCATAACCAGGAAATAATCACTTTAGCCATCATATCTAAATACAGGGCAGAATTGGCCAAAGCCTCACTGGTTTGACCTTGCATAAGCGCCTGTCCCAGTTTTTGTGTGGTGCTTTGTACCGTAGCCAAATGTTTGCAGAATTTGCTAGACAGATCCAGAATGGTTGGATGCTGAATCTGTTCCAGCGTGGTGTTGATGCGTTGCATCAGCAGATTTAAGCCTTTGCCATTGTGCTGCCATAATTTACGCCCGAGTAAATCCAGTGACTGAATACCAAAAGTGCCTTCATGAATCGGATTTAAGCGATTATCCCGATAATACTGTTCTACTGGATAATCACGGGTATAGCCGGCACCGCCGAGCACCTGAATTGCCAGATCATTGGCTTTCGGGCCATAGGCAGAAGGGAAGGACTTGACCACAGGTGTAATCAGATCGAGCAGAATGGCGCTATCTTCCGAGCCACCCGCCTGATGTTCATCAATCAGTCGTGCGGCAAACAGGCACAGTGCCAAAGCACCTTCTACATAGGCCTTTTGCGCTAATAGCATCCGTTTCACATCGCTATGTTCAATAATATTGACCGGTTTGCTATCGCTATTTTTTTCATTGGCCAGTCGGCCTTGCGGACGGTTTCTGGCATATTCCAGCGATTCCAAATAACCGCGATAACCGATCATCGCGGCGCCCAGCCCGACACCGACACGCGCCTCGTTCATCATTTTGAACATATATTTCAGGCCCTGACCGGCTTCACCAATCAAATAGCCTAAGCATTGGTCATTTTCACCAAAATTCAGCACAGTCGATGTTGTCCCGCGATAGCCCATTTTATGTAACAGGCCCGCCAGTTTGACATCATTGCGTTCACCCAGCGAGCCATCTTCATTGGTCAGGAATTTCGGCACAATAAACAGGGAAATGCCTTTGACACCTTGCGGCGCATCCTGAATCCGTGCCAGCACCAGATGCACAATATTTTCAGTAATGTCCTGATCACCCCCAGAAATAAACATTTTCTGGCCTTTGATTTTGTAGCTGCCATCGGCTTGTGGAATGGCTTTGGTGGTCAGATCACCCAGAGAGGAACCGACATTCGGCTCGGTCATGGCCATGGTGCCGGAAAAGCGGCCATTGAACATCGACGGGACAAAGGTCTGTTTCTGCTGCTCGGTACCGAAGGCCTGAATCAGATTGGCTGCGGCCGCGGTTAAAAACGAATAGGCCACGGTGGCAGGATTGGCCGACATAAAATAGGCATTGGCAGCCATATTAATCAGCGTCGGAAGCTGCATACCACCCTGATCATAATCATGCTGGGCACATAACAGACCGGCCTGGGCAAACTGTTGCCAGGCCTGTTTCACTTCGGCAATGGTATGCACCTGTGTACCATCAAAATGCGGTTCTTGCGCATCACCTTTGGCATTGTGTGGGGCAAAATAGTCTGCTGCAATGCCGCGCGCCGTATCTAAAATGCTGTCGAAGGTGGCTTTGTCATGTTCCTGATAACGTTCCAGCTGGGTCAGCTGTTCGGCTGAAAATACCTGATAGAGTAAAAAATCCAGATCTTTTTGATTGATGAGTGCGGTCATGGGATGCCGTTGCCTGTTTTTATTGATTGCTCTTAGCTTAACAAGACTTGTATTAGCAGATAAATTGTCAATAATGACACTCAAGGAGCTAAAAACGACATTTGGAAGAAAGCATGAAGCGGGTTTTTATTCTGGCCTATGATGGTGCACTGGCCTCGGCCATAACCGGTGTGGCCGATTTATTCAGTCTGGCCGGCATCAGCTGGAACCGGATTCAGAAACAGGACATCCAACGCCTGTTTCAGGTACAGATTGCCTCGCCACAGGGAGAAACGGTGCAATGCAGTAATGGTTTACGCATTGGGGCACATCTGGCCTATAGTGAAATCCAGCAGGCCGATTTGCTGGTGATTCCGACTTTGGCCGGTTCCATCGAGCAGATTCTGGAAAAAAATCAGTTGCTCATGAATGTTCTGCAACAAGCCAATCAGACCCAATGCCTGATTGCCGGAAACTGTACCGGGAATTTTTTTCTGGCAGAAGCCGGAATTTTAAAGGGCCGCAGCGCCACCACGCATTGGGGTTTTAAAGATCTGTTCCAGCAGCGCTATCCAGAGGTCGATTTACAGGCGGATCGCCTGATTACCCAGTCCGATCATGTCTATTGTGCCGGTGGCGGGTTGGCCTGGTTCGATTTGGGGCTGCATTTAATTGAACGCTTTTATGGCTTTGAGATTGCCATTCAGACGGCCAAATCCTTTGTGCTGGATTTTCGCCGTGACAATCAGCTGTCCTATTCCTTGATGCGTATGAGCAAGCCACATCAGGATGGTTTGGTAAAAGAAATCCAGCACTGGCTGGAGCAGCATTTTAGGGAAAACTTGAATATGGAAGATGTTGCGGCGCGTTTTAATATCAGCCCGCGCACGCTCATTCGCCGTTTTAAAGCAGTTCTGGATATGGCGCCGAATCAGTATGTGCAGGCTATTCGTATTGAAGCTGCGCAAAAACGGCTGGAAGAAACCGAGCAGCCGATTGACCGGATTATGCAAATGGTGGGCTATGAAGATCCGAGTTCATTCCGGCGTTTATTTCGCAAGAAAACCGGCCTAACCCCAATGGAATACCGCCAGCGCTTTGGCCGGCGGTTTTAAGCGTGTTGCTTTCGTTAGCGTGATAACTGTGGCTGCACCTGCTGAGCATGACGACCATGTAGCAGATAATACAGGCCTAAACACAACAGCGCGGCGATGGCACTATAGAAATACATCTGCGCATAACTAACCGATTTCAGCGCGATTCCGATCAAATACGGCCCGAAGCCCAGCCCGGCATCCAGACAGATAAAATAGGTCGAGGTCGCCAGTCCCATACGTTCCAGTGAGGTACTTTTGACCGCAATAGTCTGACAGACCGATTGAATATTGCCATAGCCCAGACCGAGCAAGCCGGCACAAAGCAGCAGCATACTGGAGTTATGCGCCTGACTTAGTAAAAACAGGGCAATCGCCATCACAATAAAGGCGGGATACATAATGATATTTTCACCTTTACGATCCATAAGCCGCCCGGTAAACGGACGCGAAAACAAAATGGCGATGGCATACATTAAAAAGAATAAGGACGCGGCTTCGACCAGATCAATTTCCTTGGCGTAAAAGTTAATAAATGACAGCACGCCGGAATAACAGATGGAAGCAAACAGCATAATCAGGGAAATGGGCAGCGCATTCTTTTCCAGATACTGGGTCCAGAAGCCAAAACCTTTGCCTGCTGTCGCGGTGGCTGCAGGTTTAGGCTGCGCCAGGTTCGGCATCCGGATAAAACAGGCCACTACCAGACAGCCCAGCGCCAAGGCACTGGATAAGCTAAAAATTGTCTGATAACTGGTGTGCAGCATCATCCAGATCGCGACAAAAGGACCAATCGCCGTACCCAGGGTGCTGCTCATGCTGTAATAGCCAATACCTTCACCACGGCGGGTGGGCGGCAGAGTTTGTGCGATGACTGTGCCGAGTACGGTAGAGGCGACTCCCATCAT
>Ga0209075_1004406_pt1 | contig 11298 bp, 9 predicted proteins | sample Stecom2011_FD_187523 | JGI IMG/M metagenome (GOLD analysis project Ga0209075, IMG submission 187523) | Agricultural soil microbial communities from Utah to study Nitrogen management - Steer compost 2011 (SPAdes) (version 2) | ecosystem: Environmental > Terrestrial > Soil > Agricultural land...
AGGCCGATGTTGGAGAACGGCTCCGGCGAGGTGTTGGCCACCACTCTCGTGGTCGCCTTGGCGCTGTGAGCGTCCAGGGCGAGGAGCGCTGCGACCACGCCTCCGACGGCCGCCCCGATCGACGACGCCTCCCCCGCCACCACCGCGCCGAGCGCAGCCGCCCCGATGGGGCGGACGAAGGTGTGGATCGCATCCCAGACGTTGTCGAGGAACGGGATCTTGTCGACGGCGAACTCGACGACGAAGAGCACACCGGCCACGACCATCACGTCGACCCGGGTCAGCACCTGGGGCACGTCGCCCCACCCGAGCCGGCCCAGGATCCCGAGCATCAGGGTGGCCAGGTAGAGGTTGAGGCCGGCGGCCCACCCGGAACCCGCCAGGAGGCCGACGGTCTCGATCATGGCCTAACTCTCTTCTCTGTAGTCGGGGTTCTCCCAGACGATCAGGGCAGCCCAGCCGTCGTCGGCCTCGTCCTCTATGTAGTTCTCGAGGAGGCCCCTGACCTCGAACCCGTTCGAGAGCTGGAAGGTGAGGGTCGGGTCGGTGAGATCACCTGACACCACCTTGTCGACGTACTCGTCGATCGGCATCTCCGCCTTGTGGTGGAAATACCCGGGCAGCGAGCCGCCGGCGACGATCCCCCGCTTGTTGCGCTCCTTGACGAATTGCTTCCGACGGTCGTAGAGGAGTCGCCCGATCCCCTTGCCCCGGAATTCGGGGTGGACCGTCATGTCGGTCCCGTAGTACCAGTCGCCGTCGGGATCGTGGTTGCCACACTGATGCTCGCCGGTGATCTCGGCGATGCTGTGCTGGGGATTGTCGAAGTCGAAGTCCAGGAAGATCCCGGCCCCCATGCCGACCGGACGGTCGTCGACGAAGGCCACGAAGTAGCCGTCGGGGAAAGTCCTGGCGTAGGCGCGGATGTCGTCGGCCGTGAGCAGGTCCTCCGGGTTCGCCATCGGGAAGCAGGCCAGTTCGATCTTCTCCAGATCGTCCGCCATCCACTCCTCGAGGTTGACGATCCGGACTTCGGTCACAGGGTCAACGTCTCCCATGGCACAGATCCTGGCACACCCCACACAGCCCTCATGGATCTCCGTTCGGGCTCCATGATCACGGCGCCACAGGTGGCGGTCTCCTCGGGGTTGGAGGCATGACGCGAGATGTCGGGCTCGGCGAACAGTGCCTCGAGATCTCTCGCCAACTCCGTGGCGAGCTTGAGGCGGATGTCGCTGCTCTCCACCGCCTCCTGGAGCCGTGGGGCCTCCTCGGCGACCGCCCCGGGAGCGAGACAGTGGTTGGTGTGCACGAAAGGCGAGCCGGTCACGGTCGTGATCTCCTTGTGCCCCGGCATGGCCTCGACGTTCACGCCACGACCGTCGGGACCGAGCACCAGGAAGTTGTGGCCGCCCGCCACGTCGGCGGAGACGACCGCATCGACCGCGGCGTCGAAGTCGGTCCGGCCGAGCACCTCGCGCACGACGAACGGCCAGGTGACTCCCACCTTGCCCCACGAGGTCAGGTTGTTGATGCCGATCGCGATGCCCGCCTCGTTCATCCCGATCTGGCCCAGACAGCCGGCGGTGGTGAAGACGATCGAAGCGGGGCCCCGGTCGGGGCTCATCCGGAAGACGTAGACGTACTCCCCCGCCGAGGCGTGCATGTCCCACGTCTGGGCGAGGACGCCGTTGGCCGGGTCGAGCACGGCGGTGCAGTTGTCCTCGGTCGCCGCCTCGCCCGCACGGACCCGGATCAGGTCGACGAGGTCCGTGAAGCCTCCGACGACCACTGCCTCGCCGGGGGTGATGCCTGCGGCTTCGGCCATGGCCACCATCTCCTCGTGGAGGCCCGGGGAGTAGGCCTCGTGGGCAGCGAGTGTGGAGTCGGCCAGTTCGAGGATGAACTCCCGCGTGACGGCGCCACCACCACTCCACCTCTGGTCGGTGGCGCGCTCCAGACGCTCTTCGACGTAGCGGCGGATCATCGGGCCGCACGCCTCCCCGTGACCCCTCCCCAACTCGGTGGGGGAGCCGGCCAGTTCGATGACCCGCAGCGGACCACTGTGCATGGGACAACGCTACCGGGAACCGTCGGGCTCGCGGGCGCGTCCAACCTGCGTCACTCCACGAGAGGAAACGGCATGAGACGCTGGGTCATCACCTTCATCGCAGGATCACTGCTCCTCGCAGCGTGCGGCTCGGGGGGTGCGGATCTCGTCGAGCCCGCGGGCGGGGTCTTCGGATACTCGAACCAGGGAGGGAGGGATGTCAGCGCCGCCGGTGAGGACGGTTCGGAAACACCCGAGGCGCCAGGATCGGAGGACGCCGACGATCGGAAGGTCATCCGCACCGCCCGACTCGAGCTGAACGCCGACGATACCCGCTCCGCCTACCGCGCGATAGGCGAGATCGTCGAGCGGTCCGGCGGTTTCATCGCCCGGGCCGAGGTCGGCCGGGTCGAGTCCGAGGAGGCCCAGCCCACGATCACCATGACGGTCCGGGTCCCGAGCAACCGGCTGTCCGGGATCCTCGACGAGATCAAAGGCGTCGCCACCAGAGTCGTCACCGAGTCGCAGAACTCCCAGGACGTCTCCGAGCAGTTCGTCGATCTCGAGGCCCGGCTCACCAACCTCGAGGCCCTCGAGACCGAGTTGCGCGCCCTCCTCGCCGAGGTTCGGGCACAGCCGGACGCCGACCCCGAGAAGCTGCTCAGGGTCTTCAACGAGCTGGCGTCGGTCCGTGGCCAGATCGAGCAGATCGAAGGCCAGCTTCAGCATCTCTCGGAGCTGACCGACCTTGCGAGCGTCGAGATCGCGGTCACGCAGACCCCGGCAGTCGCTCCGATCGTGGACCAGCCGTGGGCGCCCGCCGAGGCGTTCCGGAGTGCGGCGCGCAGCCTCGTCCAGGCGTTCCAGGGGCTCGCCGACGGGCTGATCACCTTCGCGGTCTTCATCCTCCCGGTGGTGCTCGCGATCGGGATCGTGCCGGCCGCCATCGGCTGGTGGTTGTGGCGGAGATACCGCCGGCGACCCGCCGCGGCGACCCCCGCAACCGACTGATCCCGCCCCGATTCGGTCGGCTAGCCTCCCGCGCATGGGATCTTTCTGGCACCCCTTCGCTGACATGACCACCGTCCAGCACTCCCCCTTCATCATCGATCGGGGGGAGGGCGTCTACGTCTACGACGAGGAGGGACGCGAGTACCTCGACGGAGCGGCGTCGCTCTGGTACCAGAACGTGGGCTACGGGCGAGAGGAGATCATCGAGGCGATGGATGCCCAGGCCCGCAAGCTGGCGGCGTTCCACACCTTCATCGATTACGCCACCCGTCCCCCGCTCGATCTCGCCGACAGGATCGCCTCGGTGTCCCCGGACCCGGGCTCCAAGGTCTTCTTCGGATCGGGAGGGTCCGACGCAGTCGACACCGCCGCCAAGCTGGCCCGCCGCTACTTCGCGGCCATCGGCCAGCCGCAGCGCACCGTGTTCATCGCCAGGGAATGGGCGTATCACGGGATGCACACCTACGGCACCCAGCTCGGTGGCATGGAGCCGAACCGGATCAACTACGGCGGCGAGCTGGTGGGTGACGTCATCTACGTCCCCTACGACGACGCCGAGGCCGTGGAGAAGGCCGTCGAGCACGCCGGCGCCGACCGCATCGCCGGCATCTTCGTGGAGGCCGTGATCGGTGCCGGTGGCATCCGCCCGGTGAGCGAGGACTACCTCAAGTCGATCCGGGAGACCATCCGCCAGGCCGGCGGTCTCTACATCTCCGACGAGGTGATCACCGGGTTCGGCCGGGTCGGCGACTGGTTCGCCGCCAAGAAGTGGGATCTCCAGCCGGACATCATGACCTTCGCCAAGGGCGTCACCTGTGGCTACGCACCGCTCGGCGGGATCGTCGCCGCCTCACACATCGCCGAGCCGTTCTTCACCCAGCCGGGCAACGTCTTCCGTCACGGCTACACCTACTCCGGCCACTCGGTGGCCTGTGTCGCCGGTCTCAAGGTCATGGAGATCCTGGAGCGGGAGAACCTCATCGCCCGCGCCGCCGAGCTCGAAGAGGAGCTCTACCAGGCGTTCCTCCCCCTCGAGGAGCTCCCGGTGGTGGCGAGCGTCCGCCGCGGGGTCGGCGCCCTGCTCGCCGTCCAGCTCGACATGGGCGACGACGAGACGCTTCCCGCACGGGCGGCGTTCGCCTGCCGTGACGCCGGCGTCCTCACCCGGGCAATGGGTGGCGGGGCGCTGCAGGTCTCGCCCCCGTTCATCATCACCAAAGAGCAGGTCGAAGAGATGGCCCGCAGGTTCCGGGAGGGTCTCACCAGCCTGTGAAACAGTTCCCACTCTGGGTCGATCAGGAACCTCGACCCGATGGGCTGACGTCCGACCTGCCCGAGGAGGCCGACGTCCTCGTCGTGGGGTCGGGGTTCACCGGGCTCTCCGCGGCGCTGCGACTCGCTGCTGCCGGGCGCAGTGTGGTGGTCGCGGATGCGGGGCCCCTCGCCCGAGGGGCTTCGTCCATGAACGGCGGGTTCGTCTCCTCAGACGTCAAGGCGGGCGTGAAGAGTGTCTTCCGGGATCACGGGCCTGCCGTCGCCCGGGAGATGTGGGAGACCTCGATGCGGGCCCTGGAGCGAGCCAGGGAGCTCGCCGAGCGAACCGGATCGCTGATCCACGACAGCGGCGCCGTCGCCCTGGGCAAGGGCAAGGGCGATCTGGAGGACATCCGGGCCACTGTCGATTGGTACAACCGGGAACTGGGTGCCGGATGGGAAGTGGCCGGCCCCGAGGACATCGGCAGGTACGTCGGGGGCGAGGCGTTCGACTGCGCCATGGTCGAGACCGACAGCTTCGGGGTCCACCCGGCGCGTCTCGCCTTCGGTCTTGCCGCCGAGGTGACAGGTGCCGGCGCCGTGCTCGTCGAGGAGTGCGAGGTGGTCTCCATCCGCCCGGAGGGCGGCGGCAACCTGGCCGAGACCACCAAGGGGCCGATCAGGGCCGGCGAGGTCATCCTCGCCACCAACGGCTACACGACCACACGACCCAGCGAGAAGCTCGCCCGGAAGATCGTCCCGATCGGCTCGTACATGATCGCCACCGAGCCCGTCGGACATGCCACCGCCGAGAGGGTTTTCCCCAACGGCACCATGGCCTACACCCGGAAGCGCCTCCTCCACTACATGAGGAGGACCGAGGACGACCGCATCGTCATCGGCGGCCGCCGCAACCTCCACCCGGGCCTGGACCTCGAGGAGTCGGCCGCCGACCTGCGCCGCGCCATGCTCCGCTATTGGCCGGAGCTCGAGGGGTACGGGATCACCCACGTCTGGGGCGGCAAGCTGGCCGTCCCCTTCGACCTGTTGCCACATGTCGGGAAGGTCGACGGCCATTGGTACGCCCTGGGTTATGCGGGGCACGGGGTCGCACTGGCCATCGGGCTCGGGCACGACCTGGCGGGGATGGTCCTCGGTGAGGACCCGCCATCGGTTTTCAGCCGGATCCCTCACCGCGGCCGGTTCTACTGGAACGGGAAGAATCCCTGGTTCCTGACGCCGGCGTCGCTCCTATACCGCACGCTCGACCGTATCGGCCGCTGACACCACGGCCTCCCCGGTCTCCCCGAGCTTGCTCCGGCGACGGCGCAGAGCCCTCTTTGTCTCGTGCGCTGCGAGAGCCAGCGTCCCGGCCGATAGGGACACGATGAACGGGACCATCCACTTGGACGCCGTGATCACCGACATCGCCTCCGACACGGGCGCCCTCCCGCCTCTCGGGCTCAGCACCCACGAACCGAGCCGGAGCATCACGGTGAAGCTCAGCGCGCCCAAAGCGACCCGGTTGAGGAGCTTCCGCAGCTCGACGAGGCGCTCTTCGTCCGTCGTCGCCACCAGCGCCCAGCCCACCACGAACATCGTGGACAGTGCGAGCACCGAAGCCACCCCGAGCCGGGAAGCCGCCGTCGACGAAGGACCGACCGCCCGGGACTGTCCCTCCGCCACGACCACGATCGGATCCAGAGACGACACGGCAGCGGCCACGGAGGACTCGTCGATCGGCGACCCCGTCGCCATGCTCAGCGCCCTGGTCAGGTCCGGGACGGCCGGGAGGAGGATGGCGGCCGCGTCCACCACCGCCTCACCCGGGCCGGGGGACGCGGCGGCCCTGGTCACCTCCACGGTGAGCCGGCCCATGGCACCGGCCAGGCCGGGCGAGCCGACCACGTCATCGGCAGCGGTGCGTGCCGCATCGGCCGGGAATCCCGCGTCGATCATCTCTTCCCGCAGCCAGTTGGAGACGATCGCCGCCACCTGATTGGTTGCGGCGAGTGGCTCGGCCGCCTGGGCCAGGGTGGCTCCGTCGGACACCACCGAGCGACCCCACATCGAGATCAGGAAGACGCTGACCGCCAGGCCGAAGATCCAGCCGGCGCAGCCGCGGACGAACTTGCGCCTCATTGGATGGTGAGAGCTGGGTTGGTGCGGATCCGGGGCCTCTTCTCGACCACCGCGTCCGCCAACCCGTCGAATGCCTCAGCCGCCTCGGAGCCCGGGGCGACGACCGCAACCGGCTCCCCCTCGTCGGCGCCGCGACCCATCGCGGGCAACAGGGGGATCCTGGCCATCAGGTCGACACCCACCTCCTCGGCGAGCATCTGGCCGCCACCACTGCCGAACAACTCGTAACGGGTGCCGTCGTCGGCCGTGAACCACGACATGTTCTCGACGATGCCGATCACCTCTTGATCGACCTGCTTGGCCATCAGGGCAGCGCGGCGGGCGACCCGCTGGGCTGCGAGTTGGGGTGTGGTGACGATGAGGACCTGGGCCCGGGGCAGGAACTGCGACAGCGAGATGGAGATGTCGCCGGTGCCCGGGGGCATGTCGATGACCAGGAAGTCGAGGTCGTCCCAGAAGACGTCCTTGAGGAACTGCTCCACCGCCTTGTGGAGCATGGGGCCACGCCAGATGACGGCCTTGTCGTCGGCGACGAAGTAGTCCATCGACATGACCTTCACCCGATGGGACACGGGAGGGATGATCCGGTCGCCGGCCATGTAGGGCGGGGTGTGGACTCCGAGCATCGCCGGGATCGAGAAGCCCCAGATGTCGCTGTCGACGATGCCGACGCGATTGCCCTTGCGGGCGAGGGCGACGGCAAGGTTGGCAGACACAGAGGACTTGCCGACGCCGCCCTTTCCGGACGAGACGGCAACGACCCTGGTCCTCGACCCGGGCTCACCGATGGCGGGGCCGGCCTTGGTCTTGAGGTCCTCCATCCACGCCGCGGTTTCGTCGTCGTCCATGATGTCGACGTCGATCTCCGCCGAGTTGGTGAAGGGCTCGAGTGCGGCCTTGAGCAGGGGATCCAGCTCCTCCTGGGGGTGGGGAACCGGGAGGAGCAGCTCGACCTTGACCTTCCCGGTGATCTTGCGGGTGACGGACTTGACGAGGCCCAACTCCCCCATCGTGCGGCCCACGAACACCGGCGACTCGATGGACGCGACCGCGTTGTTCAGCTCTTCCTGGGTGCTCATGACCTCTCCCCGCGCTCTCTCGGAAGGGATGTTGGCGGGCCCGGCGAACTATACTTTGGCCGTCCACCTACCCCGGAAAGGCATGGACCTCGACACTCTCGACCGGAGAATCTCCGATCTCACCTCCGCACTGGGTGATCCGACGCGTCGGGCGATCTACATCGCCATCCGCGAGTCCGCAGAGCCGCTGACCACCACTGTCGTCGCTCAGCTCTTCAAGATCCACCCCAACGTGGCGCGGCACCACCTCGACATCCTCGTCGAGGAAGGGTTCATCCGGGTCAGTGATCGCCGGCCCAAGGGCCAGACCGCCGGACGTCCCGCCAAGGCCTACGAGACCACGGCCAAAGAGGTCTCCGTCCACTTCGTGCCGAGACGGTTCGAGCTGCTCACCGAGATGCTCCTCAAGCTCCTCGAGACCCTGGGGCCCGAGAACCTCTCCCAGGTCGCCGAGCAGGTGGGCCGGGAGTACGGAAAGAAGCTGGCGGCCGAGATCGGCGACGTCGGCGACCCGGATTACGAAGAGGCGGTCCACGCCGTGGCCCGGGCCATGACCGGTCTCGGGTTCCACATCAACCCGGACATCGAAGGCCAGCAACTGGTCACCTCGCACTGCCCCTTCGGCGATACCGCCGTCGATCACCCGGACGTGATCTGCTCACTCGACCGGGGCCTCGTGGCAGGTCTCCTGGGCGGGCTCTCCCACAACATCGTGCCCGTGGTCATCCCGCGGCGCGAGCCCGAGGAGGAGTGCGTCACCCAGGTTCCGGTGACGATCACCGCCCGCTAGCCAGGATCAGTCCCCCAACCGGAGGTTGGGGGAAGGTACCGCCGCCGAAGGCGGGGGTAGGGGATTAGTCCCCCAACCGGAGGTTGGGGGAAGATACCGCCGCCGAAGGCGGCGGTAGGGGGCACGACGCCGGGGGACAGCCATTGCTCGCCACTAGGCTCGGGAGCACTGGCAACCAACACCCGAAAGGCTGAAATGTCCACTGATCCCTTCGGAGCTCGTCAGGTGATCGAGACCCCTCTCGGCACCCGGACGATTGCCCGACTCGACGTATTCGAAGGCGTGGAGAAGCTCCCGTATTCGATCCGGGTTCTCCTCGAAGTGGCCCTGCGAAAGCTCGACGGCTTCACCGTGCGGGAACAGGACGTGGCCCGGATCGCCGCCTACGACCCCGAGAATCCGGGGACCGAGGAGATCCCGTTCATCCCCGGCCGCGTCGTCCTCCAGGACTTCACCGGTGTCCCCACAGTTGTCGACCTGGCGGCGATGCGTGAGGCCATCGTGCGGCTCACCGGTGACCCCGGCGCCGCCCAGCGGGTCAATCCGCTCATCCCCGCCGACCTCGTGATCGACCACTCGGTCCAGGTCGACGCATTCGCCCGCCCCGACGCCCTCCTCATCAACTCCCGCATGGAGTTCGAGCGCAACCAGGAGCGGTACGAGTTCCTGAAGTGGGGGCAGTCGGCGTTCGCCAACTTCCGCGTGGTCCCACCGGCCACCGGGATCGTCCACCAGGTCAACCTGGAGTACCTCGCCAAGGTGGCCTGGGACGACGGCGAGTTCCTCTTCCCCGACAGCCTCGTCGGAACCGACTCGCACACGACGATGATCAACGGGCTCGGCGTCCTGGGCTGGGGCGTGGGCGGCATCGAGGCCGAGGCCGCGATGGTCGGCCAGCCGATCTACATGACCCTCCCCGAAGTCGTCGGCTTCCGTCTCACCGGCAAGCTCCCCGAGGGCGCCACCGCCACCGACCTGGTGCTCCGGGTCACCCAGATCCTCCGCACCCACGGCGTGGTCGGGAAGTTCGTGGAGTTCTTCGGCCCCGGACTCGACGACATGCCCGTCGCCAACCGGGCCACCATCGCCAACATGGCGCCGGAGTACGGGGCCACGATCGGCTTCTTCCCGGTCGACGACCAGACGCTCAGGTACCTGCACAAGACCGGGCGTGACGACAAGCTGATCGACACCGTCGAGCAGTACTACAAGACCCAGGGGCTCTGGCGGGACGACTCGCAGCCCATCAGGTACAGCGCCGAACTGCACCTCGACATGTCGACGGTCGAGCCCTCCGTTGCCGGCCCGCGTCGGCCCCAGGACCGGATCTCCCTGTCCGCGATGAAGGAGCAGTGGCGGAGCGACCTCACCAACCTGTTCGGCAAGAACGGAGCGGCCGAGGGATCCACCGTCATCTCGTGGGAGAGCGAGGGCGGCTCCCCCGAGACGCCCCACACCATCGAGGCGAAGGACCAGGCCGAGGTGGAGCTCGACGGTCAACGGTTCACCCTGACCGACGGCCACGTGGTCATCGCCGCCATCACCTCGTGCACCAACACCTCCAACCCGGACGTGATGGTGGCCGCCGGGCTGGTCGCCAAGAAGGCACGCGAGCTGGGCCTCGATCGCAAGCCGTGGGTGAAGAGCTCGCTGGCCCCCGGCTCCCAGGTGGTCACCGAGTACCTGGAGGCGTCCGGGCTCCTCGACGACCTCGAGAGCCTCGGCTTCGGTGTCGTCGGCTACGGCTGCACCACCTGCATCGGGAACTCCGGCCCGCTCCCCCAGCCGATCAGCGATGCGATCAACCACCACGAGCTCGTGGCGGTGTCGGTGCTCTCCGGCAACCGGAACTTCGAGGGCCGGATCCATCCCGACACCCGCGCCAACTACCTGGCGTCTCCGCCGCTGGTGGTGGCCTACTCGCTGGCCGGCTCGGTCGACTGGGATCCGATCAACGAGCCGATCGGCGTCGGCGCCGATGGCAGGGAGATCTTCCTGAAGGACATCTGGCCCAGCCAGGACGAGATCGAGGCGATCGTGTCGGAGTACGTCCGTCGGGACCAGTTCGTCGACCGGTACTCCGACGTGTTCACGGGCTCCGAGGAGTGGCGGGCCATCGAGACGCCCGACTCCGACCTCTACGAGTGGGACGAGGACTCCACCTACATCCAGGAGCCTCCGTTCTTCACCGACCTCACCCCGGAGCCGAGCCCCATCGAGCCGATCACCGGAGCCAGGGTCCTGGCGCTGCTCGGCGACTCGGTGACCACCGACCACATCAGCCCGGCGGGCTCGATCGCGGTCAACAGCCCGGCAGGGCAGTATCTGATCTCGAAGGGCGTGCAGCCGCCGATGTTCAACTCCTACGGGTCGCGCCGTGGCAACGACCGGGTGATGACGCGGGGCACCTTCGCCAACATCCGGGTCCGCAACCAGCTGGCCCCGGGGACGGAGGGTGGCTGGACCACCGACTTCCTCGACGGCGAGGTGAAGAGCATCTACGACGCCGCCATGCACTACAAGGAGGAGGGTGTGCCCCTCGTCGTGATCGGTGGCGCCGACTACGGCATGGGCTCGTCACGTGACTGGGCCGCCAAGGGCACCTTCCTGCTCGGTGTCAGGGCGGTCATCGCCAAGTCGTTCGAGCGGATCCACCGCTCCAACCTGGTGATGATGGGTGTCCTGCCCCTCGAGTTCCTCGAAGGTGAAGGCCCGGAGACCATCGGGATCGATGGCACCGAGGTCTTCGACATAGTCGTGGACGACGCCTTCGCCCCGCGGCAGAACGTGTTGGTGACGGCCACCAAGGGCGACGGCTCGAAGCTCACCTTCGAGACCGTGGCCCGGGTCGACACCCCGATCGAGGTGGAGTATCTCCGCCACGGCGGGATCCTCCACTACGTCCTGCGCCACATGGCCAACGCCTGATGACGACGCCCGAGCCGCTTCCCCGGCGCAAGCCGGGGCTGACC
>Ga0209075_1004407_pt1 | contig 11298 bp, 13 predicted proteins | sample Stecom2011_FD_187523 | JGI IMG/M metagenome (GOLD analysis project Ga0209075, IMG submission 187523) | Agricultural soil microbial communities from Utah to study Nitrogen management - Steer compost 2011 (SPAdes) (version 2) | ecosystem: Environmental > Terrestrial > Soil > Agricultural land...
TACGTTTAAATCAAGATATGAGGAAATTACGTTATGTTTATATTATAAAAAACATTAACAGACTTGAGCTTGAAGAACTTGAAAAAGACATCCCAGAACTGCAATGAATTATCTGATTAAAAATACAATCCGCTTACTGGCCTTTGTAGTAGCTCAGGGTTTAATCTTTGGACAGTTGGATTTTGGATATGGAATTCACCCCATGATTTATCCTTTATTCATCATAATGCTTCCTTTTGATACCCGTCCTGTAATATTAATGCTATTGGCTTTTTTAGCTGGAATTGGTGTTGACTTCTTTATGAATACATTTGGGTTACACGCAAGTGCAGCTGTACTAATTGCTTATATGCGTCCAGGTATTTTTCGCCGTTTTGCACCTCGAGATGACTATGATTTACTTAAAGAACCCATTGCAAGTGAGTGGGGTTATGCTTGGTTTATCAAGGTTTCTGGTCTCACCGTTTTTATTCATCACCTATGGTTTTTCTCTCTCGAATATTTCAAATGGTCTGCTTGGCAAGAAATTATTACAAGCACAGCCCTAAGTTCAATTATAACTTTGATTATCTTTATACTAATACAGGTACTTTTCTTTAAAAAGCCTAATAGTATATGAATTTAGAAAGCAGAAAACTCGTTTTTATACTCCTCTTTATCCTCGTAGGCGTTGTCTTTATAGGACGTTTATTCTATATGCAAGTTGTCGATGATAAATGGATTGAAAGAGCTGGAGAAGTTGCAAAGAGAAAACTTGTGATCAAACCTCCACGTGGTATCTTATATGACCGAAATGGAGAAAAGATTGTAGCCAATAAGACATATTATAATCTAATGTTTATTGAAGATGATATTAAAAACCTTGACACATTAGCATTCTCTAAGTTAGTTGGTATTTCAGTTGATTCAATTCATCAAAGATTTGAAATAATAAAGAAAGAGTTAGACAGAAAAACCAGAAGCAAAAAAACAGGGAACGACACTATTGTTAATGATTACAGAAGCTACCTACCTTATGCATTCTTAAAAGAACTTTCCGCTGATGAAATAGCTAAAATAGCCATAGAGCTTCCTGAACACAAAGGATTTTATGAGAAGGCAATCAGTATGCGGGACTATCCTTATCCAAATGGAGCAAATATTTTTGGATACTTAAATGAAATAAACGCTACTGAACTAAACGCAGACCGGCGTTTTTACAATGTTGGTGATTTTATCGGAAGAACGGGTTTAGAACGATACTATGAGCATTCTTTGCGTGGTGAAAAAGGAACAAAAGTTATTTTAACATCAGCAAGAGGAAAGGTTGTAGATAACTTTGCTCAAGGAAAACTTGATACAAATGCTCAACAAGGTCCAGCATTACACCTAGGAATTGATATCATTCTTCAAGCTTATGGAGAAAAACTAATGGCCAATAAGCTAGGATCTATTGTTGCTATTGAACCTTCAACGGGAGAGATATTAGCAATGGTTAGCGCACCAAGTTTTGATCCTAACTTAATGGTAGGCGCAAGAAACATTAGTACAAACTATAATAAACTCTACAGAGATTCACTCAAACCTTTTTATCCAAGGCCTTTAGCAGCTGAATATCCACCAGGCTCAATATTCAAAGTAGTGCAAGCTCTAGTGGGACTTCAGGAGGAAGTTATTACTGAAAACACTGGATTTCCCTGTACTATGTCAATGGTTGGTTGTCATAACCATCCTCCTGCTAGCAATGTTTCTAAATCGATACAATATTCTTGTAATCCTTATTATTACTACTTGGTAAGAAGAATAATAGAACAAGGGAAAGATCCTAACATGTATAAAGATGCTGCTATTGGTTTGAAACTATGGGAGGATTATATGCATAGTTTTGGACTTGGAATTCGCCCTGAAACGGATATTTTTGGATTGAGAAATGGGGTTATCCCAAACGTTAAATTCTATAACCACTGGTACGGTGAGAATCGCTGGGCTTTCTCTACGATACGGTCTAATAGTATAGGTCAGGGAGAGGTTAAGTTGACCCCTCTTCAAATGGCTAATCTTGCAGCGATTATTGCAAACAATGGTTATTACTACGAACCCCATTTGGTGAAAAGCATTGGAAATGATGGACCGCTTGAAAAGTTTAAGCATAAAAAGCAAACGATGGTGGACGCTAAGTATTTTGCAGTAGTTAAAGAAGGAATGCGAGCTGCAGTTAACGAAGCTCATGGAACAGCCAGAAGAGCTCGAATAAACAACATATCAGTTGCGGGGAAAACAGGTACTGCACAGAATCCGCACGGAGAAGACCACTCAGTTTTCATGGCTTTTGCTCCATTAGATAATCCCAAAATAGCAATTGCAGTATTTATTGAAAATGCAGGTTTTGGAGGAACATGGGCCGCTCCAATTGCAAGTCTCATGATGGAAAAATACCTTACTGGGGAAATTTTTGATAAGCATAAGGAACAACGAATTTTAGAAAAACGTTTTACAAATATCAATGAGTAGATTCAGAGAAAAAACAGTGGGATGGGATTGGATTACAATTTTAATTGTATCGGCATTATTGCTGATGGGAATTGTAAACCTATATTCAGCTGCATATAATCCTGATCGAACTTTTCTGTTTGATTTAAAGACCCTCTACGGTAAACAAGTAATGTGGATTGGAATTGGAGTGTTTTTAGGAGTAGTTATCTCACTAATTGATTCAGAATATATTCGAAAACTTACCCCGATTGCTTTTCTTGTCGTATTTGTTCTTCTTATTTTAGTTTTGTTTACAGAACCAATTAATGGAGCGAGATCTTGGTTAGGAGTTGGTCCGTTTGGGGTTCAACCTTCTGAGTTTTCTAAATTAACAACAGCTCTAATGCTCGCTTATGTTATTTCACAAGGTAGGGTAAAAACAATCTCTAGACAAACTCTGTTTCTAGCCCTATTTGTTGTAATTCTTACAATGTTTTTAGTCCTAATTCAGAATGACACAGGTACATTCCTAGTATTTACTGCATTCTTTTTTGTAATGTATAGAGAAGGAATTACATTCGATCCAATCATATTGTTTTTCTTAAATAGAGTACTGGGTTTTCGTTACAAAGAAACTTGGGTTGGAGTCCATTTTATCCCTGTTCTGTTTGTCATAATCTTCTTCAGCATCATCACACTTTACTTTACAGAATCAATTCATACTTTTTCTTTCCTTCCGGGGTTTGACGTGCAAGGTTGGGTAATCCTAATTACTGGAATAACAATTATTATGGTTATTGTTTTTCTAATGATTCAGAATTTTGCTTCACACCGATCTAAGAAAAAACTGAAATCTGTATTAATAATCTCCTACATAGTTACAGTTGGATTTGTAGGAATAGTATCCTATACCTATTTAAATGTACTACAAGTTCATCAAAAGGACAGAATTGATTTATGGCTAGGTAAGATAGAAGACCAAGATGGTAAAGATTACAATCGTAACAGAGCGTTAGCTGCAGTAGGTTCTGGAGGATTTTCTGGAGTAGGATATCATGAGGCTTTGCTTTCTAGTCCAAGAAGTAGACATGTTCCTGAAAGTGAAACAGATTTCATTTTTTCTGTGTACTCTGAAGAGTGGGGGTTTTTAGGATCAGCAACATTAGTAACTTTATTCACTTTACTTTTAGTTAGAATAGTGGTGATAGCCGAACGGCAAAAAAGTAGATTTGCACGGGTCTACGCGAACTCAGTGGCTATGATTATTTTTTATCACTTTGCAATTAACGTCGGAATGAATATTGGAATTATTCCTGTTATTGGAATCCCTCTTCCGTTTTTCAGTTACGGAGGGTCTTCAATGATGTCTTTCTTGATTATGATATTTATCTTACTTAAACTTGACAGTCAAAGAAAAGAAGTACTCGCATAATGAAAGAAAAATTTAATTCTCTCTCGCCATTTCTTCAAGCAAGTTTACTGTATATACTTGGTGCAATATCGTTTATCGTTATATCCATGTTTTCAAGTGTAATTGTAAGTGCTTTATATCCAGAAATGCCAACTAACAACATGAATATTCAGCTGCAATTGTTTCCAGTTCAATATATGTTTATACATTTCCTTCCGTTTCAATTAGGCTTCTTATTAACTCCTGGATTACTCTATTTAAGGCTGAGTCAATCTACAGAAAAAGTCGTTAAAAAGGGGAAGCTAAGCTTCGTAGTTTGGTCCATGTTATTATTTACTACTGCTTTCTTCCTTTTGCCATTTCTTGCAGAAATTAACTTGAGTATTGCGAAATTCTTAGGTTTACACGAAGAGTTAATAATTCAAAAGGAGCAATCTGACCAACAGTTAGCTCAACTGGTCGGTGTATTAGGTTCGCAATCTTTTTACACGGCTATACTTACTATCGGATTAGTAACAGGAATAGCAGAGGAACTAGCTTTCCGTAGGTTCTTATTTCATCATGTTCTACTCAATACGAAGAAAGTCGGACTAAGTATTTTTATAAGTGCGGGGATATTCGCCTTGCTTCACTTTAACTATATACAGATTATACCCTTGTTTGCATTTGGAATAGTTTTAGGCCTCATGTACTACGTTTCGGGAAGTATTCTTCCGGGAGTGATTGCACACGCTTTAAACAACTCTTTAAACATATATTGGTTAGCAACTGACAGTTTTCCTCAATGGATGATGGAAATAGACTATAAAACAACAATCCCATCAACATTACTATTGATGGGACTGATCATTTATTATTTTAAGAAAATTAATTCTACTGTTCTCTAATATTGTATTCCGCGTTGTTACCCATTTCTTGTGCAGAATATGCAATAGAGTTAAAGTTTAACTCTTGTAATATATCACGAGCTGAGAAAATAATTCCCATTGGCACCTTTTCATCCGCTTTAAAACAAGTGATAATATTTTCCTTTGGCGCTGTTACTTCAGCAGGCTTATTATCGAATTTATTCGTTTTCCAAGTTCCTAAGTAATTAATTCCATCAGGTGAAATGATACCATCAAACTGAATTGCAATTCCTTTTTCGAATTTACTTGCATCACCTTTCATAGGCTCTCCTAGATAAACAAAATCAATTTCTCCACGTTGTTTGAAAGGAGTTAAATCAGTTACACCAGAACCCTGTGCTGAATTCACTTTCACCATAGGATCAATCTCCTTAGTAGTTGTTGCTACCATGAAGAAGAACAAAAGCATGAAAACGATATCAGGCAACGATGATGTATTAATCGCTGGAGCTGGGGTTTCATCATTTTTTCTAAATTTCGACATAATTAACGTTTTGGTTTAACCTCAATTAATTTTAGAGGAAACAAAGTTTCGATTAAATCCATGTACTTTCTGTAAGTACGTACTTCTGGAGTATCTTCAGTCTTCTTTTGCTGATAAAAGTTATTCATCGCAGTATAAGTCATACCAAATAATTCCTCAGCTTCTTGATCTCTTAACTCAGTAACCGCTTTTTGAATTTCTGATTGAACAGCAATATATGCAGAATAGTCAGTATCTATAAACGATTCAAGACGAATGTGAGCTTCGAAAGCTATTTCCGGCAACTCTTTCTTTCCACTAAACTTAGCGTAAAGTTTCATTTCGTCAAGCTTCTCTCCCCATTTCTGCACCGCATCATTTGCTTGGTCAATCATCTTTTCTGTAGTACCATCAATTACTTCTTGTGATAATAAAGCATCCAAACGTTGTGTTTGTTGGTCTAAATTATCTTGATAAAGTTGAATACTACCATAAGCATAATAAGGATAATCAATATTTCGGTTCTCCTTTTTATTTCTATTTACAAGGTAAAAGTGTTTGATTTTACTATTAAGAGAAGTAATCTCTTCTGGTCTAATGATAGAATCACGTGCTTGTATAACTTGCTTACTATTGATTACAATCTTATAGATGTTCTTTTGTTGAACAGGAGTCTGTGGTTGATTAGTCTCAACCTTTTTTGGAATCGTACGCAAGTATGCTGTATCCTTATCCATAGTTGTTGTAACAAGGAAGAATATAAGCAATAAGAAGGCAATATCCGCCATCGAACCTGCATTTATTTCCGGTGATTCTCGCTTTGCCATTCTTTTTTTTAGTTTCTAATTAATTTAACAATAAAGCCCATAAATATAGCTATCGCTGAACAAACAGCTAAACCTATAATTGCGGTATAAATACCAGCATGAGTAAAGTTAATTGCCGACTCACTTGCAGTGATATCTCCTACCACGTTCAAACTTTCTAATGTATCTGTCGTACCTATAGAATATAGTATAAAGAACAGAACACCTGAAATAATGATACCTAAGATAGATTTAACCGCTTGAACTGGTCTAGTAATTAATAGTACAACGAAGAATATCAAAATAAGTACAATAGTAATAGCAATTGCGTATAAACTAATATTCATTACTCCGTTGAATGCAAAGCTATCCATAAAAGCAAGCTTTTCTAATTCTGGACTCTCAGCATTAACTCCTGAAGTCATAACTATAAATCCGAAGATCAAGGCAGGAACTGCAATAACCAACTTTATAATTAGACCTAGAATGTTTAATTTTTTTTCATTATCCATAATATATGGTTTTATAAGTGAATAAATACAATCTACTATAAAATTACTTTGCAGTAGCTTTATACTTAATCAACATGTCTACTAATGTAATAGAAGAGTTTTCCATTTCGTTTACAATACCGTCAATCTTAGAGATAATGTAATTATAAAAAATCTGAAGGATAATTGCTGATATCAAACCAAATACTGTTGTTAAAAGTGCTACTTGAATACCACCAGCAACTGTAATTGGAGAAACTTGTCCATCCTCAACAATTTTAGTAAAGGCTTGAATCATCCCGATTACCGTACCCATGAACCCAAGCATTGGTGCAAGTGCAATAAATAAAGATATCCAAGAAATTCCTTTCTCTAACAATCCCATTTGTACACCACCATAAGCAACAACAGTTTTCTCAACAGCGTCAACTCCTTCGTCTATACGTGTAAGACCTTGGTAGAAGATTGATGCAATCGGTCCTCTTGTGTTACGGCAAATTTCTTTAGCTCCTTCAATATCTCCTTTAGCAATTGCTGCTTCAATATCCTCTAAGAATTTCTTAGTGTTAATTGATGAAAGGTTTAAGTAAACTATACGCTCAACACATAAAGCAATACCAATAATTAACGCAATCAATACGATACCCATCCAAAATGGATCTCCTTCAATAAACTTCTTTTTCAAAGTAGAGACGAAACCAACTTCCGTTTCAACTTCTGCTTCCGCAACTTCCTCTTCAACAGCTTCAATCTGTGTTGATGATTCCGCTTCTTCGCTTACTGCCGGAGTCTCTTCATCCATAACGGCCTCTACTCCATCTTGATTTGCTGGATCTTGTTGGTCCGCAAATGATACTGTGCTAAATCCGAATGTAAACATTCCGATGATTGCTAAAGAACTAACTATTTTTTTCATGTTCCAAAGATTAAAAATTAATCGTTTCTGTAAAATTATTAATATTCCTAAATTAACCAAAAATTTACAAGTTAAATGGCGGAGAAGGAGGGATTCGAACCCTCGGTTCCGGTGAAGGAACACTCGCTTTCCAGGCGAGCCAGTTCAGCCACTCCTGCACCTCTCCAAATGTCAACTTGTGCCTTTTCGACGGGCTAAAGTACAAAAAATTATTTATTCTAAAAGGAAACAAGGATTCTTCTTTTAAAATCATTGTTAACATCTAAGAAAACAAACACATTTGAAGTAGTATCATCACCTGAATTTAGCGCATAAAAAAAGCCTCAACACTATAGTATTGAGGCTTTAAATATTTTTAACGCGTATTTATTAAGGCTTAATAAATACTGTCATAGTATTTTCTACTTCTTCTTCAATTTTAATGATACCGTCTCCATGAAAGTTTCCTTTCTGTGCTTTTATGTTCAAAACAGCAACTCCTGCTTGACCTAATTGGTAAACATCATTATAGTTAAAAACAGCAACTCCTGCTGAGTTAGTAAAACTAGTATCTCTTCTCACAACAGGTTTTTGTGGCGTCCCTGTTGACATACCATATAAAATAACTCTTGCGTTTGGAACTAGCACATTTGCAGAATCACGAACTGTAATTTTAGCAATTGTATCTCCTTTCTTACGGCATGATCCAAAAGAAAAGGTTATCGCAAATGCGACCATTAAAAAACCTGTGAGATAGATATATTTTTTCATTGTGTAATAATTTTCAATTAGATAAATGTAACGCTTTGTTTTAATATTAACGCATTTTCTTCAAAAAGGTTGCTATTCATTCAAAAAAATTGTCTCTGTGGCTGTTAAGTTAGCCTTAGCTCTAATCTTTGCAACAGTATAAGAACCAAGTGTGTCCTTTGCATAAACTGTAAAGTAGGCTATGTGATCCTCTTTTTTGTCATATTGATCAAAAAGTGCCATTAAGCTAAAAGTTGAAACACCCGATTCATCTGTTCTTTTTTCATCATAATACTCTGGAGTTCCTTTATCAACTTCAGATACAATTCGCACCAACACATCACTCTTCAAAACATAGTCACTAGAACGCACAAAGACCTTTATTACAGAAGGTTCCTTCTTTGCACATGAGGGTAAAACTATACCTCCAAACACAATTAATACAATCGCAACCCATCTTTTTAAAGTCATACTTTCTATTTTTAGATGGGGTAAAGTTATAGAATTATTATTATTCCGAAAAATAACTACTAAATTTGTACAATGAATCTTTTGAAACATATTGTAAAATACAGTACAAAGAATTGAAATTAACATGTCAGACATTCAAAATAAAATAGAGGAACTTCTTAATGAAGTTAACAATACTAACATTAAGGATACAGCTTCTTTAGAAACGTTTAGGGTTCGATTTTTAGGTAGCAAGAACTGTTTAAAGCCTTTGTTTACAGAACTAAAAAATGTTCCTAATGAAGACAAAAAGAAAGTAGGTTTACAAATTAATGAGTTAAAAAATGCAGCACAAGTTGTATTTGAACAATATAAAGATCAACTCTCTAATGAAAGTGAAACAACAGAGGAGATTGATTACTCTAGACCCGGAGAACCAAACAGTATTGGTGCTAGACATCCAATCAGTGTGATTCGAAAAGAGATTATCTCAATTTTTGAACGAATTGGTTATGGTGTTTCCGAAGGTCCAGAAGTAGAAGATGATTGGCACAACTTCTCTGCTTTAAACTTTCCTGAAGAGCATCCAGCAAGAGATATGCAAGATACTTTCTTTGTGGAAGCAGACGGAAAAGAAATGGCTTTAAGAACGCATACCTCTTCGGTTCAAGTTCGTGTTATGGAAAACAGCAAACCGCCAATTCGTACTATTTCACCAGGACGAGTATATAGAAACGAAGCGATTTCGGCACGTGCTCATTGCTTTTTCCATCAAGTTGAAGGACTGTTTATTGATAAAGATGTTTCATTCGCAGACTTAAAGCAAACCATTTTATACTTTGCTCAAGAAATGTTTGGAAAAAAAACACAAATTCGTTTACGTCCATCCTACTTTCCATTCACTGAACCAAGTGCAGAGGTTGATGTAAGCTGCACAATTTGTAGCGGTAAAGGATGTAATGTTTGTAAATACACAGGCTGGTTGGAGATTCTTGGATGTGGAATGGTTGATCCTAATGTTCTCGAAGCAGCCAATATAGACCCGAAGGAATATAGTGGATTTGCATTTGGAATGGGGATTGAAAGAATTGCACAACTAAAATATAGGGTGAATGATTTGCGTTTATACTCTGAAAACGATGTACGCTTTTTAAAACAATTTAAATCTGCATTTTAATTATGGGTCTATTTTCATTTAGTAAAAAACCAAGAGCTAGTAAGCTTAATTGGATTAACATCACAACGACTGATGAGTTAGAACACGCTTTGGGAGAAACAGAAGAAGTTTCTGGTTTATTTTTTAAACACTCAACACGTTGCAACATTTCTGCAATGGCACTCAATAGTTTTGAATCTCAATGGGAGGAGAATGAAAAGTGTAAATTATATTTTATTGATTTAATTGCTCACCGCGATGTTTCAAATAAAATAAGTGAACTTACGGGAGTTGAGCACCAGTCTCCACAAGTTGTTTTAGTTAAAAATAAAGAAGCAGTTTACGATGTATCACATAATGGAATTTCTGCTCGCACCATTAAAAAATTAATTTAATTCTTCATGAAAACTTTATTTTATATGGCAACTTTAATGTTGCTTATCTTTTCTATTAACTCTTGTACCGATAGTGATTCTGAAATAACAAGAGGAAGTCTTATTCCTGCAAAATTTGAATTGCCTTATAATAATACAAGTGCACAAAAAGGACAAATAATACGCGTTGAAGTCAGTGTTGCAGATATTGACTTAGTTAAAACCATAAAAGTCTTCACCAAAGACTCTGTTATTTACGAAGGAAAAGTTAGTAAAGCTTCTCACCTTTTTGAAGTGAATACTGATACTTGGAGCTATGGTACAAATCAATTAACACTAGAAATTACAACAACAGATGACAAGGTTCGTCGTGACAATCGTATAGTTAAAATCATTCCTGACATTTTCCCGCAAGAATACACTGCGGAAGTAATTGAGGTTTTTCCACATGCAACAACTTCCTATACTCAAGGACTTGAATTTGATGGTGATCAACTATACGAAGGAACAGGAGGAACAGGAGCTACAGGTAGAAGTATGGTGGCAAAAGTAGATTTAAATACTGGAAAAATACAGGAGAAAAGGTTACTTGATGAAAAGTACTTCGGTGAAGGAATTACTATATTAGGTAATAAACTATACCAACTTACTTGGCAAGAACACACTTGTTTTGTTTATGATAAAAACACTTTAGAAGAAATAGAAAAATTCACTTATACAGGTGAAGGTTGGGGATTATGTAATGACGGTGAACAACTCATTATGTCTGATGGTTCTGAACGTCTTTATTTTCGAGATCCTGTTACTTTTGGCTTAAAGAAATCTATTGAAGTTTATACCAATGAAGGTCCTGTAAAAGGATTAAATGAATTAGAATACATCAACGGGAAAATCTACGCTAACATATATACTAAAAATCAAATGGTAATCATTGATCCAAAAACTGGAGTGGTTACGGGTAGAATAGACGCTAGTATATTGGCACTAGACTACCGTAAAACTGGAGAGGTTTTAAATGGTATTGCCTATAAAAAATCTACAAAGCAGTTGTTTGTGACAGGTAAAAACTGGCCTAACTTATTAGAGATTGGATTAGTGAAGGAGTAGAGGGTGCAAAACCTTAAGCTTTTTAACTCAGCTCTG
>Ga0209075_1004408_pt1 | contig 11295 bp, 7 predicted proteins | sample Stecom2011_FD_187523 | JGI IMG/M metagenome (GOLD analysis project Ga0209075, IMG submission 187523) | Agricultural soil microbial communities from Utah to study Nitrogen management - Steer compost 2011 (SPAdes) (version 2) | ecosystem: Environmental > Terrestrial > Soil > Agricultural land...
AATCAAAAAAGACTTTTATGTAGAAAGTAAGGAAGTGAAACAATAATTTTTCCAACAAATAAAAAAACATTATTATATCCAAAATATTAAATCCCCATCAATGAAAAAAATAGTATCTATCCTGGCAATATTGGTTATTTCTACATCCTTATTTGCACAAAAGAAGAAGGAAAATGAAAAGGCCAAAGTAGAACCAAAATGGGAAGTGGCCAATCCTGGAAAGGATTTCAATTACAAAACCCATTCCTTCACTACCGAGGAGGGCACGTGGATGAATCTGGATGTTAGCCCCAATGGGCAAACCATAGTTTTTGACTTGCTGGGCGACATCTACAGTATGTCTATTAGCGGTGGAAAAGCCACGGTACTCAGAAGTGGGATTCCTTTTGAAATCCAACCCCGATTTAGTCCGGACGGAAAAAAGATTTCCTTTACCAGCGATGCTGGTGGTGGGGACAATATTTGGACAATGAACGCGGATGGCAGCGAGGCGAAGCAGATTACCAAGGAAACGTTTCGCTTGTTGAACAATGCAGTTTGGAGTGGTGATGGAAATTATCTTTTGGCGAGAAAGCACTTTTCGTCCGGGCGAAGCTTGGGTGCTGGGGAGATGTGGCAATATCATATAACAGGTGGTACGGGTTTGCAAGTGACCAAACGAAAAAACGACCAACAGGATGTGAACGAACCTTTTGTTTCATCTGATGGCAAATACCTTTATTACAGTGAAGACATGTATCCAGGAGGTTATTTTCAATACAATAAGGATCCTAACAGTCAGATTTATGTTATTAAAAGATACGACTTCGAAACTGGCGAAACCGAAACAATAACGGGAGGTCCCGGAGGGGCAGCAAGGCCTACGCTTTCACGGGACGGCAAAAAACTGGCGTTTGTAAAAAGGGTGCGGACCAAAAGTGTATTGTATATCCACGATTTGGAAACCGGAAAAGAATGGCCTATTTACGATGGTTTAAACAAAGATCAACAAGAAGCTTGGGCGATATTTGGGGTGTATCCCAATTTCAGTTGGATGCCGAATGACAAGGAAATCGTGTTTTGGAGTGGGGGGAAAATCAACAAAATAGACATCAATACTTTAAGCGTTACCAATATCCCTTTTACTGTTGATGTAAAAATTGACTTGGCGCAAACTGTTCATTTCAACAATAAAATTGAAACAGAAACTTTTATTCCGAAAATGATTCGAAATGCGGTTACGTCGCCCGACGGAAAACTTGTAGTGTTTAGTGCGCTTGGGCAGCTTTACAAAAAGACCTTACCCAATGGCGCGCCACAGCGAATCACCAACAGTTCGGATTTTGAATTTGAGCCAAGTTTTTCATCCAATGGAAACGACATATTATACGTTAGCTGGAACGATAAGGAAACTGGTGCTATCCACAAACTCAATGTAGCAACTGGAGTTTCCACGAAAATAACTTCAGAGAAAGGAATTTACAGAACTCCCTCCTATTCACCTGATGGGAAAAACATTATATATCTAAAAGAGTCAGGAAATTCCAATCAAGGATTTACTTATACCAAAAATCCTGGAATTTATGTAATAGATTCCTATGGGAATAATTCGAAATTCATCACTAAAAGCGGTCAATATCCACTTTTTAGCCAAGATGGTAAAAGAATTTTTCTACAAACCGGAGGCACTTATTTTGGGGAATTGGAGAAGAAATTAATCAGTGTAAACCTAGATGGCAAAGACGAAAAAACGCATATCACCTCTAAATATGCTAACCGATTGGTCCCTAGCCCAGACAACAAATGGATTGCTTTCACCAATCTTCACAAGCTATTTGTGGCGCCATTGGTAATGAATGGGCAAACGATAAACTTGGACAACAACAGCAAGTCCGTTCCCGTTTCAGAATTGGCAAAGGACGCCGGTATCAATATCCATTGGGCGTCAAAAAGCGACAAGGTAATGTGGACATTGGGGGACGAATATTTTAGCAATGAGCTTAAAAATAGCTTTACTTTTTTACCCGATTCCCCTGAAAAATTGCCGGAGACAAAATCCGAAGTGATAAAGATTGGGTTAAAAGCCTCAGTGGATAAACCTTCGGGACGAATTGCCTTTACCAATGCAAGGATCATTACCATGGACAATGACAAGGTAATTGAAAATGGCACTTTGGTTATCAATGAAAACCGCATAGAAGCCATTGGAGAATTTGACAAAATAAGCGTTCCATCTGGAACAAAAATATACGATGCCCAAGGAAAAACTATTATGCCCGGTATGGTTGATGCCCACGCCCATATTGGGGCATTTCGATACGGGCTACCTTCTCAGCAGTATTGGCCGTTTATGGCCAATTTAGCCTTTGGGGTAACCACATCGCATGACCCTTCGGCAAATACTGAAATAGTTTTTACGCTTTCAGAATTACAGAAAAGCGGACAACTTATCGGTCCTAGATTGTATTCCACTGGTTTTATCCTTTATGGAGCCGATGGAGATTTTAAAGCTGAAATCAACAATTTAGAAGATGCAAGAAGCAGTATTAGAAGGACCAAAGCCTTTGGGGCCCAAAGTGTAAAAAGCTACAATCAACCTCGAAGAGACCAACGACAGCAAGTACTTCAAGCGGCACGGGAATTAGGAATAAACGTGGTGCCAGAAGGTGGCTCTACCTTCTATCACAATATGACGATGGTAATAGATGGCCATACGGGGATAGAGCACAATATTCCAGTAGCTCCTGTTTATAAAGACATCACCGAAATATGGAGCAAAAGTGGATCGGGCTACACTCCTACCCTAATAGTAAATTACGGAGGGATGAATGGAGAAGTATATTTTTATGAAAGAGACAATGTTTGGGAAAACGAGAGGCTTCTTACTTTCACTCCCCGCTCTGTGGTTGACAGTCGTTCGCGACACAGAATTAAAGTACCACAGGAAGAGTATGAACACGGACATATTTTAGTTTCTCAAACGGCTAAGGAACTAAGCGATGCCGGCGTAAAGGTCAATATGGGCGCCCACGGGCAGCTTCAAGGCCTTGGCGCGCATTGGGAGACGTGGATGCTGCAACAAGGCGGAATGAGCAATCTGGAGGCCTTAAAAGCTGCAACCATAAATTCCGCCGAGTATATTGGTTTAGGAGACGATATTGGGTCGTTGAAAGTTGGCAAACTGGCCGATTTAGTGGTAATGGAAAAAAATCCGTTGGAAGAAATTCGCAATACAGAATCCATAAAAATGGTAATGATAAATGGTCGTTTGTTTGATGCCGATACCATGAACGAGATTGGAAACCACCCAAAAGACAGATTGCCGTTTTTCTGGGAAATTGATGGTTATAACCAAGCCTTCCCTTGGCATGAAGAAACACAAGGATTTATGGATGGAGGATGCAGTTGCCATTGATTTTAATAAATAAAACTATATGCTGAGAGCCTATTGGCAATTTTACAAAAGCATTTTCCCGTTTATTGCAAGTTTTTCAATCCTCAGCATGTTGTTTTTGGGATTGGTATGGGGCTTTGTACTATTTGCTAGCTTCTCGCTGCTCGTTGGTTTTATGGGTTTTCGCGTCTTTTATAATCACGAGTATTATTTTTATTACAATCTCGGGATTACAAAATGGCAACTTTTAAAGATGTCGTTTATAATAAATTTGACAGCGGGACTTCTTATATTTTCAATAATCATAATTTTTATAAGCTTCGTCTTTGGCAATCTTCAAATTACATAAAGCATCAAAAAGCTTTGGCCGAAAGGAAGTGATAAACGACATCTCCTTTTCTTTGGAAACTGAAGAGATAATAGGGCTTTTCGGCAGAAATGGTTGTGGAAAATCCACTCTATTAAAGATAATCTTTGGAAGTATGAGCTATAATAATTTTGATGCGGTTATAGATGGAGAGAAATACTATCCATCAAAAAACATAAAGCGTCAACAATTTGCATATCTCCCCCAACAACCCTTTTTACCCAAGAATCTAAAGGTTCGAGAGGTAATTCCTATTTATTTTTCCGAAGAGAAAGAGCAGGATAAAATTTTTTATGATCCGTTTATTGCAAAACTCGCGGCGAAGAAAGTGGGAGAGCTCTCTCTCGGGGAGGCCCGATATTTTGAGGTGTTATTATTGGCCAATCTCCCCCATCCCTTTTTATTGCTCGATGAGCCATTTTCGATGATAGAACCTTTATATAAAGAGGAAATCAAAAAATATTTGGAAGCGCTCAAAATGAAAAAAGGAGTTTTGATTACCGATCATTATTATGATGATGTACTTCAGGTTTCCAACAAGAATTTCTTGATAAAGGATGGATCGGCTCAGGAAGTGAAAACCAAGGAAAATCTAAAAGAACTGGAGTATCTCGGAAAAAACTTCACATAAAAAAACCCCATTGCTGGGGTTTAGTTTCATTCAAAACGAAATGTGTTTTACTTAGGCATCAATACCTTGTCTACCGTGTGCACCACTCCGTTGGAAGCAGTTAGATCGGCACCAGTTACTGTGGCAACGTTTCCTTTTGCATCTTTAATAGATACTTTACCGTCTTTTTCAGATAAGGTAAGGATTCCACCATTTAAGGTAGTAACATCCAATTTCCCTCCGGCTTCCTTAATTTTAGCAACCACATCGGCAGAATTCATATTGCCTTGTAACACGTGGTATTTAAGTAAGCTTTGAAGTTTTTCCTTGTTCTCTGGTTTCATAAGGTCGTCCAATGTTCCTTTTGGAAGTTTTCCAAAAGCATCGTTGGTAGGAGCAAACACAGTGTATTCACCTTCGCCTTTAAAAGTTGGCGCCAAATCTGCTGTTTGTAACAGATTGGTAAAGTTTGAAAGGTTGGCATCAGCCATTGCTTTCGCGGCAACAGAATTAGCTTCCATATCCGCCATACGGGCGTTACTAGCTTCTTCAAGGCTCATAATTGAGTCTTGCTCGCGTTGCATACGCAATTCATCTGCTTGGGCCTGAGCCTCAGCATCCTTCTTGTTCGCATCGTTACAGCTGATGAAAAGCATTCCCATCACTGCAGTTGTCAATAAAATTGTTTTTAGTTTCATAACAGTTTTTCGTTGATTATTATTTAAGTCAAAGATATTGCAAGAAAGTGTTGCTTAATTTTCACTTTGACTAATTTTTCGTTAATCTTTCAGGTCATTTCTTATTTTTTTAACAAATGTATATTTATGTAATTGCTAAATTTTTGCAAAGAGATATTATCAAAACTTCGAAAGTGCTATCTTTATGAAATAACTTTAAAATTGAAATGAAATGATAAAATCCAAGTATCAAAGCGTCTTAGACTTAGGAGAAAAATTGAACATCCAAGATGGAGATGTCAAGGAAGAAAACGGCCAATTGAAAGTTTGGGGCACAGCCAAAACCCAATACGAAAAAAATCTAATATGGGATGAAATAAAAAAGGTTGGCGGTGAGAACCCCACCGATATTATGGCAGATATTAAAGTGGCAGATACCTCGGCCTTTGCTTATCACACCGTGAAAAGTGGTGAAACCTTAAGCAAGATTTCAAAGCAGTATTACAAGGACCCAAATAAATACAATACGATTTTTGAGGCCAATCGCGACAAGTTGAAATCCGCTAACCTTATCCACCCTGGGGACAAACTTGTGATTCCCAATATTTAATCCATCTGAATTTCATAATAAATCCGCCGGCTTTTCAATAAAGTCGGCGGATTTGTTTTTGGCCTAAAGTCCGCTAATATAGCCACCATATACATCCTTAAAATGCAGGCCATTTCCCAAACTGAATTTGCTCAGTTTTTTGTTTTCCGCCAAACTCCAAAGAACAACTTCCTTTAAAAAGTAGCTGTCTTTTTTTGGAGTTCCCGGTTGATATTTTTCGATCAATTGCTGAAGGGGAATCATCCGATCCAGCTCATTTTTATATTCCACATCGCTAAAGGAATCGAGCAGTTCAAAATCATTTTCCTCAAAAAACCATGCCACGATTTCAGAATAGGGATCCTCATCACTCTGTTTTATAAGTTTCTCTATCTTCGGAAACATATCTTTGAAGGTGGTATTCACTGCATCAACTATCAGTTGCTGGGCTACTTGTGCAACGCCCTCTTGTTCACCTTCGTACACCAATTCAATTTTACCTGTAATAGAGGGAATAATCCCCACAAAATCGCCTAAGCGCACCGAGGTTTTTTCATCACCAGTATGGAGACTTCTACGTTCGGCAGTACTCAATAAGTTTTCAAAAGCGGTAATGCTCAACCTTGCGCTCACGCCACTTTTAGCATCGATAAAATGGTTTTCCCGAGCTTCAAAACTTATTTGCTCCAAGATATCCTTGGCTAGCTCAGGTACGTAAATATTGGATTTAGCTTTAATAGCTTCCGCCGTTTCCTGTTCCGTTATGGTCCGAGCCGTTTTAAGATCCTCAGGATAATGGGTTAGAATTTGCGATCCAATTCTATCCTTTAAAGGGGTTACAATGCTTCCTCGGTTGGTGTAATCTTCTGGATTGGCTGTAAAAACAAATTGTATATCCAACGGAAGACGTACCGCAAATCCACGAATCTGCACATCGCCTTCTTGCAAAATATTAAAAAGCGCCACTTGAATTCGAGGCTGGAGATCGGGCAACTCATTGATAACAAAGATGCATCTGTTGCTACGCGGGATCATTCCGAAATGGATCACTCTATCATCGGCATAAGTGAGTTTGAGGTTTGCCGCTTTTATGGGGTCGACATCCCCAATAATATCGGCCACAGTTACGTCGGGAGTAGCGAGCTTTTCAGAAAAACGGTCGTCACGGTGAAGCCAACTTATAGGAGTGTTATCACCTTCCTCGGCCATTAAATTTTTGGCATAGCGGGAAATGGGGTTAAAAGGATCGTCATTTATTTCACTTCCTTCCACTATCGGAATGTACTCATCCAAGAGGCCAACCATTTGACGGGCCAATCTCGTTTTCGCCTGTCCTCGCAGGCCTAAAAGATTTATATTGTGTTTGGATAGGATGGCGCGTTCAATTTCGGGGATTACTGTTAATTCATAACCGTGTATTCCCTCGAAGGCCATTTCCTTTTTCATTATTTTTTGAAGGAGATTGCGACGCAATTCTTCCTTGATTGATTTTGGTTCGTATCCAGCCTTTTTGAGCTGGCCAAAGGTTTTGATTTTTTCTACTTCCATCATGTTTTTTACTCTCTGTAATCTATAATTATCTAATTCTCTTTTTTCTATTCGTTTCATAATCGCTAAAAATCATTTCGCCCAAACCATCAAGACCTGTATAAAAAGCTTTTCCTTTATTAGCGGCCGTGAAGTTTTCGATAAACTGCATGAGATAGGAATCTCGGGCAATCATAAAGGTGGTAATGGGAATATGAAGCTTTCTAGCTTGCAGCGCCATAGCATAACATTTATTAACAATGTACGGATCTAAGCCGATACTGTTTTTATAATATTGACCATCTGGAAGCTGAATGCAACTGGGCTTCCCGTCGGTAATCATAAATATCTGTTTATTAGTGTTTCGTTTTCGACGCAGCAAATCCATTGCCAGCTGAAGGCCTGCCACAGTGTTGGTATGATATGGGCCAACATTGAGATATGGTAAATCTTTTATTTTAATGGGCCAAGCATCATTTCCAAAAACCAAAATATCCAAGGTATCCTTTGGATAACGAGTGGTAATAAACTCTGCAAGAGCCATGGCCACCTTTTTGGCTGGAGTTATTCTGTCTTCCCCATAAAGAATCATGCTATGGCTGATATCGATCATCAAAACCGTGCTCATTTGGGTTTTGTACATGGTTTCCTCCACTACCAGATCGTTTTCTGAAAGTGTAAATTCGCCTAAGCCGTGATTTATCTGGGCATTTTTAAAACTCTCGGTCATGGAGATTTGCTCCAAAGCGTCCCCAAAACGATAGTCTCTAAATTCTCCGGCTTGTTCATCGCCCGTTCCGGTGAATTTGGTCCGGTGGTTTCCTACCCCGCTTTTTCTAAGTTTTCCGAATATTTGCTCCAAAGCTCTTTTGCGAAGAGCGCGTTCTGTTTTTTCGGTAATGGCAAGGCCATTGCCACCGTTGGGTTTAATTTCTTCCCTTAAATAACCCTTCTTTTTTAAATCTTCCACAAAGTCATCAAGGGTATAATCCTCAGTCGTTAGATTATATTCCTCATCCAGTTGTTTCATCCAGTCCATCGCCTCATCAAAATCGCCTGAAGTATGTGTGATTAATTCTTGAAAAATATCAAAGAGTTTATCGAAAGGAGACTGATCTTCCGGTCGATGTTTTGTAAAAACAAAGCCGCTTTTCATTATCTTTTTCTTCATATTTTAAAAGTAAAACATTAGTTCTTGAGAAAAAAAGTGCAAACGTTAAACTACTCCAAAAAAAGAATAGATCAGGGAAGTCAAAATGATGGTTTCAAATTGAAAATCCTTAGATTTGTGTTGAAAATCAACAAAATACCAATCAAAACCTAGCTATATGAAGAAAATCAGTTTAATCTTTTCCGCATTACTATTAGTCATTGCCTGTAAAGACAAGGCGAAAGACGACACCAAGGAAGTTGCGGAAGTAAAAACCTATACCATAGAGCAGTTTATGGGAAATGAAATTGCTTCGGCCAATGGTTTTTCACCAGATAAATCGAAAGTTTTAATAACCAGCAATAGATCTGGAGTTTATAATATGTACAACGTTTCTGTTGAAGGCGGGGAATTTATTCCGGTAACGCAATCGGATAGCGCTTCGGTTTACGGTATTTCGTATTTTCCAGATGATGATAGAATCCTTTTTAGAATGGATGGTAATGGAGATGAAATTTTTAAAATTTTTGTAAAAGACAGCAGTGGAATTAAAAGATTAACTCCTGAAAAAAACGTTAGAGCTCTGTTTCAAGGATGGGCAAAAGACGGAAAAAGTTTCTATTACAACAGTAACGAACGAAGCCCACAAATGATGGATGTGTATGAAATGGACATTACAACCTTCAGCCCAAAACTTATTTACAAGAATGAAGAGGCTATGGAGTTTGGTGGCATTTCAGCCGATAAAAACTATATTTTGCTCGCCAAGGCCATAAATACAAATGACAACGATCTATATTTACTTGATCGTAAAACGAATGAGAAAATTAAGATCAACGAAAATCTGAGCAAAAATTCTCCCGAAGATTTTTCACCTGATGGAAAGTCATTTTACTACACAACTGATGATGGTTCCGAATTCAGCTATTTAATGAAATACTCTATTGAAGACGGCAGCAAGGAAAAGGTAATTGAAAAAGATTGGGACATTAACGCTTTCTATTTTACCCATAACGGTAAATATCAAGTAATGTTTACCAATGAAGACGCCAAAACCCAGATGTATGTAACTGAGGTTGCAACTCAAAAGGAACTGAATTTCTCAGATATTGACGGACAAGAAGTAAATGCTGCGAGCTTTTCCAGAGATGAAACTATGGCGTTGTTGACTGTGGGTAGCTCTCAACTTCCTACAAACACATATTCATACAATATTGCATCCGGAAAATATTACAAGCTTACGGATGTTTTAAACCAAGAAATAAATCCTGATGATTTAGTTAAAGCAACCGTAGTGAGGTATCAATCTTTTGACGGTTTAGAAATTCCAGCTATTTATTATGAACCAAAACAGGCTAATGTAGATAATAAAACTCCTGCGCTTGTATGGGTTCACGGTGGTCCAGGCGGGCAATCTAGGCAAAGTTATAGTTCACTAATTCAATATTTAGTAAATCACGGCTATGCTATTTTAGCCGTCAACAACCGTGGCAGTAGTGGCTATGGCAAGACCTTCTATAGAATGGATGATCAAAATCACGGCGATAAAGATTTGAAAGACTGTATTGCTGGAAAAGATTGGTTGGCTAGACAAGATATGATTGATAAGGATAAAATAGGGATTATAGGTGGTTCGTATGGTGGATATATGACAATGGCTGCTTTAACCTACGCTCCCGATGAATTTGAGGTTGGCGTAAATATTTTCGGGGTTACCAACTGGATAAGAACTTTAAAAAGCATTCCGCCTTGGTGGGAATCTTTTAAAGACGCTCTTTACACAGAAATGGGCGATCCTAACACAGCAGATTCAGTGCGTTTAAAGGAAATTTCACCCTTATTTCACACCGAAAATGTAACCAAGCCTTTAATGGTATTGCAAGGAGCTCAAGACCCTAGGGTTCTTAAAATTGAATCTGACGAAATAGTTGAAGGCGTTAAAAAGAATGGCGTTCCCGTGGAATATGTAGTTTTCGATGATGAAGGCCATGGATTTGTAAAAAAGGAAAATGAGATTGAAGCCTATGGAAGAATTCTGAAGTTTTTAGACCAGTATTTAAAAGGGAAAGAAAACCCTATAAATGATGATAAAAGTGTGGAAGCTACTGAGGTAAAATAGGTAGTTTTAAAAAATCCATTTCCATTATTAATGTTATGTTGCTTTAATTAACAGAGACAAAAATGTTCTGTAATTTACGAAAGCATTAAACCACAGTCATGAATATTGAAAAAGTTTCCTTTAAAAACAAAGATAAAGAACAGTTGGCAGGACGTCTTGAACTTCCATTAGATCAAAAACCCCATAATTTTGTGATTTTCGCCCACTGTTTTACTTGTACTAAAAATTTAACCGCTATAAGAAATGTAAGCCGAGCCTTGACTTCATCAGGGTTTGGGGTACTTCGTTTTGATTTTACCGGATTAGGTGAAAGCGAAGGCGATTTTGAAAACACCAACTTCTCCGGAAATGTGGATGATTTGATAGTGGCTGCCGAATTTTTGAAAGAAAACTATGCCGCCCCTACCCTGCTAATCGGCCATTCCTTAGGGGGCGCAGCAGCTCTTTTTGCTGCCGCTAGACTTCCTTACATTAAAGCTGTAGCAGTAATAAACTCACCTAGCCACCCATCGCACGTTATGCATTTGTTGAAAGACAGTGAAACTGAAATAAACAAACACGGGAAAGCAAGAGTCAATCTTGGAGGCGTGGATTTCACCATAAAGAAGCAGTTTTTAGACGATCTTGAAAACAAGCCGCTGCAAGATGTGGTAAGAGATTTTAGAAAAGCCCTTTTAATTCTCCATTCTCCTCAAGACACAGTGGTGGGCATCAAGAATGCAGAAGAAATATTTATAGCCGCTAGACATCCCAAAAGTTTTGTCTCATTAGATGGTATCGACCATTTACTCAGCAAGAAGGAAGACTCTCAATACGTAGGAAAGGTTATTGCAGGGTGGGCATCGCATTATGTGTCAATTTCACCCCAAGAGGAAGTAACTAC
>Ga0209075_1004409_pt1 | contig 11295 bp, 8 predicted proteins | sample Stecom2011_FD_187523 | JGI IMG/M metagenome (GOLD analysis project Ga0209075, IMG submission 187523) | Agricultural soil microbial communities from Utah to study Nitrogen management - Steer compost 2011 (SPAdes) (version 2) | ecosystem: Environmental > Terrestrial > Soil > Agricultural land...
CCTGCCCGATCAGACCGGGGTTTACTGTGCACACGAATACACCCTGGCCAATCTCAGGTTTGCCCGCAGCTGGTTGCCGGACGACAAGGCCCTCGAGCAGTTTGAGCAGGACTGTCAGGCCAGGAGGGACCGTGGTGAGCCAACCGTACCCTCCAGTATTGGTGCAGAAAAAACCCTGAACCCGTTTATGCGCTGGGACCAGCCGGAAGTGATCGAAAGCGCCCGGCAATATGCTGCAAGGCAGGGTTTGCCATGCGATTCAGCGGATGCGGTGTTCGCGGCCATTCGACACGGCAAGGACCATTTCTGAGCCGTTAATGGTTGAGTTCTTAACATTTCTTCTCACAGCCGTAACATCAGCTGTATTGACCCCCGGAAAAGGGCTCCCATAGAATCCAAGCCTGTTTGTTACCGTAACTCATTAATGTGCCGGGTTTCAGTCCATACCCGGCCAATACCCGGAAGCTGTGTTTATGTCGGTGAAACGATTGTCTTATGTGCTGATTGCCAGCACCCTCCTCTCAGGTTGCAGCACCAGTCAGGTTCTTGAAAACTGGCACACACCGTCAGCCTGGTTTGGCGAAGACAACAACACCGCAGACAGCAACAACCCCCTGGATTCTGACGAAGTCGTTGTTGCGCAGGGCGACGAGGGCCTTAAGAAATCGGTTGCGTCCGGAAACGGTGATCAGGCCAGCGACGCACCGCTGGACGACGCCATCGCCCCCGAACTGCGCAAGCAAGCCAGGGAAGCGCGGGAAAAACTGGATAACCCCCGTAGCGGTCAGGACATTGCAGCTTCGGAAACCGATTTATGGGACCGGCTGCGGGCCGGATTCCAGATGGACCACTCCGTTGACAACGCCCGGGTTCAGGCACAGCTGGACTGGTATGCCCGCCACCCCCGCTACATTGACCGGGTGGTTGAGCGTGGCTCCCGATACCTCTACCACATCCTGGAAGAAACCGAAAAGCGTGGTCTGCCCAACGAACTCGCGCTGCTGCCCATCGTTGAAAGCGCCTTTGACCCCTTCGCCTACTCTCACGGGCGGGCTGCGGGCTTGTGGCAGTTCATCCCGTCAACCGGCAAGTATTTCGGGTTGACTCAAAGCTGGTGGCACGATGACCGCCGGGATGTCATTGCGGCAACCGATGCAGCCCTTACGTACCTTGACCGCCTGGCCAACCGCTTTGATGGCGACTACACCCTGGCCCTGGCTGCCTACAACGCGGGTGGCGGCACAGTATCCAGCTCCATTCGCCGTAACCGCAACGCCGGCAAGTCCACAGACTACTGGTCGCTGAGCCTACCCACCGAGACCCGGCACTACGTACCCAAGCTGATTGCGCTGGCCAAGATCTTTGACGACCCAGAAGCCTATGGCATCGAGTTGCCTGCCCTGAAGAACGAACCGTTTTTCGAGGTGGTTGATACTGGCTCGCAACTGGATATCGCTCAGGCCGCAGAACTTGCTGGCGTCGAAATCAATGAAATCTATTTGCTCAACCCCTCCTATAACCGCTGGGCCACCAATCCGGATGGCCCTCACCGGCTGCTGGTTCCGGTCGAGAAAGCCGAGGGCTTCCGTACAGCGCTTGCCGATTTCCCGACCGAGCAGCGGGTGTCCTGGCAGAATTACCGGGTGCAGAAAGGCGATAGCCTGAACACCATCGCCCGAAAGTTTTCGACAACACCTTCCGTCATCCAGCAGGTTAACAAGCTGAACAGCGATCTCATCCGCATCGGCCAGCAGCTGCTGATTCCCTCGGCCACCAAGGGTTCAGAGACCTATGCGCTGAGCCAGAGCCAGCGCCTGCAACGCACCCAGGAGCGGCAACGGGATGGCAACAAGGTTAACTACACGGTCCGCCGTGGCGATACCTTCTGGGACATTGCCCGGGAACACCGGGTTTCGGTACGGGAAGTGGCGGCCTGGAACGGTATGGCGCCGGGCGACCCACTGATCCCGGGCAAACAACTGGTGATCTGGTCTAAAACCGCACAACCCACCAAGAATGTTGCCAGTAGCCAGCGGGACAGCGCCATGGTTCGCAAGGTGGGATATCGTGTGCGCCAGGGTGACTCGCTGTCTGCCATTGCAAGCCGCTTCTCGGTGAATGTGCGGGATATCGCATCATGGAACGATCTTAATACCAACCGTTATCTGCAACCCGGCCAAAGTCTGGTACTCTACGTGGACATAAGAAACAGCCCATAACGTGCGAGAACCATGACAAAAACACGGAAAGCACCTCACCTGACCCTGTCTGGACTGATCACATCCCTGGCCTTGATGGCCACTCCGCTTTTTTCCGCTGCTGACGATCACCATGAAAACGGGCCAGCGCCCGTTCATGGGATCGCCATGCATGGTGAGTTGAAATACCCGGAAGGCTTCAGCCACTTCGATTACGTCAACCCCGAGGCGCCCAAAGGCGGCTCCCTGAAGCTGTCCGTGGTATCCAACGGGTTCGATAGCTTCAACCCGTTTGTGATTCGCGGCGTGGCGGCCGCCGGCGTCAGCACCTACGTCTACGACACCCTGATGGAATCGTCCTCGGACGAGCCGTTCTCCGAGTATGGCTTAATTGCCGAGAGCGTGGAGTTTCCCGAGGACCGCCGATATGTGATCTTTAATTTGCGGGAAGAGGCCAAATTTCAGGACGGCACCCCGATCACCGCCAAAGACGTCGAGTTCTCGCACCGTATCCTGACCACTGAAGGGCACCCCTTCTACCGCAACTACTACGCGGATGTGCGCAAGGTCACGATCGAGAACAGTCATCGTATCCGATTCGATTTCGGCGAAACCGATAACCGTGAGCTGCCTCTGATCCTGGGGCAAATGCCTATTCTCCCGGCCCATTACTGGGAAGAGCGGGAGTTTGGTCGAAACGGTCTGGACGTTCCGGTGGGCAGTGGGCCCTACCGCATTGGTTCGTTCGATGCTGGGCGCTCTGTTACCTATGAGCTGATTGAAGACTACTGGGCAAAAGACCTGCCCGTACGTGTAGGACGTTTCAATTTCCAGCGCATCCAGTACGAATACTACAACGATGACACGGTAGCGCTGGAAGCCTTCAAAGCAGGCAACTTCGACTTCCGCCAGGAAACCTCCGCAAAGAACTGGGCAACCGCCTACACCGGCCGGCGTTTCGAAGATGGCCGAATCGTTCGCGAGGCCATCCCTCATCAACGCCCAAGCGGTATGCAGGGTTTTGTCTTCAACACCCGAAAGCCGGTATTCCGTGACCCGAAGGTCCGCCAGGCCCTGGCATACGGCTTTGACTTCCAGTGGGCTAACCGTAACCTGTTTTTTGATCAGTACACCCGGACCAACAGCTATTTTGAAAACAGTGAACTGGCCTCATCCGGCCTACCTGAAGGTCCTGAACTGGACATCCTGGAACGCTTCCGGGATCAGCTGAACCCGGAGGTCTTTACCCGCGAGTACACCCCACCGGACACCAGCGACAGCCGGTCCATGCGAGACAATCTGCGGGCGGCCATGGAACTGCTGAACGAGGCCGGCTACAGCATCCGTGGCGGCAAAATGGTGCATGAGGAAACCGGCAAGCAACTGAGCTTTGAAGTGCTGCTGTTCCAGAAGAGTTTTGAGCGGGTGGTGCTGCCCTTTACCCGCAACCTGGAACGCCTGGGCATAGACGTCACCGTGCGCCTTGTTGACAGCAACCAGTACATTCAACGGGTGCGCAGCTTTGACTTCGACATGATCACCCAGGTGCTGCCGCAATCAGACTCCCCGGGTAACGAGCAACGGGAATACTGGCACTCCAGTACCGCAGAGGTATCCGGCTCCCGGAATTTCATGGGCGTTAATGATCCCGTGGTAGACCAACTGGTCGACATGGTCATCCAGGCGCCGGACCGGGAACAGCTGGTGCACCGTGTTCGAGCGCTCGACCGGGTGCTTCTGCACAGCCACTATGTAATTCCGCACTGGCACCTGACCAAAGACCGGGTAGCCTACTGGAACCATTTACAGCGACCTGAGGTCACACCGAAAAATGGTATCGACCTGAACAACTGGTGGATCAACCGCTGATCCGCCGACTGTCACCAACGCTGTAACGAAAGGATTCCTCCGCTAAATGGGTATCTACATTCTCCGGCGGCTAGCACTGATCATCCCCACGCTGGTGGGGATTATGCTACTCAATTTCATTATTGTGCAGGCCGCACCGGGCGGCCCGGTTGACCAGCTTATTGCCCAGATGGAAGGCCACGGCAGCAGTGCCCTGGCACGGGCGGGCGGTGGAGATACCGGTGGTGAAGTCGTCACCAGCTCCGGCGACAGCCGGGGTTCCCGGGGCCTGCCACCGGAATTGCTGAAAGAAATCGAGGTGATGTACGGTTTCGACAAGCCGGCCCATGAGCGCTTCCTGAAAATGCTCAAGGATTACGCCACGTTCAATTTCGGCGAATCCTTTTTCCGGGACCGTACCGTCGTTGAGCTGATCATCGACAAGATGCCGGTTTCCATTTCCCTGGGGCTCTGGTCCACACTGATCATTTACCTGATTTCCATCCCCCTGGGCATTCGCAAAGCCGTGTCTGACGGCTCCCGATTCGATGTCTGGACAAGCTCTGCCATCGTGGTGGGCTATGCCATTCCCGGCTTCCTGTTTGCTATTCTGTTGATCGTGTTGTTTGCCGGCGGCAGCTATTTCGACTGGTTCCCCCTCCGGGGCCTGACCTCTCCGAATTTCGATGAGCTCAACTGGTACCAGAAGATTGCCGATTACTTCTGGCACCTGGCCTTGCCGGTGACCGCCAATGTGATCGGCGGCTTTGCCACCCTTACCCTGCTGACCAAGAACTCATTCCTGGATGAGATCGGCAAACAATACGTGGTGACGGCCCGGGCCAAGGGTCTGGAAGAGAAACAAGTGCTGTATGGCCATGTGTTCCGCAACGCCATGCTGATTGTGATCGCCAGCATGCCGGGTGTTCTGGTGTCCCTGTTCTTTACCGGGTCCTTGCTGATTGAAGTGATTTTCTCCCTGGACGGCCTTGGCCTGCTCGGCTTTGAGGCGGCCCTGAACCGGGATTACCCGGTGATTTTCGGCACTCTCTACATCTTCACCCTGATGGGTTTGATTCTGAAGCTGATCAGCGACATCACCTATGTGCTGGTAGACCCACGCATCGATTTTGAAAGCCGGGAGGGTGCATAACCATGCCCCGACTGACGCCCATCCAACAGCGCCGGCTGCGGAATTTCAGGAATAATCGCCGTGGTTTCTGGTCACTGTGGCTTTTCCTGGCCCTGTTCGGTCTTTCCCTGGTGGCAGAGCTAATCGCCAACGACAAGCCACTGGTGGTCTCCTATCAGGGCGATGTCTATTTCCCGGTGGTCCAGATGGTGCCCGAGGAAACCTTTGGCGGCTTTCTGCCCACAGAAACCGACTACCAGGATCGCTTCATCCGGGACGAAATAGAGGCCAACGGCTGGATCCTCTGGCCGCCGATCAAATTCAGCTACAACACCATCAACTATGAACTGAGCGTACCCTCGCCCGCACCACCCAGCGCCGAACACTGGCTGGGTACAGACGACCAAGGCCGGGACGTGGCTGCCCGGGTCATCTACGGCTTCCGGATTTCCGTGGTTTTTGGTCTGACCTTGACCATCGCTAGCTGCATTGTCGGCGTGATCGTCGGCGCCATTCAGGGCTTTTACGGCGGCAAGGTGGACCTGTTCGGCCAGCGCTTTATTGAGATCTGGTCCGGCCTGCCAATGCTGTACTTGCTGATTATCCTCTCCGCCATTGTCCAGCCCAACTTCTGGTGGTTGCTGGGCATTATGTTGCTGTTCAGCTGGATGGGGCTGGTGGATGTGGTTCGTGCCGAATTCCTGCGGGCGAGAAACTTCGAATACGTAAAAGCGGCCCGGGCGCTCGGGTTGGGTAACCGGCATATTATGTTCCGGCACATTCTGCCGAACGCCATGGTGGCCACCCTCACCTTTCTGCCGTTTATCCTGACTGGCGCGATTACCGGGCTTACCTCGCTGGATTTCCTGGGCTTTGGCCTGCCGTCCGGTTCACCGTCCCTGGGGGAGCTGATCGCCCAGGGTAAGGCCAACCTCCATGCCCCCTGGCTGGGCATTTCTGCCTTTGTGTCCCTGTCGGTGATGCTGACGCTGCTGGTATTTGTAGGCGAAGCAGTGCGCGATGCCTTTGACCCGAGAAAGAACTGATATGAGTGAGCTCCTGACCATCTCGGACCTGTCCATTCGCTTTGATAACGGCCCGCTGGTCGTAGACAGCCTGTCGCTGCGGGTTCGCCTTGGGGAAACCCTGGCGCTGGTGGGCGAAAGCGGCTCTGGCAAATCGGTGTCGGCCCTGTCTGTTCTCAGGTTACTGGATGCCCGGCACGCCCGTTATCCCTCTGGCAAGATTCTGTATCGTGGCGAAGATTTGCTGACTGCGGCGGATAGCCGGTTGCGACAAATCCGCGGCCGGGAAATCAGCATGATCTTCCAGGAACCCATGACCTCGCTCAACCCCTTACACACGGTTGAAAAGCAGATCACCGAAACTCTGGAGCTACACAAGGGCATGCGTGGCCCCCAGGCCCGAAAGCGTTGTATTGAACTGCTCGACCTGGTGGGCATTCCCGAGCCAGAGCGGCGCCTGAACAGCTACCCACACCAGCTGTCCGGTGGCCAGAAACAGAGGATCATGATCGCCATGGCCCTGGCCAACGAACCGGATCTGCTAATCGCCGACGAACCCACCACGGCTCTGGATGTGACCGTACAGAAACAAGTACTGGAGTTGCTGGAATCGCTGAAACAGAAACTCGGCATGGCCATTCTGATGATCACCCACGACCTGAGCATTGTCCGCCGCTATGCGGATAGAGTGGTGGTTATGGAACAGGGTCAATGCGTTGAGGAAGCCGCCACCGAGCAACTGTTCACCGCGCCTGCGCACCCCTATACCCGGAAGCTCATTGATGCGGAACCACCAGAAAACCCTCTCCCACCGACGGATGGTGGTAGAACACTGATGGAAGTCACGGGGCTGAATGTTCAGTTCCCTATTCGCAAGAACCTGCTGGGCAAGGTCAAGGAGAGTTTCCACGCGGTTCAGAACGTGAGTTTTGCGCTGCAATCAGGCGAGACACTGGGTATTGTCGGTGAAAGCGGCAGTGGCAAAACCACCATCGGACATGCGCTACTGAAGTTAACCGCCAGCACCGGGAGTATCCGGTTGGCGGGAACCGAACTTGGGCCTCTGTCCCAGAAGCAGTTCCGACCCTGGCGCAAGCGGGTCCAGATTGTCTTTCAGGATCCTTTCGGTAGTCTGAGCCCCCGGATGTCGGTGGCTGAAATTGTCCGTGAAGGGCTAGAGATACACGACACCAACGATGCCGAGCAACACGACGCCAGAGTGATTCAGGCACTGAAGGATGTGGGGCTTGACCCAGACGCCAGGCACCGTTACCCCCACGAATTTTCCGGCGGGCAGCGACAACGCATTGCCATCGCCCGGGCACTGGTGTTGCAGCCGGAACTGATCATTCTCGATGAGCCTACCTCCGCCCTGGACCGGACCGTCCAGAAGCAAGTGATTGAGCTTTTACGGGAAATTCAGGCCAGATATAAGCTAAGCTACATCTTTATCAGTCATGATCTGGCTGTCGTTCGGGCACTCAGCCACAAATTGCTGGTGCTGAAGAACGGCCAGATAGTGGAGTACGGGGCCGCAGAGGCTATTTTCCGGGCACCGAAACAGGACTACACCCGGGAACTGCTGACCGCGGCTTTCTTTTATCAGCCTACGACCAATTGACCGTTACGCCCGCCGACGCATGTCGGGGATAATGCGCTGAAACCAAGGAACACAGGGAGCAGATACCCATGGGAATCCTCAGTGGCAAGAAAGCACTGATTGTTGGTGTAGCCAGCAAACATTCCATCGCCTACGGCATCGCCGAGGCATTCGCCCGTGAAGGCGCTGAACTGGCCTTCACTTACCAGAACGAAAAGCTTCAGTCCCGAGTTGAGAAATTCGCGGATCAGTGGGGCAGTCAGCTGACGTTCCCCTGCGATGTGGCCAGTGACGAGCAGATTGACGCTGTGTTCACCGAGCTCAACAAACACTGGGACAACATCGACATCATCATCCATGCCGTTGGTTACGCGCCAGCGCATGAACTCGACGGTAACTATGTGGATGTGACCACCCGTGACGGCTTCCGTATCGCCCATGACATCAGCTCCTACAGTTTTGTCGCACTGGCCAAGGGCGCCCGCAAGATGATGCATGAGGGCAGCAGCCTGCTGACCTTGAGCTATCTCGGTGCGGAAAGGGTTCTGCAGAACTACAACGTCATGGGGCTTGCCAAGGCCTCACTGGAAGCCAACGTGCGCTACATGGCCGCCAGCCTTGGCCGGGAAGGTATTCGGGTAAACGGTATTTCCGCAGGCCCGATCAAGACTCTGGCTGCTTCCGGCATCAAGAGTTTCCGCCGAATGCTGGCCGAGAACGCCAAGCAGGCTCCCCTGCGCCGCAACGTCACCACTGAAGAAGTCGGTAACGCCGCAGCGTTCATGTCGTCCGATCTTGCCTCTGGTATTACTGGTGAGATTCTCTACGTGGATGGCGGCTTTAACATCACCGGGATGAGCGAACTGGAATCCTGATTGTCATCCTGTGAAGTCATCAAATAAGCCGGCTCCATGCCGGCTTATTTGTTCAACTCTCAGCAAGGGCTGTGGCAACCGCATCCATCCATTCCAGATAATCCGTCTCATCCGATTCCAGAATCTGGACACCCATCAGGTATTCCTGGCCCGTTTCACGGCACCACACAACCTCCACCATTAACCGAAACCGCTGCGTTTTGTGCCCAAGACTGATCTCCGCCATCAGCAACGAGTTCAGCACCAACGGCTCCGACGAGACAAGGCTCAGGCCCCTCGCCGAAATATCGCGAATCTGGCATTCAAGAGGAACGGCATCCTGTACCTCAACATCCGGTTCAGGTAACTCAAGCCACAGCCATGCCCGAGCCCTGGCGGTTAAACGATATTCCTCGCGATTGTCCTGCCCACCGGGTAACCCCTGGGAGCTTCCGAACTCGTAGTTATCATCAACCATAAGCCATCCTCAGTTACGGCCAACACGGATCCGGCCAACAACCCGGCTCAGGGTGTCGTCGAACTCTGCTGCACTCCCCAATATCCGGATGCGGCCTGATACGACCCCGGATACCAGCTCATCGTGTAGAAACTCACGGCGATTAAGCCCCAGACGGTCCACGAACACGAACTTCCGGGATGCAGAAATCTTGACCGCCAGTTTCAGCCTGGTCGGTTCCTCATCATCCTTCTGGGCGGCCAGTACAATCCAGCCTCCCAAACCAATACTATCCACCTGTTTGGCCGCCGCCAGCTCACGTTCTTTCTGGAGACGTTCGTGCTCCGCTTTCTCATCTTCCTGGCGCTGACGTTCCACTTCGGCCCTCTGTTGCTCCAGGGCTGCCTGTTTTGCCTCTTCTTCGGCCTTTCTTGCGCGCTCGGCGGCTTCCTTCTCCTTTCGCAGTGCCTCTGCCCGAGCCCTCGCTTCCCGAGCCGCCTCTTCACGTTGTTTCTGCTGTTTCTCGCACACCTTGAACAACAGATTCACGGTTTCCGAGAGCACCTCACCAAACGGTGTCGGAGCCGGTAAGGGCCGCAGGGTGTCGGATTCAAGATCTGCCAGGAACAGCGCCCAGTCCTGCAGGCCGAGCTTGACGCCGGCGCCGTTGGTCCAGAGCACTTCTCCACTATCTTCGAGTAGCGCGAACAAATAACGCCTTTGCTCAGCGGCGCCCTCACCTTCGACAAACCAGCGGCCGATAAAGCCCTCGGCCTGTTGCGGGTCTACCGAAGCCAGCGATAGCCAACGGCTGTCCCAGGTCAGGCTGGTGCCGCTACCCAGGGCAGGCTTGAGTTCCGGCACCTCGCCGCGGATACGCGCTACGATAACCGTCTGAATATCCGCCAAAGCGTTCTCCGGTAACCCCTGGCCGAGGGCCCGGGTCCACACATCCTGTATCCGGTCTCCTATCTGCTCGCCTACATGGTAAAGCCGGTTCCGGTCTCTGTCCGACAGTGCAGGATCACCAAGCCATACCAACCACTCGAGCAGTTTGTTGGCGTGTCGATACAGCTCACTGTCTGTGCCCTCGGACCAGACGCTTTGTTTGAGAACCTTGTACCAGTCTTCGATGATGAATCGACTGATGACCACCGGTAACTCACGCCCGGTCAGCGCCCTGCCGATCAACGCACGGGAAACCTGGTCGGCAAGACGCTGCCGCGAAGCACCACGCTCGGTCTCAAGAAGACGTTCACGCAACCGGCTGACCTGGTGCTCACCTTTCTCCCGGTCATCAAGCCATTGTTTACAATAGCTCTCCACCAGTTCGGGCTGGCCACTTTCAAAGCTGCCGGACACCGCGATAACCAGGCTGTCCAATTGGTCCAGCAACACCCTGGATGATCGCCCCCCGGTATCACTCCACCCCCGCCACTCCTGCAGGTTGTCCAACCAGTCAAGAACAACGTCGCTGAACACATTGGTTCCGCGGGTATCGAGCTGCCACGCCAGCCAGAACCGTAATCTGGCAATACGACTGACCAGGGCACGATGCAAACCACTGGTTTTCAGGAACACGTCCATTATCCGGTCAGACAGATAGGCTGCATTGACCTGGCGCACGGTCCATTCGATCTGCACCGACCGCAGAACGTCCGTTACCCGCTCGTCCCGTTGTTCCGTCCAACAGGAAAACAACAGCGGGCGCCAATCGGCATTGGACTCAGGTGACGATGTTCCGGCCGGATAGGGTAAATCCGGCACCCGGATACCCGAAAGAACCTGCGTAATCCTCTCTGAAACCACCTTTCGGGGGGAAGAGTCTGCTTGTGGTTTCCTGGCTGGCGGCGACATCCGTTACCTGTTGACTGGAAGCGTTGAAAAGGGTCTTCAAATAACGCAGTATAACCAACTCGCCGGGGTTTACAGCAACTGCAGACCGGCACCATTCGCGTTAATTATTAAACACCGGGCCCATAATGACAGCGTTACCCGGTGATGTAACGATCTGATTCGGGGAAGCACAACAAGATGTCGGGCAAGAAACTGGAAAACCTGAACGTGGCCAGCCAGGAACCACTGATCACTCCTGAAGCGCTGAAGAACGAAATGCCGCTGTCAGATGAAGCTGCCGAAACCGTAGCCTCTGGCCGCCAGGCCATTTACGACATCATGGAT
>Ga0209075_1004410_pt1 | contig 11295 bp, 10 predicted proteins | sample Stecom2011_FD_187523 | JGI IMG/M metagenome (GOLD analysis project Ga0209075, IMG submission 187523) | Agricultural soil microbial communities from Utah to study Nitrogen management - Steer compost 2011 (SPAdes) (version 2) | ecosystem: Environmental > Terrestrial > Soil > Agricultural land...
ACTGGAAACGCTACCCACAGAGATACCACCAGAGCCACTACCGGCACGGCTGGTAATCAGGTTGCGCTCGACTTTGGCCGACTCGGCACCACCAGTGCGCAGCGGTTGACGGCTGACCACAGGAGCTAGGTCTTTTAATCCGGAGAGCGAATCTTCGAATACCTTGAGCTCTTTCTTTGCTACTTCACGGGCTTTTTCTACCCGCTCAGGCGTGGGCTCAACTTCCTTCGGCTCTTCCTTGGGCTTTTCCGGTTCCACTTCTGGCTCAGGCTCGGCTTCTTTCTCTGGCTCAGGTGGCGGTGGTGGTGGCTCTTCCTTTTTCTTTTCCATCACCAACTTAGCCAACCGCTCTGGGATTTTTTCCGCTTCTAAACGATCTTTTTTAGGAATAGTGGTGTTTTCAATCAAGATGATAAAAAACAGACACAACAGTCCCAGCAGCGCCAGAATAACCATCTGTCGCAGGCGGTCCCCAGGAAGGCTATCCCAGGGCAGTAAGCCATCAACAAAAATAGTCAGTGGGGTTTTGCTTTTATTGCTCATTCCGCACCCTCCTCAGCTTTTTGCAACACAGCAAAGGAGATTTTGGTGTAGTCAGTTTGGTTGGCACTGACCATGACGTTGCGGATAGTCGAGTAGGGCACCTTGCGGTCGGCCAGAATCATGACCTCACGCTCAGGTATACCGTCTTCATTCAGCACGGGCTGGCTGCGGCTGGCACGCAAACTCAGCTCTGCCACTAGTGCTGGGATGACGGTGGTGCCATCTTCATTTTCAGCAGCCGCTGGATCAACAGCGTAGCCCTCAACAATAATGCTGTTGGCGCTAATCTGAATCTTCAGCACTTCATTGGGAATGGTTTCAGCGCTGGACTCTGGTAGCACGATATCTTTGTTATCGGGTGGCTGCTGGGCATTGGAGGAGTTGACCAGCAAGAAGAACACCAGAATGGTAAAGATATCCATCAGCGAGGTTAGGCTGAGGCTTGCCACTTGATTATGGCGGCCATGGCGCCGGGCCATACGCTTAGCGCGGGATGACTTTTTCATGCGTCACCTCCACGTCGGCGGTCCGGTGGTGCTGAGCCGATACCAATTTCAGGGAACAGCTCTTTCTTCAGACTAATACCATTGGTCATTTCGATGCGATAACGCACCGCGTCCATGGTGTAGACCATCAGCTCGTAATCGGTGTCGTCTTCACACAGCAAGGTGATGTTGTTGACCTCGGGGAAGTCGGCTTTGATTTCAGCCAGATAACTACGCAGTTTTTCACGGTCGTGTTTGCCATCGGCAGCAACAGGAACAATGGCGACTGTCTTGCCACTTTTTCGCTCGCCAATTTCATAGCGGTCCTGATAAATCAGCACCTCAAGGACAGGCTTATTATTTTCTTTTGGGTCCGAAGGCGGTGCTTCCTCACTCGACGGTAAATTCAACTGCAGAATAGACACCTGCGCGAATACCGCGTTGAGTAGCAGGAACGGAATCAGTACCACCATTAAATTGAGAAAGGCGGTAATGTTCAGCTCTACTTCTTCGTTCCCCGTACGCTTTCTTGATCGCATACCGGCTCCTTAACAGATTAACGAAAGTAGACGGATTACTGATCGTCGCCGTTACGTTGATCCTGTTGAGTTGTCACCTGACGGAACACATTCAGGAACTTGATGGAGGCCATTTCCATGCTATCAATCAACTTGCCGGTCATTGAGTTGATGAACGAGTAAGCCAGTAGCAGCGGGATAGCAGCAATCAAACCAAAAGCGGTGGTGTTCATGGCTACCGAAATAGAAGCAGACAACAAGTCAGCTTTCTGTGCAGGGTCGGCACTGGCGACCGCGGTAAACGCTTGAATTAGACCAATAATGGTACCGAGCAGACCCATTAGGGTGGCGATGTTAGCCAGCGTAGCAATGTAGGGGGTACGGGTTTCCAGTCGTGGCATTACTTCTAGCAGACCTTCTTCCATAGCCAGTTCAACGTCATCATGACGGCGGCTAATACGGGCACGCTCTAGGCCATAGGCAACGATACGGCCAACACCAACAGGGCTGTCTTTAACCAGATCCATAGCTTGACGAAACTGACCTTTGGACAACAGCGGGAAAACTTGGTCCCAAGTTTTTTTGTTGCGTGCTTTGGTCATCTGTAAGTAGATCACTCGCTCAACAACAATACCCAAGCCAATCGCCAAAACGATCAGAATGGGGTACATGAAAAAGCCACCATCCTGAATGAAGCTGATAGCAGTGGTGATCATTCCGGTATCGGCAACCGCCGGAGCAGAGGTGGGATCAAGGGAAACGGGCGTTGACATCAGGAAGTTCTCCAAACTGGGTTATTGTTTTCATTAGCGCATCACCATGATGTGAGCGGTTAGCGTTAGCGATGGTCTTTTTAGCAGAATTCATGCCGAGCTGCATCTGTGTTGCTCGGATGTTGGTGCTTTATTTGTCGATCTTTAATTCAGGAACATATCGTTACCTGTGGCGGACTCTTGATTTAGAATCCGGTAGTACTCCACTTCGCGCATTAGCACTTCTTGGTCCAGCGGCTCAAGCACGCGATTAAGCAGTGTTGAGGTAGGATCCTTTTTTTCTAGTTTTACTTCCTTGTCTTTCCAGGGCACTACGTTAAGCACGGTAGGTGCTTCCTGCGAGCCGATAATGTTAGTCGACAGGGCGGGCTCGGCAGACTTGTCCTCTGCCAGTGCTGGCAGGGAAAGCAGTAGTGAGCAGCAGATCAATGGCAAGTAGCGCATATCAGTTTAGCTCCTGCTGTTCGTTTTCTTGGTTGCTAGCAGCCTCTGGGCTGGCCAGGTCTTCTGTGTTTGGCGCAGCAGTGGGTACGCGCCGCTCGAGGTCTAGTATCCAGTTGGCCACGGTTTGATCAACTTGCCGTTGCAGCGCTTGGTAGCTATTGAAGTGTTGCAGCGCTAACGGCAAGTCTTGCAGATAGAGCTCGGCCAAAACACCAAGGTTGAAGTGCGCGCGGGCATACTTTGGGTCGAGCGTAATAGCGGCTTCGTAGTGCTGTCGTGCGTCAGCAAACTTGCCTTGTTCGCGCAGCGTTAAAGCTAAGCCATTGTGTGCATAGGGGTTGCTCTGATTGACGGCTAACGCTTGGCGAAAGGCTTGCTCGGCTTGTTCGTATTTTTTCTGCTGCGCCAGTATCAGGCCTTGATTAACCAGTGGGCCGGAAAGCTGTGGGTAGCGACTGGCAATGGATTGCAGCATTACTAATGCTTTATCCAGCTCGCCACTGCGCATGGTTTGCAGCGCGCGCGCGTACTCTGGCCCCGCTTGCTGAGCAATCGCTTCGGCGGCGGGGTCATGCGGTACCGGTGGAATATGTACGGCGTCGCTCTCGGCGGCCATGCCACCTGCACGTTGCTGGGCGTACTTCGACGGGCCACCTGCACCATCCAGACCAAAGTCTTTATCGCCCGTTGGCTTTGAGGCGCAGCCAGCAAACAGTGCCACGCTAGCAGCCAGTACTAGCGCACGGGCTAAAGGTGCAGGGACTAGGTTCACAGCCAGCTGTGGGCGCTTAATAAATGATGTCGACATATTCTTCTACCTGCTCAAACTTGGCAAAACGGCCCGGCAACAGTTTGCTCAATTGGGCGAAGCTCTGTTTGACCCAGTCATCATAAATATCTTGAGCTACCAGATCGGTGTTGGCGATGAGGATATCAATCGCTTGATCCTCATAGGGCAGCGCTTGTTCTTCCAGCAGCAGTTCGTACTGCTCTAGCTCAAGCTCGTCCAAGCCAGTGGGACGCTCAGAGTCGATCATATCTTTGGCGAGCACCTGATACATCTGGCCAATTTTAAAGTTGGCGGCAGTGGCGTACTCAGAGACACCAATGGCGGCGATATTTTCATAGCGTTGCAGAGCATCGCGCATGACTGTGGTCTTGCGCTCAAGACTACGACGCAGTGGTTGCGTCAGCTTGATTTGATTGAACTCTTCGAAGCGTGGTTCGGCCAAGGTAAAGGCAGCCCAAGCGCCCAGCCAAGCGACGCGATCAGAGCCTTGGTCACCGGACTGTTGATTGGTTTTGACCAGTTCGTTCAAGCCATTGTTATAAGCAACAGTGTCGCCGGTCTGCTCATACAGCTGGACTAATCGATACTGACCTTCAGCACGGAAGTCGTAGGGCTGTGGATAGCTGCTCAAGTATTTCTTATACAAGCGAATGGAGGCGTCCGGCTGTTTAGCACGGTCTTGCATTTCTGCTGCTTGCCACAGTGCCTGACGGGCGAGCTCAGGGTCTGTCTGCTGATAGTTGCCAGCAATGCGCTCAAGCTCCAGCGCGGCAGCACCGAAGTTACCGGTTTTTTCGTAGGCAACAGCCAACTTGTCCGGAATGGTTTCATTTAGCGGGTCTTTCGGATAACGCTGACGGAAGCTTTCTAGCACGGGAATGGCGCTATCGAACTGTTCGATTTGCAGATACAAGGTGGCGGCATCGAACTCAGCATTTTTACGAATGCTGGCATCCGGATAGACCACGCCGACACGCATAAACATAGCGGCAGCAGCAGCAAACTGCTCTTCACCTTGTAGCGCTTCACCCTGCTTATAAACAGAGGCGGCTAGACGCTCTTGGTAGGTTTTTCGGGTTGTGCTGTCCAAAGAGGGGTACTGCAGCACATTGCTATAAGCAAACTCGGCGACGTTAAAGCGGCCCAGATCGAACTCACCGTTAGCAATCGTACTCCAGCCGTAGATCAGTGTTTTTTCAGGCGGAGCGGGTTGCAAAGAGACCAGCATGCCAGCGGTACGAATGGCAGCTTCAACATCTTTGCGCGCCAGCTGATCTTCAATAACGGTGCTCAGCACTTGCGGTACTTGCTCGTGCTCAGGGTAGGTGCTGGCAAACTTCATGCTGCTAGCAATACTGCGCTCACGCCATTGGTCTTTAACTTCCAGCTGCTCTTCTGTCTCGGCAGGTAGCTGCCGAATTTGTGCCTGATAGGCAACCAGGGCAAAGAAGGCCGCTTCAGAACTTCTTTCGTAGCCCTCGTAGCTGTAGGCAGTGCGTTCAAACTCAGTGACGGCTGCAGCAAAGTGCTGACCGGAAAATAGGGCCTGTGCATAAAGATCATTGACCGCTGCCTGATCAGCCGCTGCAGGTGGGGTGTCGAGATATTGTTTATACCAAGCAGTCGGTACCGCAAAGTCGGCTGGGTTTTTCGACTTCTGTGCCAGCGCATGGTGGTGGCCGGCGAGGTCAAGAATGTGTGCTTTCAGCTCAACCACGTAACTGTCACGCGTGCCTGGATTTTTCGCCCAGAAATCGCTGTGAACACCGTATTGGCCGATAAACTTTTCTTTGGCGGGCAGCACCAAAGTTGGAAAGCCACCACGTTGGTAGGCTTCGATACTTAGGCTGGAAAAGGCCGGCGCTTGCAGGCTGTTGGGGTAAACCGTGACAAACATGTCATAGGTGTCTGCCGCATCACGGAAGCGTTCTTGCTGCAGATAAACATCACCCAAGGAGCGATAAACATCTGCCTCATAGGGGCGATGACCGCGGCTAGCAAACCAATCGCGCACCGAGGTGGCACCGCTCATGTTAGTAAAGCCAAGACTGATGACTCGCCATACGTCAGTCATTAATTTAGCTTGCATCGAGCCTTCATCATTTAGCTCGGCCGAACCTTGCAGGTGATCAGCGATAGTAAAAAACTGCGCCTGCGCGAGCTCGTACTCACTTAGTTTGAAATGACTCCAGCCTAGCTTGTATAAAGATTGCTCATAGAAGTCGGACTGAGTACCCGCTTTGACGACTTCGCGATAGGATTTCACTGAAGCATCATAGTCGCCATCAGCAAACTGCAGCTCGGCACGGCGGAACTGCGCTTCTAGATAGAGAGGGCTGTCTGGGTACTCGCTAACCATATCGCTGAGCGCTTGTTGTGACTTATCCAAGTCACCAGCAAGGTCATAGGCTTTCGCTAGTAAGTAGTAAGCTTCAGCACGTTCGGTAGGATTTTGGCTGGTTTTCAAGAGTGTTTCATAGAGCTGAATGGCAGTGCCGTAATCGGTATCTAACTCAGCACCATCAAGGCCGCTATAAAGACTGCCGGCTAAGTCTAAAGCAGCGTAACGCTGATCACGGGTTTCTGCCTGCTGCGCCTCACGCATAAAGTTTTCATACAGCAGTTTATCGACATTGTGATCAAGGTCGGCGCGACTGGCAGCAGGCGACTCCATCAAGCTCTGTTCTTGAATGCTGGCGTCTTTGTCTTCTGCCGCGGCCAAGGCAAGGTCGGCCATGCGCCGAATAGAACGACTGCGTTGCTCCGGATCTTGGAACAGTGAAACTGCGCGTTGATAGCTTTGTAATGCTGCTTGAGCAGAAGCGTTATCGAGGCTTTCTGCTTCAATGTTGACGTCGGTATTTTCTAAGTCGGCCAGTGTGGTGCCGCTATAGCGGGCGCGCTCTTGCAGTGCTTGATCATCGCCAGAATTGCTGGCGCAGCCAGCCAAGGACAGGGCGATAGCAGCCGCAATACTGTGTAAACGAAAAATGTTTTTGCTGATCACTGTGCAGTCCCCCGCAGGCGCTCACTAAATGAAGTGTCCTGCACGCGTGCCATGGCAAGGTGTGCTTCGGCAAGTTGCTCGCCAAGTTGAATGCGGTTTTGCGCCAACACTCGTAGAGCATCATTTTTTAGTATTTGACCGAGTTGGGCCATCAGCTCTTCTGTTGTGCTGATCATTTTATCGATGTCCTGACGGCGTGCATTTAAACGTTTACCAAGATCGCTACGGACATGCAGTGAGGCGTCGCGAACCAGCTGCTCTGCTGCTTCGATGCGTAAGCCGGCCATATCAATATCGGTGTTGGCCTGATCAACAGCCTGTATTTGCTGTTCACGATTCTGTGTGGCGGCACTGGCGATGTTGTAGAGCAACACCCCTTTGGTTCTGCGTATACGTTCGCGCTGGGCTGGCGCGACATTACGGAATTGGCTTTCTAAGGCAGCAATTAATTCCCAGCTTAACAGTTGATCAAAGTCGGCCAGGTCTTGAGGGCGGCGCATATCAATACGCTGTGGCATGTTGACGGAGATGTCCGCCGCTAACACACCAATTTGTTGTTGTTGGCGCTTCAGGTTAATCAGTCGGGCGCGAGCATTGGGTAGCACGGCTTCAAGCTGGACTAACTGATGGTTCCAGGTTTTTTCCAGCGCGGGCACGGACTGCTGCCAGTCGAGTAGCAAGGAGCGTAAACGGTCCAGTTCCATGTACTGGCGAAACTGCTCAGCGAAATCGTGTGAGGCGAATAGGCGGTAGAGATAGGGCATCTCTGGGCCGGCATCAGCCTGATAATCGGTGTTGGCCGCCATAGGATCACGGTCAACAGTGCTGGCCCGGCTGTGGCTTTTGAGCCGCTCTAGCCACTGCGTTTTGTCTACGTTGCGGATCGCTAGCTCCGCTTGGCGCAGCTCATCACGCAGCGCTTCGGTAGCAAAGCGGTAACCGGCCAGCGCTTGCGGCATAGCACCTAGCTCTTCGTAGGCACGCGGGGCCAACAGCAGCGCTTCTTGCACAGAATGATGGCTCGGGTTGCGACGAATCAGCTCCAGCCACAGAGGCAGGGCGCGGCGATAATCTTTGCGCTCAAAGTTGCTGAGGCCTAAGGCCAATAGCGCTTCGTTAGAAAAAGGGCCGTCCGCACGGACGCGGATAAGCGCCGCACGGGCACGATCAAATTGTTTTTGTTTGAGTTCGGTCAGACCAATGGCGAGGGCGGCTCGGTCTTTGAGGGCGTTTGTTTCTTCATCGCCCGGCGGCAGGTTGAGCACACCGTTGAGCATGCTAACGCCATCGGCAATGTGACCGGCTCGAATCATCGCCACGCCCATGTTGTAAGTGGCGTAAGAGCCCTCACGGGTATTGGCGGCAATGGCATGCAGGCTGGCCAGAGCTTCACCAAACTCTTCTTGGCTGATGCGAATGTTGGCCAACATCAAATGGCGGCGTGCATTTTTCTCTGTACTCATGCCATCAGTACGGCTGCTGGCCAGCACTTCGGCTGCTTCTTCTAGCTGTCCACGGCGATAGTTGAGCGCCGCCTTGTGTAACCAAGTCTCAGCACGCAGCTGCGCAAGGATGTCTTTTTTTAATAAGCGATTGAAAATTTCTTCAGCTTGTTCGGCCAAACCAAAGTTAACGTACAGTTCGCCGAGCATCAGCTCTGCGTACTCGGTGTCGTCGTTGAATAGCCCCAGCTTTTGATTGACCAGCAATTGCGTCATGGCAGCAAACTGCTGGTCACCATAGAAGGCGTAGATAGATTCGTTAAAAGCCAAATAGCGCTTGCTTTCCAAATCCAGTGGCATGGGTTCGGTGGGCATGTCACCACCAATTACCAGCAGCGCTGCTTGGCTATTTATCGCTATAGCGCCAGCAACCAAGACGGCAGGCAGCAGAGCCCGCCGCCATGACCGGCGCTTACGCGGCATGAGGCTTTCTAGGGCGCTGCTCATTTATTCATTCCATTCGCGGAATTCGAAACGATGCTGCATGGTGCTTAGGTCGTCGACGACCTGCATCTCCAGCATCTTTCTTCCAGGTCCCTTGGTGAAAGTATGAGTGGCAGTTTTTTGGTAATCCTTACCCTGTGGATCATAACCAGTGACAGTGGCTTCAAGCGTATGTCGGCCACTGGAGAGGTTGCCGTGATAAATACGGTGGATACCACCGTTGGTCAGCGCGTTGAACTCTTGCTCGTTGTAAAAGTGATAGCCAACGTGCTTGCCGTCTAATGTCAGGTTGACATCAACTAAGCGGATGGGGGTGCCAACGTCGACGGAAATAAAAATCGCGCTTTCAGAGCTCGGGTAAAGTAATTCCCGCTCAAGCAGTGAAAGGTCTCGGTTAAGCTCAAGCACACCCTGTTTGAGGGTTTGGATTTTGCGTGAGAGACCGTCATCTTCGTTAGCGGCCAATGAACCACTGAACAGGGTCGCGCAGAGCCCTGCGAGGAGAAGTTTGCAACTTATTTTCATTGGGACAGGCCTGATAATGCTGATTGTTATTATAACCGGCCCTTGTTGGCGCTCGGCAGTAGTGGCTATTTGTAATGAGAAGAAAGGCTTAAATCAAGTGCAAAGAGTCAGCCGGTTGGCGGCATTTAGGCCAATCGGCTGACTAAAGCGCTGTAGTGTACACTGCGAAGCTCTGAAAGCCCCTATTCATCCCTATGGAGACGCCTGTGCTGGACACCCCGCTGCGTATTGTTGCTGATGAAAATATGCCCGGCTTGGAGGTCTTTGCTGAATTGGGGCAGGTGAGCAGACTGCCCGGGCGCCAGATTTCTCGCCAGCAGTTGGCCGCGGCGGATGTTTTGTTGGTGCGCTCGGTGACGCAGGTCAATGCATCGCTACTGGCTGAGACTCCGGTGCGTTTTGTCGGCTCCGCTACCATTGGCACAGACCATATTGACCTGCCGTGGCTGGCGCAGAATGGCATCCACTTTGCTCACGCCCCTGGCTGCAATGCCATGGCGGTTGCAGAGTATGTGCTGCAGGCGGTGTTGGCGTGGTCATTAGAGCAGGGCAAAGCGGCGGCCGACCTCAGTATTGGCGTGATTGGCTGCGGCAATGTCGGCAGCCAGGTGGCCGCCCTGTTTACCGCACTGGGTGCGCAGGTGCGTTGTTGTGACCCGCCGCGGCAGCGACGTGGTGAGTTGGCAGCGGAGTATTGGCACTCGCTTGAGCAGGCGCTGCAGTGCGATGTGGTGAGTCTGCATGTGCCGCTGTCACTTGCCGGCCCTGATCCGACTTTTCACTTGCTTGGTGCCAAGCAGTTGGCGAGCATGCAGCCGCAGCAGTTACTGCTCAATACCTGTCGTGGTGCGGTCATCGATAACCAGGCGTTGCTGCAGGCGTCAGCGGCTACCTTGCCCCAGCTGGTGCTGGATGTGTGGGAGGCTGAGCCGCAAGTACCGGCTGCTTTGTTTGAGCGAGTTCGTTGTGGCACGCCCCATATTGCCGGTTACAGCGTGCAAGGTAAGCTACGCGGCAGTTGGATGGTCTATCACGCTTTGGCGCAGTGGCGCAGTCAGCCAACCATGCTGCCGGAGCCGGCCCCGCAAGTATCGCGCTATGACGGCAATATCGACAGCCTCGCGGAGGTGCTGGCACTGCTACAAAGTCGCTATTCCCTGCAGGCGGATCACCAGAGATTACAAGCATCACTCGTTACCGCTCAGCCGGCGCAGGAGTTCGATCAACTGCGTAAGCATTATCCGCCGCGCCATGAGCTGGCGGGGACAGTGGTGAGCGGCCACATCGCGCCAAACTGGCAAACACTGCTTGCTGCACTTGGCGTCACGGCAAACACTGCACAGCGTTGAAATAGGCTAGCGCCTTTATGACGGCAGAACTTACACAGGACAGAAGACAGTGCTGACAATCGGTTTGATCGTAAATCCATTTGCCGGTATCGGCGGCGCGACCGGTCTGAAGGGCAGTGATGGCGCAGAGATTGTCACTGAAGCGCTGCGCCGTGGCGCTAAGCCACAGGCTGCTGCACGGGCTGCACGGGCGCTGACAGCGCTGGCTGGTGAGTCGGTGCAGCTGCTGACCTGGGCCGGCGCTATGGGCGAAGACAGTGCGCGCCAGGCGGGCCTTGCGCCTCAGGTGGTCGGTACCGCCGCGGACCAGTGCAGCGCGGCGGACACACGCGCGGCGGCCACCGCCTTGCTTGACGCTGGCGTCGACCTATTAGTGTTTGCTGGTGGTGACGGTACCGCGCGAGATATTTATGACGTTATCGGCACACAGCTGCCGGTAATGGGGATTCCTGCCGGCTGCAAAATGCACTCAGCGGTATATGCGGTGAACCCTGAGGCAGCGGGGCGCTTGCTACAGCAAATGGCCCGTGGCGGCTTGGTTAATGTTGATGAGGCCGAAGTGCGCGACATTGATGAAGACGCTTTTCGCCAAGGCATCGTGCGCGCACGTCATTACGGCGTGATGCGGGTGCCGCAAGATGGTCGTTTTCTGCAGCAAGTTAAATGTGGCGGTGAAGCCAGTGAAGAGCTGGAGCAGGTTGAACTGGCCGCCTGGCTGGTTGAGCTAATGGACGATGCTGCCTATCAAGACGTCTTTTGGCTGATGGGCTCCGGCTCCACGGTGGCAGAGGTGATGTTGCAGTTGGGTTTGCCTAATACCTTGCTGGGCGTGGATGTCATTCGACAGGGCCAGCTCGTAGCAGCGGATGTCACGGCCACACAGATCCTTGAGGTGATTGGAGAGCAGCCAAGCAA
>Ga0209075_1004412_pt1 | contig 11291 bp, 6 predicted proteins | sample Stecom2011_FD_187523 | JGI IMG/M metagenome (GOLD analysis project Ga0209075, IMG submission 187523) | Agricultural soil microbial communities from Utah to study Nitrogen management - Steer compost 2011 (SPAdes) (version 2) | ecosystem: Environmental > Terrestrial > Soil > Agricultural land...
GGTCATATTGAACACCGAATCTCAACTGGCCTATCAGTCCAACGAGTTAAGAAACACCCTCATTGGGATGGAGCAACAAAAACTAAGCAACAAACAACAACTACTGAGCATTGACTACGAATTGATTCGGCTCAAACGCAATTACGAACAAAACATATCTCTGTTTGAAAAAGGATTCATAGCGCGAGAGGCTTTTCTTTTATCCAAAGAAAATTTCGAACTGGCCATGCGCGACAGGGAACTGAGGTACGAACGCATGATGCAGGACTCCATCTTCAGGGAAAACCAAAAAGCCCAGATGAATACCAGTCTGCATAACATGGAACAAAATCTGGCCATCGTTCACCAGCGCATAGAAAACCTCAAAGTGAAAGCGCCGGCAGATGGTCAGTTAGGCAGCCTCGATTTGGAAATTGGACAGTCCATTAACCGGGGGCACCGCATAGGGCAGTTGCACATACTGGATGACTATAAAGTGACAGCGCTGATTGATGAGCATTACATCGATCGGGTGCGCAATGAGTTATCCGCTACGTTTGTCAGGCAGGACAAACAATTTGATATTCAACTCATGAAAGTCTATCCAGAGGTTAGAGATGGACGCTTTCAGGTCGATTTTAGATTTTCAAGTGAGATCCCTGATAACCTCCGTACCGGTCAGACCTACCACCTGCGCCTGGAATTAGGTCAGCCAGTGGAAGCCGTATTATTACCCAGAGGCGGATTCTTCCAGAGCACCGGCGGCCAATGGGTGTTTGTCTTGAATGAAGCCGGCAATATAGCCACCAAACGCCCCATAAGCATCGGCCGCCAAAACCCGGTTCATTACGAGGTCCTCGAAGGCTTGCTTCCCGGAGAACGCGTCATTACCAGCAGCTATGAAATTTTTGGGGACAATGAACGAGTGGAATTGAGGTGAAAAGGGGGGAAAAGGAGAAGAGGGAGAAAGGAGACGGGAGACGGGAAAAAGAAAAAATAGAAATGATGATATTAATATTCTATAAACCTATAACCTATTCACCTTAATCGTTATGCCAAATAAAATTGAAAAATTTGAAGACTTAACTGTTTGGAAATCTTCTATGAAGCTTACAGAAAGCATTTATAAGCTGATGCAAAACTGTCCTGATTTTGGGTTTAAAAACCAAATAACAAGAGCCATTGTTTCGGTGCCCAGCAATATTGCAGAAGGGTTTGACCGCCAAACAAATAAAGAGTTTATTCAATTCCTTTACATTGCTAAAGGTTCAATTTCAGAAGTACGTACTCAACTTTATCTCGCCATTAAACTCAACTACATTGATGAAGACAATGGCAATGACTTGCTTTTAGAAACAAGAAAGATCTCTGCTATGTTGCATAATTTTATCCAGACAAGAAAAACGAAATTTAATTAATAACAATATGACAAGAATTGACAACGTGAAGACTCAAGTTCCTGTCTCCATGCTCCATACTCCTGTCTCCCAAAAAGAAAAGAGATGATTAGAACTACCCATTTATCCAAAATCTTCCGCACAGAGGAAATAGAAACCCTGGCGTTGAATGAAGTCGATTTCGAAGTAAAGAAAGGCGAATTTGTCGCCATCATGGGGCCTTCGGGCTGTGGCAAGTCCACCTTACTGAACATTATCGGCCTGCTGGACAATCCCTCTTCCGGCAACTACCTGTTTAACGGAACCGAAGTAGCAGGTTTTCGTGAAAGTCAACGCACCAACCTGCGTAAAGGCAACATCGGGTTCGTATTCCAGAGCTTCAACCTCATCGATGAGTTGAACGTGTTCGAAAATGTAGAACTCCCCCTACTCTACCTCAAAATTGCCAGTAAAAAACGAAAAGAAATGGTCAACCAGGTCCTCGACCGCATGAACATCAGCCACCGGGCCAAACATTTTCCACAGCAGTTATCGGGCGGACAGCAACAACGCGTAGCCATTTCCAGAGCTGTAGTCGCCAACCCAAAACTCATCCTGGCCGATGAACCAACCGGTAACCTCGATTCAAAAAACGGCCTGGAAGTCATGAACCTGCTCACCGAACTCAACCGTGAAGGAACCACCATAGTCATGGTTACCCACTCCTTACATGATTCCGGCTTTGCACACAGAGTAGTCAACCTCTTCGACGGCCAAATCATTACCGAAGAAACCAAAAAAGAAATTGAAGGGATGCTGGTATAGCGAAGGTAAATTTCAAAAGCTTGTATTTCACGATTGATCAGCACACGCAACACACAAAAAATGTCGGCATTGCAGGTTGCAAACCAAATTATTAACCCATGAAAAAACAATCCATAATCCACACTTTCAGGCTACTAACTAGAAATAAAATCTCTGTCCTAATTAATTTTTTTGGGCTTTCCCTTGGGGTAGCAGCTGTATTGTTAATTGCCGTTTACGTGCATAATGAATTATCTACCGACAAGTTTCATACTAACTATGAAAATATTTACAGTTTTGGGGCAACTGATTTTAATGGGACTGCTTTCATGCCAGGACCTCTGGCCGATTTGGTAATAGAAAAAATACCAGATATAGAATTTATTTCCCGCACGGATTTTTCTTATTCATGGGGTTTGGAAGTAAAGTCGCAGGAAGAAAATTTGATTATTAAAGACCTGATTTTTGCAGATTCTACCTTTTTTAGAATTTTCACTTTCCAAAGTTTAAGTGGGAATATTGAAAATGCACTGGCACAACCCAACTCCATAGTTATAACCAATAGTTTATCACATCAATTGTTTGGGAATGACGACGCACTTGGCAAAAAGATCCTGCTTCAAAACAAAGAATATCTGACTGTATCGGCCGTGATAGAAGATGTTCCTGCTAACTCATCCATCGATTTCAAAGGGGTTATTGCCATGCCAGTTTTGAAAAAGATTGAAGATGATGATTATTCTAAATCATGGGGCAACTTTAATTACGAGACTTTCGGTACGCTTAAAAGCGATGATGTAAAAAACATTGAAGCTAAAGTCAACGAGGCATTTAAAAAGGTCCAGCCCGAAAGAACAGCAACCGTATTTTCTTTACATCCTTTTCGCGATATTTATTTTCACAACCAATACAACGATGATAGTTTAAAGCACGGCAATTACCAGACGCTGCTATTTTTAGGCATTTCAGTTTTTCTTATCATCATTTTGGCCGTAATTAACTACGTTAATTTATCGGTTGCCAATATTTCTGGCAGGCTAAAATCGGTAGGCATTCGCAAAATATCAGGCGCACATAAAAGTCATATATTTCATCAGTTCTTTTCCGAAGCCCTGGTTATTGTTATGGCTTCCGGACTAATTGGTTTACTGTTGGCCAAAGGTTTTTTGCCAGAGCTCAATTATTTAACCTCATCGGGCATTTCAGTCGTACAACTGATTAACTTTAAGGTCATCACCCTCATTCTCCTATCCTTGATTGTTCTGGCTGCCTTAGTATCATTTATCCCATTCGTTATTACCGATAATCAAAACCTACAATCAGTCCTTAAAAACCAGCTGCACCTTAGCGGTCAAAAACCCAAGCTCAAATATGTTTTTGTTGCTTTTCAGTTCGTGATAACCATTGTATTGATATCAGTAAGTATTTCTATAAATAAACAAATCCGTTACATTGCAACAAAAGACCTTGGTTTTAACAAGGAGGATGCCACAATTCTACTTTATTTGGATGAAGACCCCGCTCAAAATTTTACCTTATTAAAAAATGAGCTTACTCAATATCCTGAAATCAAAGCCATGGCCAGGTCTCACTCTAGTCCAGGAACCATCGTCATGCAATGGGGTAAGGAACTAATTTTTCAGGGCGAAACAAAATCGATTAACTTTTTCACGGTACCTGTTACTCCTGGATATTTAGAAATGATGGGATACAGGATAAAAGATGGTCGCTTTTTCAATGATTCAATAACAACGGACAGGGGTGGTTTCATATTAAATGAAACAGCAGTCAAAGAATTTGGCATCGAAGCCGCACCAATGGAAGCCAGAATTACAGGTATGGGTGATGATGTAGGAAGAATAATCGGGGTAGTAGAAGATTTTCATTTCCAGTCGTTAAGAGAACCAATGAAACCCCTGGCCTTTTGCTTTTTACCCCAATGGGGCGATATGTGTTCATTGATTAATATTAAAGTCACATCTAAAAACCTGCCTGAGGCAAAAGAAATTGTACGCTCAGAATTCAATCAACTATTCCCTGAAAAACCATTTGAATACTTAACCATTAACGACTTGCTTGCTGACTATTATAAAAAGGATAACAACCTGAACAAAATAATTGCAGTATTCTCTCTTTTGTCAATTATGATTGGGTGCATGGGACTCCTTGGAATTATTAACATAACCATCGTCTCAAAGACCAAAGAAATCGGCATCCGCAAAGTGAACGGTGCACGTATTTCAGAAGTACTGATTATGCTCAATAAAGATTTTGTAAAATGGGTAGCCATTGCATTTGTCATTGCCACCCCCGTTGCCTGGTACGCAATGAACCAGTGGCTAGAAAACTTCGCTTACAAAACAGAGTTAAGCTGGTGGATATTTGCTTTGGCGGGTTTGATGGCCCTAAGTATTGCTATGCTCACAGTGAGTTGGCAAAGCTGGCAAGCGGCCAGGAGGAATCCTGTGGAGGCTTTAAGGAATGAGTAAAATTATTGAAACCATAAAATCAACCCAAATGATCGACTTAAAAAACATTTTCAAGTATTACGACAACAAATTTCAGCGCACTTATGTGCTAAAGGTCAACAACCTGACCATAAACGAAGGTGAATTTGTTACTGTAATGGGGCCCAGCGGGGCCGGAAAATCCACTCTTCTCAACATCATCGGTATGTTGGACACACCCAACGAAGGGGAATATACTTTCATGGATCAACCGGCATTCCAGCTAAAAGAAAAAAAGAAGGTGGAGTTTCACCGGAATTATGTGGGGTTCATATTTCAGGCATTTCACCTGATTGATGAAATGACCGTTGCCGAAAACATCGAAACACCCCTGATTTACAAAGGTGTGAAAAGCAAGGAACGCCAAGCCATGGTAGCTGAAATGCTCGACCGCTTTAATATGGTGGCCAAAAAAGATTTGTTCCCCTCCCAACTCTCGGGTGGACAACAACAATTGGTAGGCATTGCCCGTGCCATCGTGGGTAAACCCAAACTTTTGCTGGCCGACGAGCCTACCGGCAATCTGCATTCCGAACAAGGAAAAGAAATCATGAAACTCCTGCAAAAATTGAACGAAGAAGGCATCACCGTTATTCAGGTTACCCACAACGAGGAATTTGCAGCCTATGGCAAGCGGATTGTGAGACTGGTAGATGGAAGAATTGAAAGCGATGAAATAGTATCAAAAATAAAACAACCCCAATTAACATGATTTGGCAAAGCATAAAAGTGGGATTCAGGCATATTTCGTCATCTCGAAAATATGCTCTTCTCAACATCTCAGGTTTGACGTTAGGATTAACGTTGACCATAATGATGGTTATGCTTGTCCATTACGAATGGGCATTTGATAATTTTCATCCCAACAGGGATGAAATACTGAAGGTGCTTACCCACGATTTAAAATCAGGGGAATTACAATCGCATACCCCCTTGCCCCTTTCTCAAACTTTAATCAACGATTTCGCCGAAGTAAAATATGCTGCCGGTATTTATAAATTGCTGAATGAAGAGGTAGAAATAGAATACAGCAGTCTTTCTTATTCAGGGTTTACAGGCGCATCGGTCGAAACTGATTTCTTTTCCATTTTTAATTACCACTTACTCTTGGGAAACAAAGAATCAGCACTGAATGGCCCTGCCGACATAGCCGTTTCACGAAGCTTTTCAGAGAAGTTGTTTGGAACAGAAAACCCGGTAGGCAAAATTGTTACAATTGATAACCAGCCTTTTACCGTCCGCGCTATGTATGCAGACCTTCCCGACAATTCGGAAGTCAAGTTCGATATACTTTTCTCTGATAAAATCAGAGAAATAGTCTGGGAACAATTTCCGGTTGCCTGGTGGAGCGGAGGAATGCATACTTACGTGATTTTAAATGAGGGAATTTCTGTCGAGCAATTCAACGAAAGCCTAAAAGAAATACCTGAAAAATATTTTCCCGACTATTTAAAAGGACGTGAAACCTTCTTAACCACGCCCTTTAAAGGCCTTCATTTTAAAACGGATATCAGTGGAGGCCTTACCCCTGCCGTTTCACCTATGTACTTATTTATTCTCAGTTGTATTGCTCTTGTTACTTTACTAATAGCCTGCGTTAATTTTATTAATATTTCAACTTGTCAGACAGCCAAAAGAAACAAGGATACCGGAATTAGAAAAATTGTTGGAGCCAATCGAAATCAAATCATTGCCTTGCATCTGTGGAATTCATTAATCAGCTCAACAATATCTGTAATACTTGCCATTGCAATATGTTACCTTCTTACTCCCTTTCTCGAAAGCATTACACAACGGCCTATTGGTAATTATCTGTTTCATCAAACAGTTCTGGCCATAATTCTGCTAAGCGTATTGATGGTATCTTTGATAACCGGACTGCTGCCCGGCTTATATTTTTCAAAGACTTCTGCCATCAGCACCCTGAATTTCAAAGCAAAAAATGGAGCTTTCGGCGGCATAACGCGCAATGCCTTTATAGTAGCACAGTTAACCATCACCATTTTATTGATTATTGGACAATTTGCAATATTCAAGCAAATCTCATTTATGCGACATGCCGATTTGGGCTTCAACAACGAAAACCTATTGGCAATTCATTTAAGCCAAATTGAAGAGGACAACTATCAGGAAAGATACCGGCTGGCTAATGTCTATAAAGACAATTTAGAAAACCATGGGGCGCAATTTGGTTTTAGTAATGGAGTCATTACTGAAAACATCCCGGGTTTCTATTATCAAAACTCATTCACCCTCACTCCCAGGGATAGTAAAATAGACGAATGCCTGGTTACTTCCACCGCAGTGGATGAAAATTTTCTGTCAGTCTACGAAATTGACATGGCAGAAGGACGGTATTTTTCTGGAACAATAGAATCGGACAAACAAGCATTCATCATTAACCAGACCCTAATGAGGCAGATAGGCTGGGAAAATATTGAAGGTAAGTACATGCGATACCGTCATGAAGGGAAAGACTTTCCGGTAATAGGTGTCATAAAAGATATCCATGCCACATCCCTCAAAGAGGCTGTCGGCCCAATGGTTTACCGTTACGGGCAACATAACAATTCACCAGGCTTTGTAACCTTCAGGCTAACAGCCGGCCGCCAAAAGGATGCCATTGCCTTTATGGAAAAGACATGGAACAGCATGTTCCCGAATACTCCATTTATTTCTTTCGATGTGAAAGAAAAGTATTTTCAAAATTATACCGAAGAAGCGCGTTTGTCGAAAATCGTTGGAAGCTTCACGCTTCTGGCCATAACCTTGTCTATGCTGGGCCTAATCGGCCTCATTACCTTCTTTGCCGAACAACGCACCAAAGAAATCGGCATCCGCAAAGTCAACGGCGCCCGCATTTCTGAAGTGATGATTATGCTGAACAAGGACTTTTTAAAATGGGTAGCCATTGCCTTTGTCATAGCCACCCCTATTGCATATTTCGCCATGAACGAGTGGCTTCAAAACTTCGCCTACAAAACCGAATTGAGTTGGTGGATTTTTGCGCTGGCTGGGTTGATGGCTTTGGGGATAGCGCTGCTCACGGTGAGCTGGCAAAGCTGGCGGGCGGCGAGGAGGAATCCGGTGGAAGCGCTTAGATATGAGTAGTGAGAAGAGCAGAAATCAAGTCATAGGAATGACGGCGCCGTTAGGCATGATTATAAAAACAATTAATATAAGATTAAAACTTATTGAAAATGATACGTTTTAGAATAATTCTCGCAGTTAGAAACTTACTAAAGAACAAGCTTTACTCTTTTTTAATCATTGGTGGTTTTGCCATTAGCTTTACAGCATCTATACTTATAGGCTTGTTTTATAGTGTCGAGTCAAATGTTGACAGGGGTTTCTCGGAATACAAAAATATTTATCGCTTATACGATGCCAATAAGAACAAGGCGGAACTTGATTACAAGTTAAATACCGTGCTTGCCGGAAATTACCCAGATATAAAGAAAGCGTGTCCGGTTGGGCTCTCATATTTTCCAATAACACTTAAAGACCCCGAAACAAAGAACTATACACGCATCGAGCATGTTATTTCAACCAACGACAATTTTTTCGACGTGTTTTCAATAAAAACATTGTCAACTCTTGATAAACAACCTTTTAGTCAACACAACTCAGCAGTGATTACCGAATCTGTCGCCAAAAAACTCTTCGGCGATAAAAATCCTCTCGGGAGGACAATAGAAGAGGAATTCTTTACAGCCACAGTTACTGCTGTCATGGAAGACCTTCCTGGAAACTCAAGTTTCAAGGCAGAATTGCTCCTCAACAGTGAAAACGAAAATTTCCAAATGTCCATGGAGTGTAATAATGGCATTTGCATCTATCCAACTGAGCATGTTCTTTTGCTTAATAACGGCGTTAATCCTGATGAATTTGCAAAAAACCTTAATGCTTCCATTGGAAAATTCAACACAACAACCGACAGCCTGGCTTTACAAAACATCTCCGATATTTACCTTTCGACTTTGGACATGGGATGGTCTGACAGCCATTTTAAAGGCAACTCTAAAATGTTGATGATATTTCTGGCCATCGGCATTTTGATTGTTCTTCTGTCCAGCATTAATTATTTCAACTACACCATGTCCATTCAGTATGCCAAAATGAAAGAGATTGGCATCAACAAAACCAATGGGGCAGAAAACTCCCATTTGCTTGCTAATACACTGATTGAAGTGTCGCTCAGGATTTTCATCTCCCTTATTTTTTCGGTTATACTGGTCGCCCTGCTTTTACCATTGACCGAAGTTATTTTTGGTAAGGAAATTCAGATTGTCGATATAAATTTTCAACAATTATGGCCTGTATTCGCAGCAATTATTGGGGGAATTATTTTACTGAACAGCTTGGCTCCTATTTACATCTTATCGAAGTTTAAAATTTCTGACTTCCTAACCAAAGGCCGAAATAAAACGGGAAAGCAATTCGGGAAACAAGCCATGCTCACTTTTCAGCTTACTGTTTCCATTGCACTAATTGCAGTTGTGATGCTAATTTTCAAACAGATTCAACATGTAAAACATCACGACCTGGGATTTAACAAAGAGCAGCTTGTTCGCATTGAGCTTCCAAATTTCGAAAACCAGGAAACATTGAAAAAGGAGGTATCCAATCTTCCATTTGTAACGACCAGCACATTAAGTTTCGGTTATCCCGGCAATATAAATATGTCAATGGGTAGCGGTGTGCAAGGCGATGAATTTATGGTGAAATGCATTTACATCTCCGAAGATTTCCTTGAAACCTTTGGAATTAATTTAATAGAAGGCCGCCATTTGTTATCAGGAGATAAAGATCAGGCATGCCTTATAAACGAAGCAGCAATTAAACGCTATGGCTGGAAAACAATTGAAAATAAAAAGTATAATAACGGACGCGAAGGCGGATATGATGTTGTGGGAGTGGTTAACAATTTTAATGTACAGTCGTTGCATTCGGCTTTGACTCCTGTAGCACTGCTTTACGAACCTGACCGTGAGTTTAACACACTTTCACTGCGCCTTATACCAGGCAGTGTCAGCCAACAAATTAGCGAGCTACGCAAGGTTTGGAAGAGTCTTCTTCCAAACGACCCCATGGAATTTACTTTCTACGACAGCCAGTTTCAGGCAATGTATGAGAAAGAAGACAAGCTGGTAAAATCCATCACTTTCTTCTCTATTATTGCAATTGTGCTTACCTGCATGGGTATTCTGGGTCAAATTTTCCTGATTAGCATGAACCGCACCAAAGAAATCGGTATTCGCAAAGTCAACGGCGCCCGCATTTCTGAAGTACTGATAATGCTAAACCGCGACTTTTTAAAATGGGTCGCCATTGCCTTTGTCATTGCCACCCCAATTGCCTGGTACGCCATGAACCAGTGGCTACAAGACTTCGCCTACAAAACTGAATTAAGCTGGTGGATATTTGCGCTGGCGGGGTTGCTGGCGTTGGGCATTGCTTTGCTCACAGTGAGCTGGCAAAGCTGGCGGGCGGCAAGGAGGAATCCGGTGGAAGCGCTGAGATATGAATAACCCCTCTCTAATCTGCTTCTACCTTTTTTTCACAGCCGAAAATTAACCAAAGTAAGGCAACTTGAAAAAAAATTAATGATGACAAGATTTTTTAAGCAATTCAAAAGCGATAAAAAGAACTACCTGATTCAAGGGATTGGGTTGGTGCTAGGAATTGTGACCTGCATTTTTGTGGGACAATATGCTTATTATGAATATAGTTTCGACCGATTCAATGACGATGCCAGGCGAATATATCGAACCAGTGGCACGGAGGGAAAACTTCTGGCACCCTTAGCCGAGGAACAGTTGAGCGACGTTGAAAAAACGGCGCGATTGCACCCGTGTTACCGTGGGGTTACTCTTGTATCAGGCGAGAACAGTATACACGAAACCAGCGCGTATTATGGCGATGCTTCTTTATTTAGCATTCTTGATTTTCCTGTTATTAAAGGCGAAATAAAAGAAGCTCTGGCTCGAAAAAACCAAATGGCGATTTCTGAAAGTTATGCTCAAAAACTGTTTGGGGACGATAATCCTGTTGGGCAAACGGTCATTGTAAACGGTTCGTATGAGAATAATGTATCCTATACCGTTGCGGGAGTATTTAAGGACATACCCCGAAACAGCCACCTCAGGCTCGATGTTCTTTTTTCGATTGAAAACATATTGGCACACCAGATGTACACACAGGATGAGCCCTGGCGTTGGTCAAATTTTTTTACCTACTTTAAAACTACACATCCGTTAAATGTCAAGCATTTTGGCAATGATTTATATGCACTGGCGCATAACAATGGGAGGGAACGCAAAAACAATGAAGTCGGGACAATAACCGTTCAATTGCTCCCCGACATCCATTTTAACGGACAGTCCAATTATATGGACAACAACCCAAATTCGCGAGACATCCTTATCAAGGTTTTTACCGCGTTATTGATAATGACTATTGCCTGGTTGAACTTCATAAATATTGGGGTTGGTAGCGCACTTAAAAATAAACAATCCTATAGCGTAAAGAAAGTACTGGGAGCGTCTAAGCGAAGCATTTGGAGAGATCTGTTCAATAAATATTTGAGTTTGAGCATTATTGCACTTTTGTGTGCGTCGGGTTT
>Ga0209075_1004415_pt1 | contig 11288 bp, 10 predicted proteins | sample Stecom2011_FD_187523 | JGI IMG/M metagenome (GOLD analysis project Ga0209075, IMG submission 187523) | Agricultural soil microbial communities from Utah to study Nitrogen management - Steer compost 2011 (SPAdes) (version 2) | ecosystem: Environmental > Terrestrial > Soil > Agricultural land...
TTGCGTTTAACCAATCGACTTTGCTTAATAAATAGCGCAAAACACTTCCGATGGCTCCACCAATTGCTACATAAATTACGGCTTTCATGATTCTTTTTGTTCTGTCGTTTTCTTTACTTTAATCAAATACAGTACGCCTGCCACGGTGAGTAATCCCATGATAATGAAACTGATTAACGCGATATTGCTACCTTTTTTAATGACTTCAGGCTCAAAACTAAAGATAATTTCGTGATTGCCAGCTGGGATTACCAAACCTCTTAGTGTGTAATTTACCTCAAAAATAGAGGCGCTTTCTCCATCAATTGTGGCTTTCCAACCGTGTGGATAATAATTTTCAGAGAAAATAGCCAAGCCTTCTTTTGGATTATTAGCTTGATAAACAACTTGATGAGGATCGTAACTAACCAATTGGATGGACGCTAAGCTATCTGTTGGATAATTGTTTTTAATATTTTGATTATCAATGATTTCACTTCGGATTACTGCTGATTGTTTTGTGTCGATTTGTTTTAATTTCTCAATGATTTCATCAGCGTTATCTGCGGATTGTACTTGCGATACAAACCAAGCATTTCCGTTGGCATTTTCGTTCGGAACGGCAATTTGCTGACCTGTATTTTGATCAGTTGCGATGAAGTATTTGACATTCATCATGTTAAATACTTCAAAGTTTTGGTTGGTCAATAAATAATCATACAAATCCTGAATTTTCTTTGGTTTTGCTGCATGATAACCACCCAAAGATTGATGAAAATAGGAGCTTCTTGCACTATTGAAACCGCCTTGCATTTCATATACTCTATAATTGGATTGGTCTTGCAATATTTCCAAATCGGCAGGTGTCGCCTGGAAAGGTTGTTTCACTTGTTGCGAAGACACAAAGTTATCTTCATTTACATATTTCCTGTCGATACCAACCAAATCAATCACTATCAAAACACCAATAATCAAGATAGCCGATTTTGATTTTAGCTTTTCGGTTATGTAAAAATAAAGTACGCCTATCGTAGCCAAAATAAAAAAGCCGGAGCGCATGATGTCGTTAAAATACATCGATTTTCTGTCGCTTTGCAAAGCTTCGATAAATTGAGGAATCACTTGTCCAAAATACATCTGACTGAGGTAGTGGTCTTTGTCTGTACCAAAAGCTAATGTTGTCCCGACAATTGCTAACAACAACAATAGCCCAACCACAATTCCGCCTGCATATTTCAATGATTTTTGCTGAATATCTTTGGGTTGTTTAAAGAAGTTATTCAATCCAATGATGGCTAAAATTGGGAAACAAATTTCGGCAATAACTTGTATGGACGAAACCGCTCTAAATTTGTTGTACAACGGAAAATGGTCTATTAACCAATCGGTGAGGAAAAAGTGTTTTCCCCAAGATAATAAAATGGCAAATAAGGCTCCCAATGCGAAAATGTATTTTTCTTTTCTGCGATCGGAAAATAATGCCAATACAAACAAAAATATGATAATAGCGCCAATGTAAGCCGGAGCCGCTACAATGGGTTGATCGCCCCAATATCCAGGCGCTTGGCTAGCAAATTCTCTGGCTTGTGAGGTCGGAACTCCTATGGAAACCAACGCCTTTTCTGTTTCGGAATCTTTACCAAAATCTTCTGAATTTCCTCCGCCAGTAAGTCGTGGAACCAATAAATTAAAGGTTTCAAATAGGCCATAACTGTACTCGGTAATGTACTCATGTGACATGGCGTTGTCCGAAACTTTTGGCGTGCCATCCGGGTTCACCGTTAGCTCACTTTTACTACGGCTGCTGTGCTGTGCATATTCTTGCGTTGCCATGAGGTTTGTAGCATTGGCACCAATGGCCAAAATGCCTGCAATGGCAAACACTCCAAAAGCTTTTAGTAAAGGTAAATAAGCTTTGTTTTTGAGATAATAAATGGTGTAATATGTGGCAACAAGTAGCAGTAATAACAACAAATAATAAGTCATTTGGAAGTGATTAGTGCTGATTTCCAAGGCAGCGGCAAACATAGTAAGCAGCCCCCCGGCAAGGTATTTCCGCCTGAAGACCATAAACACGCCTGCAATCACCAAAGGCATGTAAGCAATGGCGTGAGCTTTGGCGTTGTGTCCGGCACCGATAATAATAATTAAATAAGTGGATAATCCGAAAGCCAATGCGCCAATAAAAGCGAGCTTTGGCTTTATGCGAAATGTTGTTAATAGGATATAAAAACCAATGAAGTAAAGAAACAAATAATCGGCTGGACGCGGTAAAAATCGCAAAACTGAATCCAAACTTTTTACATAATTATACGGATATTTAGCCCCGAGCTGATAGGTCGGCATCCCGCCAAATGCAGCGTTTGTCCATAAAGCTTCGTCGTTGTGCGATTCTCTGTAATCAATCTGAGATTTTGCCATTCCGGTGTATTGCACAATATCCGATTGCCAAATTTCTTTTCCTTGTAAAACAGGATGAAAATAAGCCAATGCAATAATTATAAAACCTCCCAATGCTAACAAGTGCGGAGTAAAGCGTTTCAAAGAATCCATCTTAATATATTTATTCTGCTAAAGTAGAAATAAAAGATTGTCTGTACAATTTTCAGTTAGCGTATTTTGCCCCAGAGTTAACAACTACGGATAATGTGTAAAGTAGTGCCGTAAAAACTAAAAACCACCCAAGTTGGGTGGCTTTGAATTAGTCTATTTCTTCAAAATCAATGTATTCTCCAACCTTTTTCTTTTCTTTGAGTTCCTGTTTTTTAGGTTGATTTGCTGATTGCTGGTACTGATTTTGTTTATTTTGGTTTTGATATTGTTTGTAAAAAGTCTCTTGTTGTTGTCTGAAATTTTCTTGTGCTTTTTTTGCCAATTTGTTGATTAATAATGGCGTTAATAACCGAACGGCAAACTTAAATAAATAGTAAAGCAGCACGATGATAAACAGCGTTCTTATCAAACCAAAAAAATCTGCGGTGTATAGCGTCATGTTGTAAAAATGTTTTAGACAAAGATAATAATATCTTTTGCTTTAATCAGGCTGAATTGTCACAAAAAACCGTTAAAGCTTATACGTTTATTACAAATCGGTTTTGGTTTCCTTTGATTCTGTTAGTTTCTTTTCAAGTTCCAATTGTAACTCTTCCATCACAGGTTTTACCGTACTTTCGGGCAAATCGGCAATGCGGATATACATCAGGCCATCGACTGCATTATTGAACAACGGGTCCACGTTAAATGCAACAACACGAGCATTTTGCTTAATGTATTTTTTGATTAATACGGGCAAGCGCAAATTTCCGGGTTCTACTTCGTCAATCAATCGGTCAAATTTATTCAAATCTGCTTCTGTTTCATTAAAGACAAAATCCTTATCTGCATCTTTGAGTTTTACTTTGTATTTTCGGCGTGGCGACACATATTGTGCTGCATAAGGGTCGTAATAGTTTGACATCATAAACTCAATCATCAACGATTTTGAAAAGTCTGAGAATTGATTACTAATGCTCACCCCTCCAATGAGATACTTGTGTTCTGGATAACGCAAAGTAGTGTGTACAATCCCCTTCCAAAGCAAAAATAACGGCATGGGTTTTTGTTGGTATTCATCAGTAATAAAGGCTCTACCCATCTCTATGGATTTCTCCATCATTGTGTGGAGCTCAGGCTCAAAAGTGAACAATTCATGCAAGTAAAAACCTTCAATTCCATATTGAGGAAAAATTTTATTTCCCAATCCCATGCGGTAAGCTCCAGCGATTTTTTGGGTATTATCATCCCACAAAAACATGTGAAAATAATGACGATCATATTTGTCCAAATCAATAGCTTGGTTAGTTCCTTCGCCCACGGCACGAAAAGTAATTTCACGTAAACGCCCAATTTCTCTAAGTATATTAGGGATTTTGTCTGGTTCAGCCAAGAATACCTCGTAGTTTTTGCTTTGCAAAAGTCTGGAATCGGTATGCTCGCGCAGATACTCAATTTCGGTAATCAGCATTTCTTGTGTAACCGGACGGGCAATTTCTTGTGGGGGAGGAGCAGGCAACTTAAATGAAGGCATTTTGATAAAACGCTTTTCATTTTTCTGAATTGCATTGGCGAGTAAATAGGTTTTTTGTCGGAGAAATTTTCCGTACTCTTCAATATTTGTAGCATGTTCATTTTGCTCATCAACCGAAATAGGTCGGCCAATCCGAATCCTGATGTTTCGTTTGTGCTGACTTAACATTTCAGAAGGTAGCTTAGCCGATTGCAAAATCGGGCTCATCTTTGCCAAAGTGTAAAAGGTAGGGCTGTTTTTCGCATGAAAATAAATAGGAATAACCGGCACTTGCGATTTGTGAATAACCTTTAAGGCTACTTCTTGCCAAGCGCGATCCACATAGCCTTCTTCATCCTTAACATTGGATACTTCACCCGATGGAAAAATACCCAACGGTTTCCCTGACTTCACGTGTGCCAATGCCTCTTTGATGCCTTTTACACTGGATTTAGCTTCTTTTTTGTTTTCAAATGGATTGACAGGTACCACATAAGGCTCCAATGGCTCAATCATTTGCAAAAGAAAATTGGCCATCACTTTGTAATCAACATTTTGCTCCAACATCATTTTTAGCAAAATAATGCCATCTGCGGCACCCAACGGATGATTGGAAATGGTAATATACGCTCCTTGTTTGGGCAATCTTTTTAATTCTTCGGGATCTATTTCATAAACAAAACCAAATTCTTGAATGATGGCATCCAAAAACTCAATTCCTTGTAAATGCTTGTGTTTATCATAAATTTTATTAGCCTCGTCAATCCCCATCAACTGAATCAGTATTTGGCTAATAAATGTACCTAAGGAACCTAAGCGGTTGAGCTTGGTTACATCGGCTATTTGTTTTGGTGTTACTATTGGCATTGAACATAAATTATTAGACAAATATATCAAATTATTACACCTGAAAGTCATTTTTGTTGGTACAGCCCTAAAATCTTTATGCCAAAAGATGTGAAAATTTTTATCATTGGTAGATTTTTGATTATTTTTGGCGCTTATTATTTTAGTTATGAAGATATTATCTTATAATGTAAATGGTATTCGGGCTGCCATCAAAAAAGGTTTTTTGGAATGGTTGCAAGCTGCAAACCCCGATATTATTTGCTTGCAAGAAATTAAAGCCACAGAAGATCAGATTCCGATTGATGAAATTAAAGCTGCAGGATATCCTTATCAATACTATTATTCTGCACAAAAAAAAGGTTACAGCGGCGTGGCTATTTTGTCAAAAATAGAGCCAAAACAAGTCGTTTTCGGAACAGGAATTGACTATATGGATGCCGAAGGAAGAAATGTACGTGCCGATTTTGATGAGTTTTCTGTCATGTCACTGTATCTACCTTCTGGAACCAATATTGATCGATTGGATTTTAAATTCCAATATATGGATGATTTTAGGACGTATGCCAATGCACTTAGCAAAGAAATTCCTAATTTAATCATCGGTGGAGATTACAACATTTGTCACCAAGCCATCGACATCCATGATCCGGTTCGGAATGCGAAAGTTTCTGGTTTTTTGCCAGAGGAGCGCGCTTGGTTAGATGCTTTCATGAAAGATGGATTTGTCGATACTTTTCGGATGTTTAACAACGAGCCTCATCAATACAGCTGGTGGAGTTACCGAGCCAATGCAAGAAATAACAACAAAGGCTGGCGCATTGATTATCTTTTGGCAGATGAACAAATGAAAGAAGAAATTGAAAGGGCTTATATTTTGCCTGAAGCCAAACATTCAGACCATTGCCCGATAGGAATAGAATTAAAAATGTAAATAACTACAATTATGATAAAGAGAATAATCGCAGCCGGAATAATACTTACAACCATGTCATCATGCGTAAGTCGGCGTTTGTACAACGAACTAAATGATAAATACGAGCAATCTGCCAACGAAATGGACTTGATGAGAAGCGAGTACAATCAATTAGCGGCACGAAACAATGATTTGGAAAACACTACTACTGATTTGCGTGAATTGTACAATCAAGTGACCAAAGAACGTGATGAATTACAAAGTAAATACAAACAGTTAGAGAAAAGCTACAACGACCTGGAAAATACCAGTGCGGAAGCCATACAATCCGAAATAGAAAGATTAAATCACCTAAAAGGTACTTTGGACGAGCGCACACAACGGGTAAATGAATTGGAAGGGAAGCTTAATGCGATGAATCAAAACCTTAATAAACTAAGAGAATCCCTCTCTGATGCTTTGTATTCGTTTGAAGGAAAAGGATTAACCGTTGAGCAAAAAGATGGAAAAGTATATGTGTCGATGGAAAATAAATTGCTTTTCCCGTCGGGCAGTTGGACAGTAAGTTCACAAGGTCGTGAGGCGGTGGAAGAACTGGGCAAAGTATTGGCAAACAATCCTGATATTGCCATTTTGATTGAGGGTCATACCGACTCAGATCGTATCACAGGTAATTTGGGCGGTGGTGTGACCAATAACTGGGATTTATCGACCAAAAGAGCAACCGCTATTGTGAATATTCTGGAAGAAAATCCGAGTATTGTGCGTAAAAACTTGACGGCAGCCGGGCGTAGTGAGTTTGCCCCAATAGCCTCAAATAATACCACAGATGGTAAAGCTAAAAACCGTCGCATTGAGGTTGTACTTACTCCTAATCTGGACGAAATCAACAAACTGTTGAGTGAGTTGTAAAAATAAGGTTAACAAAAATACTTATTCAATTATTAACCACATAGAATGTACGGTGCAAGAAAAGCCTATGTTTTATGTGGTTAAATATTCTTTGTTGTCTGCTAAAAAAAAATGATAAAAATGAATTTACGATTTTTGATAACGTTATTATTTGCCAATATAGCTTTTACACAAACAAAAGAATATCGGGAATATCACGATAACCAACAATTAAAAACTGAAGGACAAACGGACGAAAGTAGAAATAAGATTGGTGAGTGGAAAGAATATCACGAAAACGGTCAATTATGTTTAATTGAAAATTATGAGAATGGGAAACGATATGGAGAACGAAAAAGGTATCATGATAATGAGAAGTTGTGGTTAATCGAGAATTATGTAGATGGAGAATTACATGGCGAGTGGAAATATTACAACTATATTGGAGAGCTAAGGGCAACCAGAAATTATATGAACGGAGAAAAACACGGCGAATGGAAAACTTATCACAAAAATGGACAGTTAGAGGAAATCGAAAATTATATGAATGGAGAACCCCACGGAGAATGGAAATACTATAGTTATAAGGGGCAGTTAATGATAGTCGGAAGCTATGTAGATGGAAAGAAACAAGGCGAATGGAAAGAATATTACAGAAACGGACAGTTGGAATCAATTGCAACCTATGCGAGTGGAGAACGACACGGAGAACAGAAATATTATTACAATAACGGGCAGTTAATGATAATCGAAAATTATAAGAATGGAGAACAACACGGAGAACAGAAATATTATTACGATAACGGGCAGTTGAAGACAATTATAAATTATGAAAATGGGAAAATAGCAAACTAAGTTGTAGTTTATTAGCTATTTTATAATTAGTTAAATAAAAAGAAACTATCTGAAAAACATTTAATTCTGTCATTCCGAACTTGCTTCGGAATCTAATAAATTGACAAACAAATTGTCTATAAGAAACTGAAACAAGTTCAGCTTGACAACATAAGAGAAGTGCTTTTCAGACAGTTTATATCTGAATTATTTAAAAGCCGGGAATCCGGTAACGTCCATTCCGGTAATCAGCAAGTGAATGTCGTGTGTACCTTCATAGGTAACTACCGATTCAAGGTTCATCATGTGTCGCATGATAGAATATTCACCTGTAATCCCCATTCCGCCTAACATCTGACGAGCATCACGGGCAATATCCATTGCCATGGCAACGTTGTTTCGTTTTGCCATCGAAATCTGTGCCGATGTGGCTCTGTCCTCATTACGTAAAACGCCCAATCGCCAAGTTAATAATTGTGCTTTGGTGATTTCCGTAATCATTTCTGCTAATTTTTTCTGCTGTAACTGTGTGGCACCGATTGGTTTGTCAAACTGTATGCGCTCTTTGGAGTAACGCAAAGCCGTGTCATAACAATCCATTGCTGCTCCAATAGCTCCCCACGCAATTCCGTATCTTGCCGAGTCCAAGCAACTTAGTGGCGCACCTAAGCCTGAACGTCCAGGCATCAAGTTTTCTTTCGGAACTTTTACGTCATCAAAAATCAATTCGCCAGTGGATGATGCACGCAACGACCATTTGTTGTGGGTTTCTGGCGTAGAAAAACCTTCCATGCCGCGTTCCACTATTAAACCATGGATTCGTCCTTCTTCGTTTTTCGCCCACACCACAGCGATGTCAGCAAATGGAGCGTTTGAAATCCACATTTTGGCACCATTCAACAAATAATGGTCGCCCATATCTTTGTAATTGGTTACCATTCCGGACGGGTTGGAGCCATAATCAGGTTCGGTTAATCCGAAACAGCCAATCATTTCACCTGTGGCTAATTTTGGTAAATATTTTTTGCGTTGTTCCTCAGTACCGTATTTCCAAATTGGGTACATCACTAAAGAAGATTGTACAGACGATGTAGAGCGAACGCCCGAATCGCCTCTTTCGATTTCTTGCATGATCAAACCATAAGAAATTTGATCTAACCCTGCACCACCATATTCTTCCGGAATATAAGGGCCAAAACCACCGATTTCACCCAAACCTTGAATTAATTGTTGTGGAAACTCAGCTTTTTGGGCATATTCTTCGATAATAGGAGAAACTTCTCTTTTTACCCATGCACGGGCTGCGTCTCTCACAAGTTTGTGCTCATCGGTCAGTAAATCATCTAACTGATAATAATCCGGAGCTTGGAATAAATCGGGTTTCATATAATAATGATTATTTTAATTAATTTTTAAGCAACAAAAATACACAAATATTATCACAAAGTGAAAAGATTTTTAAACGAGAGGCGATAGGTGGAAGTTATCAGTGAGTGGTTGATGGTTTTTCTAATTTGAGGAAAATACCGATGAGTAGAGCCGTGAGTGCATAAAAAATTTCCATGATAATCCCAGAGGTTTTCCAAATAACATAGTTGGTAACAAACACACCTATGATAGTAGTTGATATTAATATAGTTTTAGCTATTGGTGTAGGTGTATTTAATTGGTTTAGAATAATAAAAAGAAGTGTGTAAATTGCAAAAACAGGAAGCGAAAATATTGTTGAAAAAAACAAATAGAAGATGATTTCTCCCAAAATATCAGAATGATATGGTTCACTTATAAATTGGAATAAACTGAATAAAAGGGATGAAATTAATAAAGTTCCAAACCAATGCTTAAATAAGTAAGACCATTTCCAATCAACTTTTTTTACATTTTTATTTTTAATATACAAGAGAATTAAAAAAGTGGGTATAGATAGTACAATGCACCAAATCAGCAAGTTTAAGTGCGCTCCATTAGCGATATTGATAAAGAAAAGCTTGTTTTTTAATGTAAATAAATCATGTATTTCCATTCTAATGCTACTGGATAATTATCTTTTCCAAAGTTTCATACTTTGGAAAAGATTATAAGTTACTATCAGTTAAAAAAGCTGCTTTATACTTCTATCGAGTCGCCAATTGGCAATAGAATCAACTCTTTCTTTTTATTCGCAAACTTTTGTTTAGCCACTTCATGGTCTATTTTTATGAACCCGAAAGTGTCGTAATGGTAACCCAAAACATGATTGACATCTAAATATTCTGCTGCGATGCTGGCATCATCTACATCCATGGTGAAATTATCTCCAATAGGTAAAATTGCCAAATCTAATGGGTTGCGCATAGGCACGAGTTTCATGTCTAAGGTGAGTGCGGTGTCGCCTGCAATGTAAATGTTTTTTTCTTCGGCTTCAATCACAAAACCACCGGGTTGTCCGCCATAGGTGCCGTCTGGGAAACTGCTCGAATGGATAGCATTGACATACTTTACTTTACCAAAATCAAATTGCCATGAGCCTCCATGGTTCATCGGGTGAGTTTTAAAGCCTTTGGCTTCGTAATATCCAGCGATTTCGGCATTGGAAACAATAGTTGCCCCAGTGTTTTTAGCAATGGCTTCAACATCCAAGATATGGTCGCCATGTGCATGTGTTACCAAGATGTAATCTGCTTTTAAGTCGTTGATATCTATGTGTTTTGCCAATTCGTTTCCCGAAATAAAAGGATCTACGATGAGGTTTTTTTCGTTAACTCCAATCGCTAAAGATGCGTGTCCAAGGTAGGTTATTTTCATATATTAAAGCGTTTAAAATTAGTGCTATTGAAAGCAATAAAGATATGAAAAATGTGCTTAACGACAAACGTTTTAATTCTGGATCTAATAACCGAGGGTTTTTTGCCTTACTCACTACGGCAATATTTTTAAACAGAGGTACAAACCCAATGACAAAAACAAATTGATACCATTTTGTAAACGAATTAAAGGCATATTGGACAATAAAAATTATAGCGATAGTAATAAGAAACCAATGGTATTGCTTGGCTTTTTCAAACCCCATTTTTACGACCAAAGTGTTTTTTCCCATGGCGGTATCATTTTCTATATCGCGCATATTGTTCATATTTAATACAGCGATACTCAATAAACCAATGCTGATTGCAGGAAATATTAGGTTTATATCCAAATTGTGACCAAATAAATAAAAAGGTCCTAATGTGCTGACCAATCCAAAAAAAACAAACACAAACAAATCGCCCAAACCACGGTAGCCGTATGCAGATTTCCCTACGGTGTATTTAATGGCTGCCCCAACACTTGCGATGGCTAAAAAGAGATAAATCAATGCCGAAATGAAGTTTTCTTTGCCAAAAGAAGTGTAAATCACCCCAACCGATGTGAGCAATGATAAAACTGAAGTAATAATCATGGCATTTTTCATTTCTTTTCGGGTAATTTCTCCGCTTTGCACCGCCCGTTTTGGGCCCACGCGATTGTCGTTATCAGTGCCTTTTACTGCATCGCCATAATCATTGGCATAATTAGATAACACTTGAAAAAACAAGGTGGTTAGCAAACACAAAACAACGATTGTGTAATAATTATCCTGATGCCCGTGCGCTTGAAACGCCGCTGCACTTCCGACTAATATGCCCGAAATCGACAAAGGCAAAGTACGCAAACGAGCTGCTTTAATCCATTTTTTCATAATAGTTGCTTTACATCCAACGGTATTTGTCTTTTTCAATTTTATACAGCCATTCGTTGGCTAAAGCTTGGAGTTTTTTA
>Ga0209075_1004416_pt1 | contig 11283 bp, 8 predicted proteins | sample Stecom2011_FD_187523 | JGI IMG/M metagenome (GOLD analysis project Ga0209075, IMG submission 187523) | Agricultural soil microbial communities from Utah to study Nitrogen management - Steer compost 2011 (SPAdes) (version 2) | ecosystem: Environmental > Terrestrial > Soil > Agricultural land...
TCGAGTAGGCATCCCGAAACCAGACGGCAGTGAACGGGAACTGGGTATCCCCACCGTCACCGACCGTCTGATACAGCAAGCACTGCTGCAAGTGCTGTACCCTTTGGCCGACCCAACGTTTAGTGAATACAGCCACGACATCCTGGTCGACCGACTGAAGAAGCGCGTGAACGACGCCGGAGTGATTCGGCTGGTTCGGGCGTATCTGAATGCGGGCATAATGGACGGTGGTGTCGTCACCGACCGCCACCAGGGCACGCCGCATGGCGGACTGATGATCAGGCAGCCGACCCGACGCAATGGAGGTCGCCGTGTTGCACAGGTCGTGGAGCGGCTTCGCCACCGCCTGAGAGCTCTGCACCTTAAGCAGTGACGACTGGGCAAGACTATCCGCCGGGAGCTTTTGCGCCTTGGCGCGAGCCCCTGGGTGGCGGAATCGGTGGCTGTCCTGAGTCGTCGCTGGTGGCATAACGGCCGGTCTGCCATCCACAACATGCTGACGATTGCATACTTCAATCGGTTTGGAGTGCCACGTCTCTCATGATACCTCAACTTCTCGAACTGTCCGGTGCGGACCCGCTTGCCGGGTGGTGTGGGAGGGGCGAAGCCCTATCCCAATGTCCTGAAACATCGGCCTATGAACACTCTCTTGATTAGCTCAAAAAAATATGTCTCAATATGGAATGCCAGCATATGCTATGCTAGCATACCAAATAAGGAATGCATTTTTGTGTTCTTTGACTCAGCCTGATTGGACCGATACAGAAGCACGTTCGGCCGCCAGGTTTCAGGTACAAAAAACAATTGAAATACCGGAGGGTCGAAATGTTAACAACAAAAAGATCGGCAAGGCTTGATAGAGGGAAGATTCCAAGGAGGCCTGCGTTGAGGTGTTCCGCTTTGGCTTCAGGCGTGGCGCTTTCTTTGGGATTGGTTGCGTCCGCTAGTGCTTTCCAGGTCAATACAGGTAATCCCGATATCGATATCGCTTGGGATACTACGCTTCGTTACAACTTGGGTGTGCGAGCCGAGAGTATTGGGCAGGTGGGTAACAGTTCAACATCTGACGAGGGGGAATATTTCGCCGACAAAGGCGATATAGTTACCAATCGTCTTGATGTTCTCACCGAATTTGATTTTCTCTACCAGGGTGATTACGGGTTCCGAGTGAGCGCTGCTGGCTGGTACGACCATGCATACCGCGATGCTGAATCAACGAGAAACCCAGAACTCAGTGCGCCGGGTAGTTACGTGGATGACAAATATAGTAATTATACCAAGCGTTATTATAGGGGACCTTCTGGTGAAGTTTTGGATGCCTTCGTATTTGGACGATTTTACCTTGGGGATATGCCCTTAAGTGTCAGGCTTGGCCAGCACACAATTTATTGGGGTGAATCGCTCTCTCTGGGGGCGTCTCTGAATGGTATTGCTTACTCTCAGTCACCATTGGATCTTATAAAAGGATTTGCTAACCCCGGCACTGGTGCTAAAGAGCTCTTCCTGCCACTGAATCAAATATCCGCAGAGTTGATTGCAACAGACACTGTTTCCGTTGCAGCCAACTACTATTTTGACTGGGATCATACTCGCTTTCCTGAAGGGGGAACATATCTCGGTCCAGCTGACTTTATCGCCTTTGGCACAGACGGACTAATACCTGGTGTTGTAAATAATGAAGGTATCGTTAAGCCTGAGACTAGAGGTGACTGGGGTATCCAAACATTGTGGCGTCCTTATTGGCTTGACGGCACGCTAGGTTTCTACTACCGAAACTTCACAGATAAGATTCCTGCTTTTTACCTAAACGGGTCGGATTACCGAACTTACTTCGGCGAAGACATTGATCTGTTTGGGATCAGTCTCGGTAAGCAGGTTGGAAGCATGAGCCTGGGTGCTGAGGTCTCATATCGAAACAACATGCCTTTGGTGGCCAGAACACTTGGACAGGCCGCATATGACCCGGTCCTTCACCCTAATGGTCCGCCAGAACTAATCGACAACTCATTCCAGGCAAGAGGTAAAACACTTCACGGGTCCGCGAGTCTGCTCGGGATGTTACCTAAAAGCCCATTATGGGATACCGGCTCGTTTCGGGCTGAAGTTATCTATGCCAGATTACAGAGCGTCGATAAAAACGAGGATATGTACCACGGTGTAGGTTACGGGACCTGTGACGCTAGTCGCAGGGAGGAGCTTGGGGCTAACTTCCGAGATGAGGGGGATCAGTGTGCGACTGATGATATGTGGGGTATCTCCTTAACGGCAGCTCCAACGTGGCTTCAAGTGTTTCCTGGAGTGAACTTGTCTATGCCCTTGGCATACTCACACACCCTTAAAGGTAATGCGCCAACGCAGTTGGGGGGTAACGAAGGTAACGGGAACTACAGCATAGGTGTTAGTGCAGACCTTTATTCTCAGTATACCGTAGCTCTGAATTACATTGATTACTTTGGTGATGTGAAGCGAACTGAGAATGAGAATGGCGATACGGCGATCACTGGGGCAAATGGTCTAAGCACCTTATTGCGTGACCGTGGCTGGGTCAGCCTTATGGTTACTGCAACCTTCTGATTAGCTAGACTCAAGGAGATAACGACATGATGATCAAGAAGCTTTTAACAACTGCTATCACGTTAATGTACGCCGGATTCGCATTCTCCGCCGTATCGCCAGAAGAAGCTGCAAAGTTGGGTGTGGAGTTAACCGAAGTTGGTGCGATCAAGGCCGGTAACGAGGATGGAGCAATTCCTCCTTTTACCGGGGGGCTTAAGGAGCTGCCGGAAGGATTTCAAGAGGGTAATGGCATTCGGCCTAATCCTTTTAGTGACGAGCGCCCTTTGTTCTCAATTGATGCCAGTAATATGGCTGAGTACCAGGACAAACTGACGGAGGGAACTAAAGCTTTGATGAAAAAGTTTTCGGACTTCCGCATTGACGTATACCCGACGCATCGAACGTCTGCATTTCCACAATATATTCTGGATAATACAAAAGACTGTGCGGTAACTTCTGAAACTTATAACAACGGCCTCTCCATGAAAGGGTGTCATGCCGGAATTCCATTCCCTATCCCGAAAACGGGTTTTGAGGCAATGTGGAATCATTTAACTAGATTTCAGGGTCGTAGCGCCGTTTTGAATTTCGAAGCTTACTATGTAAACCCAAATGGTAGTCGTGTGCTCACTTCCGGAGGGACGTACTCTACAGACTTTCCCTACTATGATGAAAATCCACAATCCGATTTATTTTCTCGAGTAAAAAGTGAGTACAAAATGCCTCGTCGAAGGAATGGCGAGACCATTATGGTTCATGATGCGCTGAATCCCACGGAACAGGGGCGTCGCGCTTATATCTATTTGCCCGCACAAAGGCGTGTGAAATTGGCACCTTCTGTCAATTTTGACACCCCCAATCCTTCATTGGGGGGATATGCGACCTACGATGATACGTTCATCTTCTTTGGCTCTATGGAGAGGTTTGATTTTGAGCTTGTTGGTCGGAAAGAGATGTTTGTTCCATACAACACCTATGATGCTGCTTACCATGTAACTGCAGATGAGTTGCTTACAGCAAACCACTTGAACCCTGACCATGTCCGTTGGGAGCTTCATCGTGTTTGGGAAGTGGAAGCTACCCTACGTGATGATAGCCGTCATCTATATAGCAAAAGGACCTTCTACATTGATGAAGACTCCTGGGTTGCCGTTGCCTCCGATCAGTATGATCAGAATGGAGAGCTATACCGGCCCGCATTTGCTTTGATGACGCCAAGCTACGAGGTGCCAGCATCATTCTCCGATAACTACGTTATTTATGATCTTAATGCCGGGGTCTATGCGATCAACTTCTGGACGGCCACTCACGGTGGCGTTCGGTATGTTGATCCACAGGCGGAGCGCGCTTGGTCTCCTTCGGCTTTGTCCGGAAGCGGCTTAAGATAACGGCGAGGAGCGGGTGGGGTGACAGAGCCTCGCCCGCAGCCTTAGTATTTCTGAATTACTTGAGAATGAGTGATGAGAAGCTATTCGAGAGTTGCGTTAGTGGTGATTATGTTTCTGGTGTCTATAGGAGCCCAAACGTCTTATGGATTCAAAGATCCCCTTGATACAGACGCTGTATTAAGCCACCTGGCAGAAAAGAGCTTGTTGAATAGCGTTGTGTCGGCTGGTGACCGTTTGGTTGCTGTTGGCCAGAGAGGTCATATTCTCTATTCCGACAATGAAGGGCAGACCTGGCAGCAAGCATATGTTCCCGTTAGTTCCGATCTGACTGATGTCCACTTCCCAACGCCGAAGCATGGCTGGGCTGTTGGCCACGATAGTGTTGTTTTAAAGACGACTGATGGTGGGACTACTTGGGAAAAACAATTAGATGGCCGTCATTTTGATCAGCTTTTCGAAGGTTTCAGTATTCCTGAGGAAGTTATTGATTTTGAGTTTGAAATGCTGCAGATGGCTATAGACCGATTTCGCATGCAAGGTCCAGAGAATCCCTTTCTTTCGGTTTGGTTTGAGGATGAAAGTAATGGGTTCGTTTTTGGCGTTTTCAATTTGATATTGAGAACCACCGATGGCGGAAAATCATGGAGCCCGTGGATTGCGAAGACTGAAAACCCCGACGAGTTGCATTTCTATTCCGCACAACGTGTAGGTGAAGAGCTTTATGTCGTAGGGGAACGTGGGTTAGTTCTCAGGTTTGATCAAGGAGTAGGGCGCTTTCTGGATGTTTCGGCCCCATACCAGGGAACACTCTTTGGGTTGACTGGAAACAATGATGTACTGATAGTTTTCGGGCTCAGAGGGCATATATTCCGTAGCGAGAATAAGGGTGTTAGTTGGACTGAGGTTGAGTCAAATCTGAGTGTGTCTCTAACAGGAGCGGCCGTTATGCCTAACGGCAGTATTGTTTTGGTTGGACAAAACGGGAGCATGCTCCGTTCATTTGATAATGGCGCGACCTTTCTGGCAGTTCTGCCCGGAATGTCGATGCCAGCGACAGATATTATCGCGCTGACGGCCGATAAGGTTTTAGTTGCTGGGCCGAGAGGTTTGGTTATTCAGTCGTTGGATCCCCAAGCCATAACATATAACCATAAATAGAGTATTTGTGATGGCTGATTATAAGAGTAGTGGTGAGGTAGGCCCCATCATATCTAATATTGATAATTTTGATGTTGATTCAGGCAACATCTTAGAAAGGCTTGTATTCAATAATCGCATATTAGTTGCTCTTATATTTGTTCTTATAACAATAGTCCTTGGTTATTTTTCTGCCTCCAAATTGGAAATGAATGCTAGTTTTGAAAAGATGATTCCACAGAATCATCCTTACATTCAGAACTATCTAGAATACCGATCAGAGCTACCCGGCCTAGGAAATGCACTCCGGGTTGTAGTGGAAAGTAAGGAAGGTGACATTTTTACCGAAGATTACCTAGAGACACTTAGACTGATCACTCGGGACCTTTCACTTACCGATGGTGTTCATAGAATAGGAGTCCAGTCAATCTGGCAACCATCTGTCCGATGGGTTGAAGTGACCGAGGAGGGATTTCGCGGCGATGCAGTCATTGGGGACTATTACGATGGTTCTGAGGAAAGTATTGAGCAGCTCAGGGAGAATGTAGCTCGCTCCAGATTGGCCAGAGATCTGGTGGGAACCGATTCGAGATCCAGTATGATCTTTGTCCCGCTGATGGAACGTGACCCCAGAACTAATGAGCCCTTGGATTATAGGAAGTTCGCAACGGAACTTGAGGAGAAAATTAGGGCAAAGTACGAAAATGGGGAATCAGTAACCCAGGTTCGAGTAAGGATCATCGGCTTTGCTCAGCTTGTCGGTGATCTTATGGCCGGCCTCGCCAAAGTGGCAAGCTTTTTTGCCTTGGCAGTCCTTATCGCAATCGTGATTATCTATGCCTATTCTCGGTGCGCAAGAAGTACCATTGCTGTAATCGGAGTATCCTTGGCCGGCGTTCTCTGGCAGTTGGGGCTTGTGTCAGCGCTCGGTTTCGTTATTGACCCATATACCATTCTCGTTCCCTTCGTTGTTTTTGCTATTGGCGTATCTCACGGTGCGCAAATGATGAATGGGATACTGAAAGACGTTGGCCACGGAGCACATGCGTTTGTTGCTGCAAGGCACACCTTCAGGCGACTTTTCACTCCTGGCGTAACGGCCCTGATCTCGGATGCTGTTGGGTTTGCGGTGTTGATGGTTATCGACTTTCCAATCATCAAGGATTTGGCTATCACGGCAAGCATTGGGGTTGCCATTTTGATAGTCACGAATCTGATTGTATTACCCGTGTTCCTCTCGTTCACAGGAGTTAATAGAGCGGCTGTTAGGCGCGACCTGGAGCATTCAAGTGAGAAGGCATATGGCAAAGGAATCGGTCACGTATGGGTGTTTTTGGAAAAGCTGACTGAGCGAAAGTATGCGCTGCCAACGGTGGTCCTGGCCGGATTGGTGGCTGTTGGCGCATACATTGTTGGCCTGTCTCTTCAAGTGGGTGATCTCGAAAGTGGGGCTCCGGAGTTGCGTGCGGACTCGAGATACAACATAGATAACCGATATATAACCGAACACTATTCTATGTCGACAGATCAGTTTGCTGTCATTGTGACCACTGAGGATGGAGAGTGCTTGAGCTATGAGGCCTTGACGGAAGCTGATCGCCTAGCATGGAGGCTACAACACTTGCCTGGAGTCCAGTCCACAACGGCCTTGCCTGATTCTATTAGAGCAATCACCGCTGGTGCCTATGAGGGAAGCGCTAAATGGATGACCATCGCCCGTAGTCAGGGAATTCTTAATTTCGCGGGGAATCAGGTCCTCATACACAATCCGGAGTTGGCCAACACCAATTGCTCAGTGTTCCCTGTTATCGCGAACCTCTCGGATCACAAGGCTACGACTCTCGAGAGCGTTTCTGCGGTTGCATGGGAGTTTTCAGAACAGCATAACACCGATGATCGAAAATTTCTGTTAGCTGCTGGTAGCGCCGGTATCGAAGCCGCTACCAATATGACCGTTCAGGAAGCCAGTACGAAGATGAAGTTGTATGTCTATCTTGCTGTTATTCTGCTTTGTTTGATCGCGTTCCGAGATTGGCGAGCTGTCATCGTTGCTGTGGTGCCATTATTTATTACGACACTTTTGTCCGAAGCGCTAATGGTGATGCTGGGCCTCGGCATTAAGGTTGCAACGCTTCCGGTTATAGCTCTTGGGGTGGGGATTGGTGTTGATTATGCCCTTTATCTACTCTCGACACAGTTGGCGTTTCAGAGAAGGGGGTATACTCTCAGAGAGTCCTATCATAGAGCCTTGCAGTTTACCGGTCGGACCGTTGCGCTTGTAGGTGCGATGCTTGCGGTTGCAGTTGTAACCTGGGCTTGGTCGCCCATCAAATTCCAAGCGGATATGGGCGTCCTACTAACATTTATGTTCCTTGCGAACATGGTCGGTGCACTGGTTCTTATACCAGCGCTGTCGCACTTCTTGCTCAACCCCTCTCCGCTTTCGGTGGCTGAAGATTATGATCTCCAAACGGACATCGAACGAAATAGCAACGAAACCAATTCCAAACGACAGACGCTGTGCGAAGGTAGTTGACGTTTTATATGGCTGGCTACGATGTGGTCAGAAATTTCTGATGTCGGGGGCTGGTCCAAGTGTAAGCTGTAACACCCTGGAGAATGACATGGGATATCAATCTGTATTTCGGAACGGACTTTTTGTCGGACAAGTAGCAATCGTTACGGGCGGTGGAAGTGGCATTGGACGTTGCACCGCTCATGAGCTCGCATCATTGGGAGCAATAGTGGCTATTGTGGGGCGCGACCCTGACAAGCTTGAAACTGTAAAAGCTGAGATTGAAGATGAAGGCGGTGTGGTAAGCACTCATGTTTGTGACATTCGTGAAGAGGCCCAGGTGGTGGCGACTGTAGAAGCCGTCATTGCCCAACACGGAAGAATTGATGCGTTGATTAACAACGCTGGCGGCCAGTATCGACAGGCTCTGGAAGAGATAAGCACGAAAGGATTCGAGGCAGTGGTGCGGAACAACCTGACCGGTGGCTTCATTTTCATGCGAGAGGTTTATAATCGCTGGATGAAAGAGCATCGCGGCAGTATCGTGAACATCATTGCTGATATGTGGAATGGTTGGCCAGCTTATGCCCATTCAGGTGCTGCTCGTGCAGGGATGTGGAATCTTACGGAAAGCGCCGCTTCCGAGTGGGCGCCAGCCGGAGTTCGGATCAATGCTGTGGCAGTCGGTGGAGTTGCTAGTAGTGGTTTCGACACATATACTTCTGAGGCGCAAAAGGAAATTCTTAAGTTCCCAACGAAGATCCCGCTTCAACGCTACGGCACCGTCTCTGAAATCTCTGGTGCAATTGTTTATCTGCTCTCTCCGGTCGCAGCATATATAACTGGTACTTGCATTCGTGTAGATGGAGGTGGGCCCAATGCCCGCTTTTGTTACACGGATCTTACGTATCATCAGAATTCGGAACCCTTTAATGGCTTTCATCTTGATGAGCCCCCGAGATTGCTTACTGAGGGGCCCAAAAAGGATTGAGATCTTTCGTTTGGAGTTATTTACTATATTCAATGTCGGTGCTTTTTTGGTTGGCGGGGTTGCATGTCGAAATTTAAATCTGAAGTGAAGATGTTTTAAATTTAGGTTGGATGCTAAGATTGTTTAAATGAAGACACATATCGTGTGATTAATTAAAAAGTCATAGGTCTAACAAAAGTCAGGTTTAAAATGAGGTTTTTGAATGGTGACATTCGATTGACAATACTGGCCTTCTGATTCTCAATGCATCGGGTGAGGATACAAGATAAAACTTCGGAATTATTTTTGGTGAGTAAGCGTCGGACCATCACACCTTGTCAGGTATGACCGGTGTTCAGTTGTGGGGCAATGGCTCGGCGATGGCGTGGTTCTTCTGCGTCGGAAGCCGGCTCGGGCCATTCGACGGATAGGCGTAGAGATCATGCCCACTCAGCTTGGCGACCTGGATCAGTGCCATCGCCGCAGCCGCTCGTTGACCAACGCGCGGTGATCCCGAGAACAGCCACTTGGATTGGTCCAGAGACCAGGGCGGATCTAGTTCTCCACTCAGTTACTGTCGATGGGCACAGGCCAATCGTTCAGGTAGCGCGTGAGCACTTCGCACCGTTTGAGGCTGTAATCCAATGACTTGGCTGTGCCGGAACCATCCGGCACTTTCTAGCGATGCGCGAGCATCCGTTGATGCAAGGCATCGGCTAGCGGTTTAGCGGCGGCAACTACAGGAACAGACTCAGATCGCATCGGAGCTATATCTGGGAGGTGGTTGCAGGATGTTCAGATTCACAACCAGAACGTCGAACTGGTTACGAGTTCGTACATCCTGATAATGGCGGCCCATAAGCCCGATTAACACCGGGCCTTCCTGTTCTCTTGGTGTCTTGGGCGCTAGGAAGAAAGCGCTAGGTACTTAAAGGTCAACAATTATTCGATCAATTTAATTCAGTTGCCCTGACATGATAATGCAATTTCCCGTGGCCAATGAAGACGAGCTCTTGGGCAGTGTCATAGCGAGGTTCGTTCAACGGCAGGGCCTTCAAGATGACAAGGTCGCCTTGGCTCAGCTTTTCGGTTCTCGAAAAATCGTGCCGTCATCAGTGCTTCAGGGTCATACGAATCAGCTCCTCGCGAATGTTGGTCACCTCTGGGCTGTCTCTTCTCGGGAGCTGCTGGAACAACATACCCTGCTTCCTGTATTTCGGCCGTTCGTTGCCCCCAAAACCTACGAGCACTTTATTCGAGATCTATACGGTGAGAGCAAGAACCACAGCATGCTCAGAACAGGCCTGAATGCCTCGAGTATCGTATGGCCCTCGAACTTTCGTGTTTGCCCCCTATGCTGTCACGACCAATTCAGGATGCTTGGTTACCGGTATTGGCAGCGGCTATTTCAGTGCCCTGGTGTTGATGCATGTCCGGATCATCGTTGTTTTCTGATTGACACAGGAATTCCATTGCAGTCATCCAGGCGGCACCGATTTGTTGGCGCCGATTCAATCAGGCAGCCGATTCCAGCACTCTCGACGATGGGAGATACAAGAAGTGTGTTGTTATCCTCTCTGGTAAGGGACTTACTTCGAGGCGAGACGTCTAAAACGCCCAACAGCTATCAGTGGTCAAGGTTCTATCGATCTATGGCTGATCAGCAGGACCTTTGTAGGGGCAAAGGTGTGCTGCACAGGGAGATTGCCAGCCGTGTACGGACTTGCTGGGGGGGGGAGTGGCTTGAGAGACACGGTCTTTCCCTCGATTCCGAGGATAACTGGTTGGTTTCAATGTTCCGAAAACACCGCCGCCCCTTTTCTTATCTTCAACATTTCGCCTGCTGGTTTGCTTTGTATGAGGAGACGCCGGTATTGAGGAAGGTGTTGGCAGAGGCAGGCCAGTTTTCGGCAAAGCCCCCAAGGCAAGCGGTGTATTTCTCACCCTACGCTCACGAGGTTTGTCGCCAGTATCGGACTCGTTGGATCGAATTGTTGAACCGCTATGGCCCTCTGCGTGACGTGCGAAAAAACAGGGATGGTGCAAGAGTATATTCTTGGTTGTATCGCTTTGATTCGAGTTGGCTCGCGTCACACAAACCCACTAAGATCAACGTTAAAAGACAGCCGAAAGTCGATTGGACAAAACGGGACCGGTTGATTGTGCGGGAGCTTTTAATCATTGAGCGATCCGTCTGGCAAAATCTGGAAGGTCCAAGGCGGTCGAAAAGCTGGTACTGCAAACAAGTTGTCAGTCGAAGAATTCTGGAGAAGAAGCTCAGTAAGCTGCCCTTATGCCAAGCATTCTTCATCCGCTATGAAGAATGGATTGATGAGTATCAGGCACGGAGGCTGGCGTGTATATTCTCTCGCTTGGTTCTGGAAAAAAAATGGCGCACACCCAACTATGAAATTGAACGAATTGCCGGGCTTGATAAGCGAAAGTGTCGGGAAGCTGGCCGAAAAATTCTTACCAAATCAATCCCAGCCTGGCGCATTTCTAAGGAGATTTCCCTCCGATAGTGTCCTCAAAAAGGTGGATGGAGTTCACCATCGCAAGTGGCTCTTCATGAAGGCGCGCCCCTTCATAAAGATCTGGTTTGAAGGGAATGGACCGCGATCCGTCCCGGCAGAGCTGATCCCTATGCTGGCGGTTGGGAGCACTTACGAAAACAAGAAAAGGTTTCCACGCCCAAACGCCAAAAACGTGCGATTCAA
>Ga0209075_1004417_pt1 | contig 11282 bp, 8 predicted proteins | sample Stecom2011_FD_187523 | JGI IMG/M metagenome (GOLD analysis project Ga0209075, IMG submission 187523) | Agricultural soil microbial communities from Utah to study Nitrogen management - Steer compost 2011 (SPAdes) (version 2) | ecosystem: Environmental > Terrestrial > Soil > Agricultural land...
CTTTGGTTACCAAAATCATGAAGCCTGAACCTCGTATGATTTCTAAAATAATTGTCGAATTTGACATGAAACTCAATGCAGACGAAAAAACTAAAACTATTTTAGAGAGAGCTGCACTTACTTGTCCAGTTTATTTAAGTTTACATCCTGACATTCAAAAAGAAATCAGCTTTAGATGGATGTAGTACATGCTGTTTCAAGTTTACAAAACAAACACAAAAACAAAGCTCTTTAATGCATCTTGAGGAACAACGAAAGTCTTTTTTAGAATTGGCTAATGCTAGAATGCCGTTCGGAAAGTACAAAGACAGAAATCTTATCGATTTACCAGAATATTATCTTGTATGGTATAAAAACAAAGGTTTCCCAAAAGGAAAACTCGGAAGTCAGCTCCAATTAATATACGAAATCAAACTCAACGGACTAGAATATTTAATTCGAGACATTTTAAAGAAATAAAGCCTTATTTATTTTATATAATAAACCAAAAAGCGTATTTTTGCGTAGCTTTAATCAAAATTTTATAAAATGAGTGTTTTAGTAAATAAAAATTCGAAAATTATCGTTCAGGGATTTACCGGAAGTGAAGGAACTTTTCACGCTTCTCAAATGATTGAATACGGAACTAACGTAGTAGGAGGAGTTACTCCTGGAAAAGGAGGAACAACACACTTAGAAAGACCAGTTTTTAATACCGTTGCAGATGCAGTAGAAAAAACAGGAGCTGACACAAGTATTATTTTTGTTCCACCTGCTTTTGCTGCAGATGCAATTATGGAAGCTGCAGATGCAGGAATCAAAGTTATCATCACTATTACAGAAGGAATTCCTGTAGCAGATATGATTAAAGCGTATGATTACGTAAAAGGCAGAGAATCTAGGCTAATTGGTCCGAACTGTCCTGGAGTAATTACAGCAGAAGAGGCAAAAGTTGGTATTATGCCTGGATTTGTTTTCAAAAAAGGAAACGTAGGAATTGTTTCTAAATCAGGAACACTAACTTATGAAGCAGCAGATCAGGTTGTAAAACAAGGATTAGGAATTACGACTGCTATCGGAATTGGAGGAGATCCAATTATCGGAACCACTACCAAAGAAGCAGTAGAATTGCTTATGAACGATCCAGAAACTAAATGTATCGTAATGATCGGAGAAATTGGAGGTCAACTAGAAGCTGATGCTGCAAAATGGATAAAAGCGGATGGAAATCGCAAACCAGTTGTAGGATTTATCGCAGGTGAAACCGCTCCAAAAGGACGTACCATGGGGCATGCAGGTGCTATTGTAGGTGGAGCAGACGATACTGCAGAAGCTAAAAAGCGCATCATGAGAGAAAACGGAATTCACGTAGTAGACTCTCCTGCCGAAATCGGTAAAAAAGTAAAAGAAGTTTTAGGATAAACTCCTAAATATTACCATAAAAAAGAGGCTGTTTTAATAAAACAGCCTCTTTTTTTATTTATTAAAAACCTCAATACTCTGAGTAGGAATTTTAATATTCTCTTTTTCTAATGTGTTTTTAATCTCTAGCAAAACTTCACCATTCATTTCCCAAAAATTAGTACGCAAAGCCCAAGGTCGAATATAAAAAACAGCTGCATCTCCCGACAAATCAGAAAGAACAACAGCCGGAGCAGGATCTTTTAAAACCTTATCGTTATTTTTTAATATATCCATAAAGAGTTGAGTAACCTTTTCTAAGTCATTGGTGGTTGAAACAGAAATTTGAATATTTGCCCTTCTGTGAGTTTCTCTTGAAAAATTAACAATAGTTCCGTTCGAAAGTATTCCGTTCGGAATAAAAACAGCTTGATTATTATCGGTATTAACTTGAGTACTAAAAATCTGAATACTTTTTACTGTTCCTGAAATATTTTGAGCTGTAATATAATCTCCGACTCTAAAAGGCTTAAACATAATGATTAAAAGTCCGCCTGTAAAATTAGAAAGTGAGCCTTGAAGTGAAAGACCAATGGCCAATCCCATCGCACCCAAAACAGCTACAAATGAAGACGTTTCGATTCCTAATTTTGAAACTACTGCAATAAACAATAGTAATTTCAGAAGCCAAGAAACCATATTGAGTAGAAAACCAGAAACAGTAGGGTCTACATCTCTCTTTTCGGTAACTCTTTTTATAAAATATCGCAATACTCGTATAATAAGAATCCCTATTACCAATACGATTAAGGCAGATATTATTTTAAGAGAAAAATTAAACGCATTATCTAATAAGCGCTCCATGGCTAATTCAATCTTGGTAAGTTCGTCTTCCATAAAATTATTATTTTAATTGGTTTATAGCTTCGTCAATATTATATATAGGTAAATCGCAAACTTTATTTTTACATACATAATAAGACACAACGCCTTTGGTATATCTGTTTCGCAGAAAAGGGAGGTTGCTTGGGCTTTCGGTTGCTGCAACAGTAATTTGTGGCAAATAATTGCTATTGATAATATTTAAACTCTCAAGCGCGTTTTCTCCACAAATTGCTAATTCTCGCTGACGAGTGTCCCAATTCATAAACACATTCAGCCAATTCGAAAAAGCACTTGGATAATCTATGTTAGAAATTACAATTCGCTTCATTCTCTGAGCAATATCTTCGTAATGCGTGAGTCCAAAATAAATCGAAAGCACATAAAGATTACGAGCCATAACCGAATTTGAACTATCTATTACATTGTCTTCTACTTCATAATTTTCGCTTACCAAAGTGGAATCTAAGATAGATTTGAAGCGAAACAATCCTTTTTCAGAATTATAAAAATTGTCTAAGGAATAATCGAGCAATTGCTTAGCATCATACAAATAGCTTTCGTTTGCGGTCACTTCATACAATCCGATAAGAGCGTCAATAACAAAGGCATAATCTTCTAAAAACCCGTTGATTTTGGCTTTTTTATTTTTGTAAGTTCGGTAGAGATTCCCGTTTTCGCTCCACAGATTTCTTTTGATAAATTCGATATTATTTTGAGCAATTTCTAGATATTTTACTTCTCCGAAAGCCTTATACGCATCGGTATAACCTCGGTTCATAATTGCATTCCACGAAGTAATAATTTTATCGTCAAGTCCGGGTTTTGGTCTTTTTTGTCGGATCTCGAAAAGTTTTTTTTCGAATGATTCTTTTTTAGATTGCAATTCTTGGGTCGAAAGATTAAATTTATTTGCAATAACTTCAAGAGGTTTTTCTTGAATCAAAACATAGTTGTCATCTTCCCAATAACCAAAATCATTAATACTAAAAATTGCCGAAAACAGCTCGAAATCTTCTTTTAAAATAGCTTCTAATTCGCTTTTCTTCCAAACATAAAAAGCTCCTTCTTCGGTATGACCCTTTTGGTTTAAACTATCTGCATCAAAAGCGGAGTAAAACCCTCCTTCGGCAGTGAGCCATTCTCTTTCAACAAAATTTAAGGTTTTTTCGACTACTTCTTTATAGAGCGGTTTTTTTGTAAGTTTAAATGCATCACTATACAAGCTTGTAAGCTGTCCGTTGTCATATAGCATTTTTTCGAAATGAGGCACATGCCATTTCATATCTACGGAATAACGAGAAAATCCTCCGTCAATTACATCAAAAATTCCTCCGTAAGCCATTTTGGTCAACGTAAGATTTACATATTCCAACAAAGGCTGGTGTTGATTTTGATAAGCATATCGCATTAAAAAGCTATAATTTGTAGGCATCATAAATTTTGGAGCTCTTGCATAACCTCCCATTTCTAAATCAAAACTCTTGCTCCATTTTTCTAAAAATTCATCTAGAATTTGCTGATTATTTTCTGATATGGGTTGTTCGATAATATGTGTAAGACTATCCAAAGCTTGTTCTAAATTATTGGCATAGTCCAACATTTTTTGGGGTTCTTCCTGCCACATTTGTGCTAATTGTTCTAACGCACTCAACCATTGTTCTTTCCGGAAATACGTTCCTCCCCAAATTGGTTTTCCATCCGGAAGCGCTACAACATTTAAGGGCCAACCTCCTTGTTTGGTCATCAATTGAACTGCTTTCATATAAATTGCATCTACGTCCGGACGCTCTTCTCTATCTACTTTGATGCTCACAAAGTTTTTGTTCATCAATTCGGCTACTTCTATATCTTCAAACGATTCGTGTTCCATTACATGGCACCAATGACAAGCCGAATATCCAACCGAAATGACAATAAGTTTATTCTGTTTTTGAGCTTCCTTTAAAGCAATATCATTCCAACTTTTCCAAAAAATAGGGTTGTTTTTGTGTTGTAACAAATACGGACTGGTTTCTTTATGTAGCTCGTTCATTATTTTAGATTTTCATTTCTTTTTGTTTAAACATACAACACCTGACGTACAACCTAATTAACAGTTATCAATATATTAAGTTAAATCATTCTCTGTAAAAAACCCTTTTTACTCGATGCGATATAGTTGCTAAAATCTCATACGGAATCGTTCCTATGGTTTTTGCAATTTCGGTTACTTTCGGATTTTCGCCAAAAATCACAACCAAATCTCCTTCACTACACTTTATTTGAGTAACATCTACCATCAACATATCCATACAAATATTTCCGATAATCGGGGCTTTTTGATTGTTAATCATCACATAACCTTTTTTATTGCTCAATGCTCTAGGGATTCCGTCTGCATATCCGATCGGAATAGTTGCGGTTCGCGTGGGATGTTGTGCAATAAATCCTCTGGAATAACCTACACTTTCACCTTTTTCGATTTCTTTTATCTGTAAAACAACCGATTTGAGTGTTCCTACATTTTCAAGATATTTAATCTCGTTTTCATCATTCGAAATTCCGTACAATCCTATTCCGAGTCGCACCATATCCATCTGCAGTTCTGGATAATTAGAAATAGCAGAAGTATTAGAAATATGACAAATGGGGTGGATATTCAATTCGCTTTTTATGCAATCAACCAGTTTTTGGAAGACTTGAAATTGATGCAAAGTAAAATCTTTAAATTGTTCTGAATCGCTTGCGGAAAGATGCGAAAAAACAGACTTTACATCAAAAAAATCTTGGTTTTTTTTCAGAAAATCTGTGAGTTTCTGAATGTCTTTTTCTTCAAATCCCAAACGATGCATTCCGGTATCAAGCTTGATGTGAATAGGATAATTTTTTCTTTGAAGTTTTTCGAGAGAATTCTTAAAAATTTGTAATTCTTTCAGGGAATATATCTCGGGTTCTAAATCGTGTGATATTAAAGCCGAAAAGCTATTAGGTTCGGGATTCATAACCATTATCGGAACAGAAATATTGGCATTTCTAAGAGCTATACCCTCATCGGTAAAAGCGACTCCTAAATAATCCACATTGTGATATTCTAAAAGCTTTGCAATTTCAAAGCTTCCGCTTCCGTAACCAAAAGCTTTGATCATCACCATTATTTTGGTAGTAGGACGAATCTTGGATTTATAATAATTCAGATTATGTGTAATCGAATTTAAGTTGATTTCTAAAACCGTTTGATGTGTTTTTTCTTCTAAAAGCGATACTATTTCTTCCAGATGAAAACTCCTTGCACCTTTAACTAATATTGTCTGGTTTGAAAAATGCGAGCTATCGAAGTTCTTCAAAAATTCTGCAGTATTTTCATAAGTTTCGATATGTTCAAACAGGTATTTGTGTTGTGAAATATTTTTTCCTATTCCGATGACTTTCGAAATGTGATTCTGCTTGAGTAATAATGCAACTTTTTGGTATAATTCCGATTGATTTTCACCGCTCTGTAAAATATCCGACATAATTACTATCTTTTCAGGGTGCTTTTTTTGCTGTTCCAAAAAGTCTAAGGCAATTTTTACGGACTGAAAATCAGAAATATAACTATCGTCAATAATTGTAGTGTTATTGATCCCGGTTTTAACTTTCAAGCGCATTTCAATCGGATATAACCTTTTCATCCGGTTTTCGACAGTAGCTTTATCATAATTCAAATACAACAAAACCATCATTGCATGCGTAGCATTCTCAATCGAAGCCTCGTCTAAAAACGGAATTTCTACCTCAAAATCTTGACTGTTATAGCTGAAACGGAGTTGTGTGACATCTGTCAGAGAGGTTTTCTGAATAAATAAAGCATCCGATTCTTGCTGAAAACTCCAAACAAATTGCTTTACGTAATACCCCTCCAGGGCCTTAGAGATTTCTTCATTCTTTCGATAAATAACTACTTCACAATCTTTAAAGAGCTTTACCTTTTCGGATATTTTCTGGCTTTTACTCTCAAATCCTTCGTTGTGGGCATCTCCGATATTCGTTAAAATTCCGATAGTAGGTTTAATAATCGGCTCTATATTTTGCATTTCGTTGGGTTGAGAAATTCCCGCTTCAAAAATCCCGAAATTATGATTTTCGTTTATTCCTAAAACCGAAAGTGGCACTCCTACTTGCGAATTGTAACTCTTAGGGCTTCGAGCAATATTATAATCAGGCGAAAGCAGAAAGTTCAGCCATTCTTTGACAATAGTTTTACCGTTGCTTCCGGTGATTCCTACAATCGGGAAATTAAAATTACTTCTGTAATTCGAGGCAAAGTTTTGTAAGGCTTTTAAGGTATCCTCAACCAAAATATAATTGCCCTTTGAGCTATCTTCTGGAAGTTCTGATACCACAAAATTTTGAATTCCCTTTTCGCGTAATTCTTTGATATATAAGTGTGCATTGTTATTTTTACCTTTTAAAGCAAAAAACAAGGTGTTTTTGTTGTTTTGTAACGAGCGGCTATCGATAGAAATATTGCTGACCATCGCCTTTTTGTTTCCGATAATTCGAAAAGAAAGATTTTTGAAGATGTCTTGTATAGATGAGTTCAAAATAGTTTTGTTTTTACAAATGTAATAAATGTTGTGGTGTGATAGCAATCAAATTAATTTTCAATTTTACATCTTTTCCTTTTATAACTTATTGTCTTTGTCGTAACTTAAAGTTACCTTTGTTGTTTAATGCAAATTCTGCAAATCATGAATTTAGATAAAATTTTCTTTTTCTTTTTTAGTTTTACTTTGATGCTCACTGTGTCAAGTTTAGTGGCTATGGCAAAAAAGAAAGAATACAAATCTCCGAAGTTTATTTTATTTTTTGTTGCTTCTATCATCTTCATCTTCAATATTTATATAAGGATAGACAGCGTTTTCGGGTAAGGTTAAGCATAATTATAAATTTCAAAAATCCTAAATAAAAAATGTCAGACGATAAAAAAGTAATTTTTTCGATGTCTAAAGTAAGTAAGACTTACTCATCGACAAATAAGCAAGTTCTTAAAGATATCTATTTAAGCTTTTTTTATGGAGCCAAGATTGGAATCCTCGGTCTTAACGGTTCGGGAAAATCTTCTCTTTTAAAAATCATTGCCGGGGTAGACAAAAACTATCAAGGTGATGTGGTTTTTGCACCTGGTTATACAGTAGGTTATCTCGAACAAGAACCTCAATTAGACGAAAATAAAACTGTTATCGAAATCGTTCGTGAAGGTGTAGCCGAAACCATGGCAGTTTTGGATGAATTTAATAAAATCAACGATATGTTCGGACTTCCTGAAGTTTATGAGGATGCAGACAAAATGCAAAAACTCATGGACAGACAGGCTGAGCTGCAAGATAAAATTGATAGTTTAGGAGCTTGGGAAATCGATAATAAATTAGAAGTTGCGATGGACGCTCTTCGTACTCCAGATCCGGATACACCTATCAAAGTTCTCTCGGGAGGAGAAAAACGTAGAGTGGCGCTTTGTCGTTTGCTTTTACAACAACCTGACGTACTTTTATTAGATGAGCCTACCAACCACTTGGATGCCGAATCGGTACATTGGTTAGAGCAGCATTTGCAACAATACAAAGGAACTATTATTGCGGTTACCCACGACCGTTACTTTTTGGATAATGTAGCAGGATGGATTTTAGAATTAGACAGAGGTGAAGGAATTCCGTGGAAAGGCAACTACTCTTCTTGGCTTGATCAAAAAGCAAAACGCCTAGAAATGGAAGAAAAAACAGCTTCAAAACGTAGAAAAACCTTAGAGCGAGAACTCGAATGGGTTCGTCAAGGAGCTAAAGGAAGACAAACCAAACAAAAAGCTCGTTTACAAAACTACGACCGCTTGTTAAACGAGGATCAAAAACAATTAGAAGAAAAATTAGAACTTTATATTCCGAACGGTCCACGTTTAGGAACTAACGTGATTGAAGCAGTTGGTGTATCAAAAGGATATGGAGATAAATTACTTTACGAAAATCTAAATTTCAAACTCCCTCAAGCCGGAATTGTTGGAATTATCGGTCCGAATGGAGCCGGAAAAACTACTATCTTCCGAATGATTATGGGAGAAGAAACTCCGGACAAAGGAGAATTTGTGGTGGGAGATACCGTAAAAATTGCTTATGTTGACCAAACTCACAAAAACATTGACCCTGAAAAGACCATTTGGGAAAACTTCTGTGACGGACAGGAACTCATTATGATGGGCGGACGACAAGTTAATTCAAGAGCATATTTGAGCAGATTTAACTTCGGAGGAAGCGACCAAAACAAAAAAGTTGCTACACTTTCGGGAGGAGAGCGAAATCGTTTGCATTTGGCAATGACCTTAAAAGAAGAAGGAAACGTACTTTTGCTTGATGAGCCTACCAATGACTTGGACATCAATACGCTTCGTGCTCTAGAAGAAGGTCTGGAGAATTTTGCCGGATGTGCCGTGGTGATTTCGCACGACAGATGGTTCTTAGACAGAATCTGTACACATATTTTAGCTTTCGAAGGAAATTCTGAAGTATATTTCTTTGAAGGAGGATTCTCTGATTACGAGGAAAACCGTAAAAAGCGTTTAGGAGATGTTAATCCGACCAGAATTAAGTACAAAAAGTTGATTCGATAGCTCGCTCTAAATTTTATTGCTTATGAAAAAATCATTTAAGCTTTTACCTTTTATTACATTATTCTTTGTTTTATCCTGTTCTAAAGAAGATGACAGCCCTTCTTGTGAAAAGATAAAAATAGTAGATTTTGACACAGAATCTACTAGCATAGAGCTAAATATTTATTATCCAAATTCCACTAATTCTGCTAAAATAGAATATGGTCTGACTGGTTTTACACCAGGAACGGGAACGGTTATCACAACCTCAGAAACTTATTACAAAATTGATAATTTAAACCATAGCACTACTTATGATTTATATATCACAGGAATTTGTAGTTCTTCTGAAACCAGCCTCGTTACAAAACTGACAAGTGTAACCACAAAGCCAAGCCAATGTACCGGAACTGTTAGTGCTGATTTTTATCAGATGAATACTCAAGAGTTTGAGGTATATTGTAGTTATTCGGACGGAAGCCCTTCTTATTATGAAGCCGAATATGGAATAACAGGCTTTTCTTTAGGGACAGGAACAAGGGTGCAATCTGATTATAACACCATACAGATAAACAATACTCAACCAAGCACCACCTATGATGTTTATGTAAGAGCTGTGTGTAATAGTTCGGCACCAACCGATACAAGCGATTATACAAAATACACTTACACTACAATATCCGGTTGTCCTTCACCGCTTAATTTGCATTCTTATGTGGTTTCTGGCTCTTGTAGTGGAATAGTAACCCGATCGTTCTCTTGGTCATATTTACATAGCCCTCAACCTACCTCTTACACATTCACTATGGTTGTTGAAGGCGAAAACCCAGAAACCTCAAATCACTATACTACATCCAGTCAATCAATTACCATAACAGGGTATTGTTTGTGGGATGCTTTTTATGTAAGAGCAAATTGTCAAAACGGACAAAGTAGTGATTGGGCAGGTCCATATTACTTCTAATTAAAATAAAAACGGAACTCTATGAGTTCCGTTTTTATTTTAATACCATCTTTTTTTATTCTTTTTAGAATTGTCGGATTTTCTAGAATTATTATTTTTAGTTTTATTCCTGAAGTCTTTTTTTGGTTGAGTTTGACTTTGCTCTTCTGAAGCCTTATCATGCCACGGAAAAGGATGATCTTCAACTACTTTTATTTTTTTACGAATGAGTTTTTCAATGTCTTGCAAATACGTTTTTTCGTCTTTTGAACAAAACGAAATAGCCATTCCTTCATTTCCTGCTCTACCCGTTCTTCCGATTCTGTGCACAAAAGTTTCTGGAACATTCGGAAGTTCGTAATTGATTACATACGGAAGTAAATCTATATCAATTCCTCTGGAAGCCACATCTGTAGCCACCAAAACATCAATTTCTTTATTTTTAAAGTTCGTTAAAACTCGCTGTCTAGCTCCCTGCGATTTATCTCCGTGAATGGCCTCGGCTGCTACATTATTCTTTTTTAAAAATCGAGTAACATTATCGGCTCCTCCTTTGGTTCGCGTAAAAATTAAAACATTCTTCAGGTTTTCATTTTGAATAACATGTAATAATAACTTCCGCTTATCTTCTTTTTCGACCAAATACACTTTCTGTTTGACAATATCGGCCGCACTCGAAACAGGCGCCACCGACACATACTTTGGATTCTTTAAAAAAGTATCTGCCAATTCACGAATGGCAATAGGCATAGTTGCAGAAAACAAAAGTGTTTGACGATTTTCGGGAGTGAGTTTCAACACTTTTTTCACATCATTAATAAACCCCATATCTAGCATCAAATCAGCTTCGTCTAAAACCAAATGATGCAGATGATTTAAATCAATAAACCCTTGTTTATGCAAATCGAGTAATCGTCCGGGGGTTGCTACCAGAACATCCATACCCTGTTTGAGGGCCTCTACTTGTGGAACTTGCGAAACACCTCCAAAAATAACTGACGTTTTAATTTTGGTATATTTTGCATACGCCTCAAAATTATCTTTAATCTGAATAGCGAGCTCTCTGGTAGGCGTTAAAACTAAAGTCCTAATTCGCTTTGTTCTTTTAGAATTACTCACTAATCTATGAAGATAATTAATGATTGGAATAGCAAAGGCAGCTGTCTTTCCGGTTCCTGTTTGAGCTGTTCCGACTAGATCTTTTTCATCTAAAATAATCGGAATAGCTTGCTGCTGAATCGGAGTCGGAGTTGTATATCCGATTTCATCAATAGCTTCTTGTAAGTTTTTTATTAAATTAAAATCTGTAAATTTCATATATCTTCACTAAAACACAAAGATAAGGTTTTAGAATTTTATCAGTTGTTCGAACCTTTATTCTTTCTCATTTTCATATTCATAAATTCAACCGCTAACGAAAAAGCTATCGCAAAATATAAATATCCTTTAGGCACCGCTCCTATTTCTTGGTCAAAC
>Ga0209075_1004418_pt1 | contig 11281 bp, 10 predicted proteins | sample Stecom2011_FD_187523 | JGI IMG/M metagenome (GOLD analysis project Ga0209075, IMG submission 187523) | Agricultural soil microbial communities from Utah to study Nitrogen management - Steer compost 2011 (SPAdes) (version 2) | ecosystem: Environmental > Terrestrial > Soil > Agricultural land...
CCGACGGCACCACCAACTGGGACGACCTGATCCAGAAGCAGCAGGAAGCCCAGCCCCAGGAAGAGCCTCAGCCGGAACAACAGGACAGCACCGGCCAGCCCCTGCAGATTGCCATTGAAGGCGTCAGCCTGACCGATGCGGACATTCTCTGGCGCGACGAGATGAACGACCAGCAGGTCCGTATCGCGCCCTTGACCCTGTCCACCGGCCCGATCCAGCCCGGTACCCCGACCGACCTGGAGCTGGTGCTGGCCGTTGCCAACGAAAATCCACAGGTCAATGCCAATCTCCGCCTGACCACCCGTGTGACCAGTGCCGAAGATTTAGCCTGGGTCGAGTGGCAGGATCTCGCCCTGCAGTTGAAAGCCCAAGGGGCGGCAATTCCCGCCAAACAGGCCACCCTGACCTTTAACAGTAGCGGCCGCATTCACCTGCAAGACCAGACCCTGGATATGCAGCGTTCCATTTTGGCATTTGAGGTGCCGGAACTGGAGCAGACCATGCATGCCAAAGGCCAGCTTAGCCTGAGCGTACAGGGCAACCTGGAAGCGCAAACCTTCAGCAGCGAAGACCTGGCCTTCCAGGCCCTGGTCACCGGCCCTGAGCTGCCGGGCGGCCAGGCCAACCTGGATCTGACCACGCCGTTCTCGGTGGATCTCAACCAGCAAACCCTGAGCCTTCCCGCCATTGCCGCTTCAGCCCTGGGCCTTAAGCTCAACGCCAAAGTGGAAGGCAGCCAGATTGTGGACAACCCGCAACTCAAGGGTGAGCTCCAGCTCGCCCAATTTGCGCCCCGGGTGCTGATGGAACGCCTGAATATCGAACTGCCGCCCATGAACGGACCCAATGCCCTGGAGAAAGCGGCGTTTTCCACCCAGTTCAACGCCACCACCAGCACGGCCAACCTGTCCCAGCTCAAGATTCTGTTTGACGACAGCAACCTCAACGGCAACGCCCAGGTGAAGCTGGGCGACAAAACCGATGCCCAGTTCGAGCTGGTCATGGATCAGATCGTGGTGGACCGCTATCTGCCACCGCCGACAGAAGATGACGACGCCACCCCGGCGCCAGCGGACTCCGGCGCCAGCGAGCAAGCGCCTGGCACCACCGCGTCCTCTGCCGAGCAGCCGGCATCCGATCCCTTTGCCTGGATGGAGACGATCAATCTCAACGGCAGCATCAAGATCGGCAAGGTTCTGGTAAAAGACACGCCCCTGACCGATGTGGTGGCCAATATTCGGGTTCAGGATCAGGTGCTGACCCTTGACCCGGCCCTGACCGCCTTCGGCGGCCGCCAAACGGCCCAGGTACAGGTGGACGCCCGCGGCGACACACCCAAAACCCAGGTGAAAACCGGCCTCCGGCTGGGACAGGTGGAAAGCATGCTGCGCACCATCATGAATCAACCGCCCCTGGAAGGCAGCGGCAGCCTGGATCTGGCCCTCAGCCTGGAAGGCCTGACCCTGCCGGAAATCCAGAAGAGCCTGCAAGGGGGCGGTGAGCTCAGGATTACCGATGGCGCCTTTAATGGCGTCGATATCCTGGAATCCATCCGCAGCAGCGTGGCTTCGCTGCGGGGTAAAGAGGTGAAGGCCAGCCAAAAAGAAACCGAACTGAAGAACTTCATCTCCAGGTTTTCCATCGAAGGCGGCGCCTTGCAATGGAACCAGTTGGACGCCGAAGCCGGTGACGTGAAACTCAACGCCGAAGGCGGCCTGAACCTGTTCAGCCAGGAGCTGGATACCATCCTGAACGTGCAGGTACCGGAAACCCTGAAGGACAAGAATGATTTTCTGTCCGAGCTGGCCGGCCAAACCATTCCGGTACAACTGGGTGGTACCCTCACCTCGCCGAAAATCGGCCTGGACCTGCAAAACGTGATCCGCTCCCAGATCGAACAGAAAATCGACTCCAAGGTGGATGAGAAAAAGCAGGAGCTACAGCAAAAGCTCGATGACAAAGTGCAAAAAGGCCTGCAACAGCTGTTCAAGCGTTAACAGGGCCTGAGCAATGAGCAAACGACGGATGTCCGCTCCCAGGTGGCTGGGCCCGATCCTGGGCCTGGCCTTGATCTCCGGCTGCACCTCCGCGCCGGAGATCAACCACGCCGTGGATCGCCTGAAACCCCTCACCGCAGAGGAAATGCGCACCCGGCGCGACTTGCTGGTCGGGACCTGGTACGGCGAGGCCCGGACCAATGAAGGCCAAACCCGCCGCTGGATCCGCCAGCACCAAGCCGACGGTACCTACCAGCTAACCGTTCGGGATTACAGCCTCGACGGCAGCTATCTCCAGCAGGTGGAAGTGGGCCAGTGGGGGATTTCCGGTCCGGTGTATTTCACCATCATGAAAGGCTGGCAGGACGGCCCTCGCTTCAAGCCCGCCAACCTCACCAACCCTTATTACTACGATGCCTACGAGATCCTCAGCCTATCGCCGGAGCGCTGGGTTTACCGGCACCTGGAATCCCAGGCGCGCTTTGTGGTGCGTCGGGTGGAGGATGACTTCACCCTGCCGGGCCGCAAGGCTCAATAGCGGGCGGAAGATCAACCAGCCGCGCCAAAAACCCGCACTCATGATCCCCAGGATCGTTTAGGCCGGGCTATCCGTTTAATCGCTCCGTGCCACGGCCATCATCGCCCCTGGTACCCGTACCGCCTTCCAATAACGCTTGGCCCAGTAGGCATTGTCCAGGCTGGAAAGGGTCACGCCCTTTTGGAAGGACACATGCATGAACTTGCGGTCTTCCAGGTAGATCCCTACATGGCGGGTGTGGCGGTCAATCTGGAAAAACACCAAGTCACCCGGCTGCAACTCGGATTTCTCGACAACCCGCCCAATGCGGGACTGGTAGCGGGTATCCCTGGGCAACTCGATCCCCAGCCGATCACGGAAGGTCAGATACACAAAGGCAGAGCAATCCAGCCCCTTCCGGCTCATTCCCCCAAACTGGTAGGGCACGGAACGCCACTCCTTAAGCTGCCCATACAACAACCCTTTCATTTCGGCCTGCAGCAGCCAGCTTCGATCCACCGCTTCACTGGAAGAGGGTTCCAGCCCCGCTGCCTGGGCCTCTGAAGACGCCAGCGTTGGACGTGCCGTCGACACCGTCCAATCCGGTAGGGGCTGGGGAGCCTGACAGCCGGCGAGCACCAGGAGCGTCAGCAACCAGGACGAGGTTGGAAAAATCCGCATGAATATTGAGAAGCCGCTTTGTTGTTGGAGAGGCGATTTTAGGATAAAAAATCACCAAACCCAAACTCCGACCGCTCGCACCACGCGAAACTCTGCCCGCCTATCAGCCCGTTCAATTGACTCCACCAAAGAAACCTTTGAAAACAATCCATTAAAGCCCCCTTTTTCACGCTTTTCCGATTCTCGGCTTTTGTCCCCCGGCTTTGGTGGGTACAATGTTGAACCTTAAACCTCCCACTGGCCCACCTCCAGCGCAGAATTCATGCTTAATCCCGACGCACTCAATCAGCTCAAACAACTCAAACAGGAAATCCGTGCCTCCAAGGAAGTTTTCGAAGGCACCGTCAAAGGCACACCCTCCCGCTTCGGTTTCGTGGTTCTCGATGATGGCCGCGAATGCTTCCTGCCTCCCGATGAGATGCAGAAAGTCTTCCCGGGCGACCGGGTTCAGGTAGAGCTGAACAAGGACGAGAAAGGCCGCGATACCGCCGTGGTGGACAAACTACTGAACTCCTCCCTGAAAGAGTTCGTGGGCCGCTATGTGGAAAAAGGCACTGCCCATTTTGTGGAGCCTGACGTTAATAACCTGTCCCGCTGGCTGTATGTGCCGCCGGATCGCCGCAAAGGGGCAAAGGCCGGTGACCTGGTGCGCTGCAAGGTATTGCAGCACCCGTTTCGTTCCGGCAAGGCGCAGGTGGCGGTCCTGAGCCTGATTGGTACCGAGCAGGACTTGGGCATCGAAGGCCGCTATGTGCTGGAGAAGTACAACCTTTCCCAAACCTGGCCCGAAGCGGTGGAACAAGAGCTGGCCAACCTTTCAGAAGAGATGTTGAGCCGTGAACTGGCGGAACGGGCCGATCTGCGCGACTGGCCCTTCGTCACCGTGGACTCCGAATCCACCCAGGATATGGATGACGCCCTCTGCGCCGATGTCGTGGAAGATGGCTGGCACCTGCACGTCGCCATTGCCGACCCGACCAGCCTGGTCAAGGAAGGCGGCGCCCTGGACCAGGAAGCCTTCAAGCGGGCCAGCTCGTTTTACTTTCCAGATCGCGTACTGCCCATGCTGCCTCCGCGACTGGCCAACGAACTCTGTTCGTTAAAGCCGGGCCTGGATCGCCTGGCCCTGGTGTGCAGCATGCACATCACCCACGCCGGCGAAATCGCCAGCTATGAGCTGAAGGAAGCGGTGATCCATTCCAAGGCCAAATTGAGCTATCACGAAGTGGCCGCCTTTCTCGCCGACCAAGGGAGCAAGCGGGCCCTGCGCAACGCCGGCGAGGATCTGCACGAACTGGTGGACCGTTTGCACGCCATCCAGAGCGCCCTGCGACAAAACCGTCAGGCCAATGCCTTGCTGGTGGATGACCGCCCGGACTACTACATCCGCCTCAACGAGCGCATGAAGATCGAGCGGATCGACCGCAGTGAGACCAACCAGGCCCATAACCTGGTGGAAGAGTGCATGGTGGCGGCCAACCGGTGCGCCGCGGAGTTTCTGGCCGGCCTGGACTGCCCCGGCATTTTCGTGGTCCACCCCGGTTTCCGGGCCGACCGACTGGAGCAGATCCAGCAGATTGCCCGGGAGCAATTGCCGGATTTCGATACCGACCGCCTCATCCAGTGGCAGGGTTTCCGGGACTTCATGCAGCGCCTGACCAGCCTGGAATCCCCTTATCCCCTGAAAGCGATTGCCTCGCGCCTGCTGACCCGCAGCCTGCTGGATCGGGAGCCCGCGCCTCATTTCGGCATGGGCCTGCCCTGCTATACCACCTTCACCTCCCCCATTCGCAAGTATAACGACCTGGTGGTGCACCGCCTGATAAAGGCCAAACTGAGAAACCGCAAGCCGACCCAGGTAGAGCCCCAATGGCTGGAGCAGCTGCAGGAAACCCTGCGCAACGGCCGCCAGGGCGTCAACGAAATGGAGCAGTGGCTGAAATGCCAGTATGCCCAACAGCTCGAGGGGCAGAGCTTCAGCGGCCGGATTGTCCAGGTCAACGGCGCCGGTTTTCAGGTGCGGCTCGACGACAACGGCCTGGAGGGCTTTGTCAACCTGGCGGAGAGCGGCGAGAAATTCAGTTTCGATCCGATCTACCTGGAGCATCGCAACGAACAGACCCGCTTCTGCCTGGAACAGCCACTCCAAGTGACCATCAGTGGGGTGGACATGAAGCGTCGGCAAATCCAGTTGAAACTGGCCGGTCAAGCCAGCCAGGATTGACCGGGCGCACGGCGCTCAGAGCAATCTCGGCTATACTTGCTGGAATTCTCAAGCCAGACTCTTCAGAACCTATTTCAGAGAAGTCCCGGGCGGCATCAACGGGCCGCCCTGTACGGCCCTCACGGAGGCGAGGCCTGCCCTGTTAAAATAGGCTCTAAGTCGTTTTTCAGATGGGATAGACACGCCTATGAAACCGAGTAAGGTCGCGGACATCATGGTCCGCAATCTCATCACCTGTAAGGCCAGTGACACCCTCGCCCAGGCCCGGCAGTTGATGAAGGATGGTCAGGTCCGCCATGTCCCCGTGCTCGATGAGCAAGGACAACTGGTCGGCCTGGTTACCCAACGCGCCATTCTGCGGGAAACCCTGCTGATTGCCAGCCGTTTCGGCATTGCAGACCTGGAATACCAGGAACAGAAAAAGCTGGTCTCGGAGATCATGGAAGATGATCTCAAGACCATCCCGTCGGACATGTCGTTGTTAGAGGCCGGCCGCTATTTCACCAAGTGCAAGCAAGGCTGCCTGCCGGTCGTCGATGCTGGGCAGTTGGTCGGCATCATTACCTCAGCAGACTTTGTGAAGCTCAGCATCAGCCTGCTGGAAGACTAGTCCAGAAAGCTCCGGAGAATACGGGCATTCCGCTTTCTCCGGGCCGGCCTCAGGCGCTGTCTTTTCCAGCAGCCGATCTCTCTCGCAACAGCCGCTTTTCGCCAATCTTGGCCAGATAGTCCGCCATGTAGGTACTGATCCCTGGCATCAGGTTACCCACCTTGGCCAGCCAGCCGCGTGTGTTGGGCACCATGATCTCCACCGGCTTGCGGGGCAGGATCTGCTCAAAGAAGACCCGCTCCATATCCTCCACCGTCAGCACCTTGCCACCCGAGAAGGTCAGGGCCGCCTCTTTCTGGTAATCCAGTTGCTTGTCGAACATGGCGGTTTTGATCAGATCCGGGCAAACCGTGGTGACCTGCACTCCCAAGGGCGCCAGCTCCTGGGCCAGCACCAGTGAAAAGGCCCGCACCCCAAACTTGGCGGAGCTGTAGAGGCCCAGGCCCCGAATGGGCGCCAGGGCCGCCATGGAGGCAATATTGATGATATGCCCCCGGCCTGCGTCTACCATCCGCTGTGCCGCCACCCGGCTGCCATGGATCACCCCTTTGAGGTTGATATCCAGATGCAGGTCCACTTCATCGGCCACGGTGTCCTTTAAAAACCCGGGGCGGATGTAACCGGCGTTGTTCACGAGGATATCCAGCCGCCCCCAGTGTTGGGCGACTTCCTCGGCCAATGCCTCCCAGGCCCGCACATCCCGCACGTCCAAAGCCCTGAGCAGCAACGAGTCAGTCGGCCAGTTCCGCTCCCGAGCGCGGGTCTGCAAGCCAACTTCGTCGATATCCGTTGCCACGACACGGTAACCGCGCCGTAAGAAAGCATCCGCCAGGTGCAATCCCATGCCGCTGGCACAGCCAGTCAGCCACACCACTTCTGAGTGATTCATTATTGTTCTCGTCCTCATCAAAAAGTCCTTGGCATGAAGCCTACTTTAGGCGAAGTGCAGCGGGTACTGAAGCTTGCTCGTCTCAAAACACACAAATCTTCGTTATAAAGACGCCATAAAACGCTGGATGCGGTCGTAATGGGAACCCTGCCAGTAAACCTTGCCACATCCCTGACAACGCCAGAGCTCGTCCACCATTTTAGGTACCCCTTCGGGCATGAAAGAGAGCGCCTCTCCCCGACTCAGAGGCAACAGCTCCACGCTGTTGCAGACCGAGCAACGGTTGAAGAGATCAAACCACTGCTTGAGCTTGAAGTACTCCACCACTTCCCGGAACTGCGCCTTGGGCTGGACGTTGCGCAGCCGGTAACCCCAGGTGACCTGGTTGCGCTTGAGCAATCCCACGTCCCGCGTCAGCACCACCCGCTGTTGCTCCCAAGCCAACTCGGCAATACGCGCATCCCCCGGGTCCGTGGCGCTGTACAGGCAGTCAAACCCGGCCAGGCGCATGTAACGCACCAACGCCCCCAGATGCACATCCAATACAAACGAAGGCTTGCCCTCGGGGAGAAACGGCAGGCGTGCCTCTTCGGCGTACGGGTCTGGAATCTGGTGATGGGGGTAAACCCGGATTTCATCCTCCGGCCGCAGTTGATGGTTGAAGCCCACCCCGTGGCCGTTGACCAGCATCAAAGCCACTTCGGGATGAGGGACACCTAGCGCTTCAAATGCATCCTTGATGGTTTGCCCAAAGCGAAGGTCTCCGTTGTCCGACACTATTGCCGGTTTTAACCGCTGTCCGAAACGTTGCCGGCGCAGCTCCCGGGGCAGGAAATCATTGAGGCCGCCAAAGAACTGCCAGTAAACCTGGTGCACACCTCCTCCTGTCTGTTCCGAAAATGAGAACCGCCTAGCCTGTATACGGCAATGTCTGCCGCCTGGATTTTTGGCAGCAAAACTGCCAGGTTCGACTATGCTTAATAGCAAACAGTAAACGCCGACTTTAAGACATGAAGCCATTGCAGTCTCTCTTCACGTCTCTGTTTCATAACGTACTCAGGCAGCCGCCCCAGCACCTGAACACCACGGCATCCCGCGCTGTGCCCAAGCTCACCCAGCATCAGCCTCCGCCAACGGTGTCCAATTGGCCGCTGGTCGCAGGCCTGGTGATGCTCATTCCCCTGATCCTCTCAGTACTGTTCGTTCTCACCTGATCGCAGGTGTCCATCGACCCGCTGACACCGGTTAGGATGGCGGGCAGACTGATACCTCAGGGTTAAGTGCAGCCTGGGCGGCGACCGACGAGCCCCTTTGACAGCTTGCCAAGGACTGTCATACTACGGAGTCCGTTTTTCGATAGTCGTCCCATGTTCTTCAGCGATTCCCGCACCCAATTCTTCAAGCCCCTGACCAGCAAGTACCGTGAGGTCATGGTGGAATGCCTGCGCCTGCTGTATTTGCGGCTGTACTCCACCCTGTCCGACTATGGCCACGCCCTGGATCGGGAACAGGTGATCGACGTGTTCCAGGAAGCCCTGACCCGGGCGCCGGTACTGGAAGGCCAGGAAGACGAAAGCCTGGGGCGGTTTCGTTCCGACCGGGAACTGGCCGGCTGGATTCTCAACCAACTGATTGAGCATGGCTGGCTGGAACGGCAACTGGACGAGGCCACCCTGCAAAGCACCTTCGGCTTCACCCGTCACGGCCGGCTCTTTACCCAGCCCTTCGTGGATACGGACGCCTCGCGCCTGCGCACCCGCCACCGCAACACCCGGAATACCCGCAACGCCCTGGACGCCTTTGTCCAGCATGGCGAGATCCACGACCTGCTGGACGCCTTCGAATATTCCGAGCGGATTATCAGCGACTTCACCGATGTCATTGCCGAGCTGGACGAGCGTAAGCGCCAGCTGGTGCAGGAAGTGGAAGCCCAGGTCCTGGTGCAGAAGGCCACTGAAGAGTTCTTCGAGTTCATGGAAAAGCGCTTCCAGCCGGATATCGCCATCCGCCTGTCCGCCGATTCCGTGGAGAAATACCGGGAAGACATTGTTAGCCTGGTCCAGGCCGTCAAACGCAAACCCAAAGAGTTCAAGGCAGATGCAGAACGGGCCCTGCGACGGATCATGCCCGAGGATCTGCTGGCGCCCGGGCAGTCCTACCTGTTCTTCGTGCTGGACTCCATCGAGAACCGCCTGCGCAGTGCCTGTGACATCATGCTGCCCGCCCTGCGCCGCTCCATGCAGAGCTTTACCCAGCGGGCCGACATCATCATCCGCCAGATGAGCTATCTCACCAGCCAGCGCCACAATAATACAGTGGCGCTCTGCAAAGCCCTGGCGGAACTGCCCGCCGACGAGCAGGACCAGTGGCTGCTGAAAGCCGGCGAGCGCATGACCGGCGTCCGTGTGGGACTGATCGACCCGGCCCAGGTATACCTGCAGGAATCCCGTCGCCAGCGACAGGTATTCACAGCCGTCGAGATCATCGACGAGATCGACCAGGACGAGCGCAAAGAGCTCTATATCCAGCAATTGCTGGACCGAGCCTTTACCATCACCAACCAGGAAATGCGCCGTACCATCGTCGAGGCCCTGGGCAACGGCCGCCGTATCAGCACCCGCCATATTCCGGTACGCACAGTGCGGGATCTGCTCACCGCCGCCCACGCCATCGAACTGGGTAGCGACGGTGGTTTGTCCTCGGAATTCCGTTTCCGGATCACGCCCCTGCCAGGCGTGGTCAGCAATGATTATTTTGAGGCGGCCGATGAGTTCGAAATCGAACTGGTCAGCCGCGCCGACGCTTCCGCTTCAACCGACGAGACCCAACGTGCTGACTCCGATCATTGAACAGGAACTGGAGCAGGAAGGCATCAGCCTGGAAGACTTCTCCGAACTGCTGATCCGCCTGCTCGACTACGGCATTCTCTGCCGCGATGAAAGCCAGAAGGAGCAGGTTCTCTACGACCGCTACCTGCGCCTTGAACATCTGGTGAATGAATACCTGGGGCTGCTGCACATCCGTATCCAGCATGACACCCGCTTCCAGTTCGTGCGCCTGTTCCCACCGGGCAGCCAGATCCCGGGAATTGCCGATGAAAACGATCCGCCCTTCAACAGCGGTCTACGCAACCGTCTGAACCAGCAGGAAGTGGCCCTGATCCTGGTGCTGCGTAGCCAGTACGACAAAATCCTGCGGGAAGGCCAGATCGACGAAAGCGGCTATGCCACCATCTCCTTCGAGGCTTTGAACATCGCCTACAAGAACCTGCTGCGCCGCTCCCTGCCCAGCTCCCGGACCGACCTGCGCGCGTTGTTTCGCAAACTGCGCCAGCTACGGCTGATCCAGTTCACCGATGACGAGTCCCTGGATGTGGGCGAAGCCTGGATCCGGATCCGGCCGACGATTTTGAGCCTGGTGAATGATGAGGTGTTGGAGGCGTTGGGGCCGCTGGTGGAGGGGAATGATCAAGAAAACGGGATTGAGAGCCAGGGGGAGTTTGGAAAACCCTCAGCTGTCTGAGGAAATCCCCCCTCACCCCCCTTTACGAAAGGGGGGAAGGAACAACCGGATTGTTGGTTGAGCTTTTTAACGTGGGCTTGAGACATGGAGGTCTTATGCTGGGGTATAAGAAGAAGCTGAAAATTGTTGCCAGACAGCTTCGCAGTGACATGACGGAAGCATAGCAGCTGCTTTGGTCAAAGCTAAGGCGTAAGCAACTTGGCGGGCTACAGTTTTATCGACAAAAACCGCTGGGTGGTTATGTGGTGGACTTCTATTGCCATTCAGCGAAGCTGGTGATCGAACTAGATGGAAGTCAGCATTATGAGCCCGAACAGCAGGAATATGACAAACAAAGGACAATGCTGTTGAATGCGATGGGATTAAAGGTTATTCGGTTTCCGAATGATCAGGTGCTGCGGGAAACTGAAGGAGTGGTTGCTGAGATTTACAGAGTAGCCTGCGGGAAATCCCCCCTGGCCCCCCTTTAAGAAAGGGGGGAATGTGCAGCATGGGAACTTTTACTACGGCGCAGAAATGCAGAAATCATAAGGGCATCACAGAAGCTTCCTAACTCGTAGCGGGTCAGCAGGCAATACACAGCACTTACAGACAGCACCAAACCACCTCCCCCTTTCGTAAAGGGGGATTGAGGGGGGATTTTGTCGGACACGCACATGTTTGCCGCGAAGCCCCCAACAAATGTGATGAGAAAATTGCGCAACATGCTTGTTTGAAACAGCAGCTCGCTGAGGGGATGCCGAATACAGGCTCAGCACATACAGACAACGCCAAACCACCTCCCCCTTTCGTAAAGGGGGATTGAGGGGGATTTTGTCGGACACGCACATGTTTGCCGCGA
>Ga0209075_1004419_pt1 | contig 11280 bp, 9 predicted proteins | sample Stecom2011_FD_187523 | JGI IMG/M metagenome (GOLD analysis project Ga0209075, IMG submission 187523) | Agricultural soil microbial communities from Utah to study Nitrogen management - Steer compost 2011 (SPAdes) (version 2) | ecosystem: Environmental > Terrestrial > Soil > Agricultural land...
CAAAGGATTTACTCGCACAGAAAATAGATACATCGCAGAATGTTGTAGTGGATCTATTTGACGGAAAGATTGTTTTTAGAAAACCGATTTCTGAAGAAGAAGAAGAAATTGTGTAACAATTTCTAGGAGCGCTAAAGCGCAGAGAGAGATGCCGATAAATCGGTAGGGAGAGAGGTGAAATCTTCGCTTTGCTTGATTTCACAGGGTGAGGGAGAGAAAAAAAGAGAGATTGGTGCCACTTTGGATTGGATTCTTTCTTTCATTGAATATCGTAGCTTCTCATTAAGAAAAAACATCCCTTGTACTGAAAAGTATGAGGGATTTTTTTTATACATAATCACTCATCAAAATTAACATAATAGACATTTACAACTTCTTTTCCTTCTGGAAAAAGCGCAGAAATAGAAGTAATTGACTACAGGCCTAGTCTCAATCCTTATTCGTGTGGACATTCCTTTCGGAGTAAAAACAGAAAAATGAAAACAATTGCACAACAATTGTCTCAATCCTTATTTGTGTGGACATTCCTTTCGGAGATGGAAAAGAATCACGACAAAATTAAAAACCACGTGTCTCAATCCTTATTCGTGTGGACTTTCCTTTCGGAGTGGACTCTTTGAAGATACTAAGATTGAAATGCATGCGTCTCAATCCTTATTCGTGTGGACATTCCTTTCGGAGAAGGAAATTAAGAAGACAAGCGGGACAAACGGTTTAATGTCTCAATCCTTATTTGTGTGGACATTCCTTTCGGAGAAAAACAAGTAAAATGAAATACGAAGAGATTAAAATGTCTCAATCCTTATTCGTGTGGACATTCCTTTCGGAGAAACAAAAACAAAATGAAACTAACACAATTTTTAATAGTCTCAATCCTTATTTGTGTGGACATTCCTTTCGGAGTCTGAAAAACTTTGTTATATACTTGAAATTAAAAACGTCTCAATCCTTATTTGTGTGGACATTCCTTTCGGAGAAGAAATCGTAAATGTTACCGAAGCGGAATTAGTAGAGTCTCAATCCTTATTTGTGTGGACATTCCTTACGGAGTGAGGAGTTCGTACAGCTTGCATCGGAAATGCAAGAGTCTCAATCCTTATTTGTGTGGACATTCCTTTCGGAGCAAGTAAAACAAGCGCAAAAGGTATCTTTGCAATGTCTCAATCCTTATTTGTGTGGACATTCCTTTCGGAGACTTGGGTTGTCCTGCTCCGTTGACAAAAACTATGTCTATTTCGTTTTCAATGGCCAATAAAACGGCATCAGAGCTGATTTTCGCTCCTTTTGAAAGCACAATAGATTTAATTTTTGTGGGCGCTAGTTTTGTTTTTTCTCCTTTTTTAAAAACCTCAAATGCGTTTGCTTTGCGATGTAATGATGTGCCAAATGTGTCGATGTATAATTGCATAACTTTTTTTGACACAAGTATAAATTACAAGTGTGCAGTAGATGTGCATAGTATGTCAAAGAACGGGTGGACTATTGTTTTATAAACTATAAAAAGTCAGCAGCCATTTCGTTTATTATATCATAAATGTTATTAGAAGAATCATATTCGAGATACGTATCAAGTTTTTCAACTAAATCTTTATAATACTTATCTATCACATTTTCTGTTACTCCTTTCCCTCTATGAGCAATAGCATTACGTAATACATCTAATCTTTGATTATTTAAAATAGGACTTTTAAAAGTTGATATAACCTTTTTAAATTCGTCAATTAATGATTTTTCTTCCTCAGTGAGGTCTGGATGAATACCTAGATAAATTAACTGAATAGGCAAGCTTAAAGACTTAACAGTTTTACCATATTCATTTTTAATTTCTGTACTAAATTCTTTCATTATCTCATCTAGAACAGTTTCAGAATCGATATGGTATCTTTTAGAATTGGCTAAATCAATAGAAACTAGTTCGGACAACCTTCCTAATGTATAAGTTTCTATAATTTGTTGTAAAGTTAGAACAGCACCTGAGTAATTATTAATTTCATTTTGAGCATGAAACTTATTGAGTAGCAAAAATGACTTATACTCATAGTACAAATCGAATTTCTCATTGGGATATGCGATTTTAAAATCATCAATTTTAGGATGACTTTTAACTCCTTTATTCAATCGATGAATTTCATACTTATTTTTAAAATCGTTTTGCAAGTTATTCCATAACAATATAGCCATCCTATTTAACTGTATTAATGGCTTAGATAAATTCATATCTTCGGCTAGAACAAGAGAAGAGGAATAATGATAGGTATTCATTAGATTTCTAACTTGTCTTTTAAGTTTTAGCTCCTCTGACGCTGACCGTTCTAGCTTTCTTAAAACCGTGTTTCCATTTTCATTAGCACCATAATATTGGTTTAATCTTTCTGGAGCGATATAAAATTCCAGTACCGAACGAATACTATTTTTTTGTTGTGGAGTCCCTCCTGAATCGTAGTAAACTATTTGACACTCATTTTGTAGGTATCTTTTTGTGAACATGGTGTAAACAGAAATAAGTTCTTCTTCGTTTGTAGGGTTTATTTCTTTCAATTCTTCAATATAAACCTCAATATCAGAATAGTTTTCCTCTATTTTTTTAGCTATAATTTGAGCTTCAAAAAGTGTATCCTGTTTATTATTCGGTTCTGTTTGATTTGTGCAGAATAAATATAAAGTGACATTCTTACCTTTATACTCGTCTAAAATTGAAGGTAAAATGTTCAATTCAATATTGTCTTTTTCATTTTCGTAGTTATTCAGAAGTGTCTCCGTTTCCTCTCTGAATTTCTTATTCGGAATAAAATCATCTTTATATTCCTTGTTTTTTACTCTTATATTCCTGTTTCCTAAGTTGGATAATAATATTGTTTTGCTCATAATTCATTTATTTTTTATTTTATCCCTTTAAACCCAATAGCTTGTATCCTTCTGTTTGTTCCTTTCCCCTCAAAGTTTTTGATTTCAACACTGATAATCTTTCCTGTTTCTATTCCTGCTGGATATCGGAAACTGTGTGTTTGTTGATCATCTTTTATAAAAAGCTTGACTTCAACACGCATTCCTTTTGTTCCTATAACTTTTGCGTCTATTACATCTCCATTTTTTAAAGAGGAAAACTCCACCCATTTTGGTTCAATTGGTTTTGAGATTACCTCAACTTCTGCTGCCTCAGTCTGCTCCTCAATTTCAGCACTTTTTTCATTTAGAAGTTGTCTCTGTTTTTCAAACTCTTCTTCGGTTATCTTTGATATTTTCACAAAACCTAAAGGTGAAAAGCTATATTCATCCCCCTTCCTTTGGAAGGCTAATTTTCTTGATTTTGCAGAATTAACCTTGTTTCTCGTACCTCTTGATTTATATCCAAAACCATCAATAGCATAATCATCATGGATATAGTCTCCTGTTATGCTGTGGAAGCCACTACCGCCACCAACACGGAGTATTGCACTATCAGTTTGGCTTTCACAAACTTCAATCAGTTTTTCTATTTCTTCAATAATTTTTTCGCTATGTTCTGCTTCATATTTTTCATAAAAAGCAAGTTCTTTTTCTAAATGCTCTAGCGTATTTTGGTTAATTATCTTAAAAAGTTGATCTGCATTATTTTCCGATTCCCACCAGTTGAGGGCTTTGACTTTGGTACCTACCTTTTCATCTTCAAAACTGAAATTTTCTTTATCCACTAACTTTAAACGACCAAAACCTAAAGCTCCTGTTTTCAGGGTTTCGTAGTAAATAACAAAACCTTTATTTTTAAACTGTTCATTTGAATACCGTCCATGTTTCCAGCCTCCTATCTTATCTTTAGTGTTGTAATCTTCTTGTAAATTGTAAATTTTGGTAGGTAATATGCTCGTTGCATCACTTGGAAAATGAGCATCTGTTAATTGTAAGAAAGAAGCTACATCAATTAATTTGCCAGACCGCGTTTTATTCAATAATTTAAACAAATGGGAAGTAATCGCTCCTTTCAGCGAAGAACCTGGTATAAAAGGTTGTCCTTTTCCATTTCTGATAAAAGCCTTTATTTCATTTTGACTAGATTCTTGTACCGTTTTCCATTTGTAAAGTGCCAATTTTTCAAAATTAGCTCCATTTCTTTTTATTGCATTTTTGTAATCTTCAAACTTCCCATTTACAACCAACTGTAACTCTCTATCTCCAGTAAAAGGGGCTAAACGTTCATTAGGAATATAATACAGCATCCCTTTTTCGTAAAAAACATCAATGTCCTTTTGAAAATTTTTCTCCGCTGCTCCACCAATATAAACAGGAGTTATTGCTTCTATTTTTATATGTTGTACTGCCATTATTAATCTGTTTTTACGGGAAATAATAAACTTTTACCTACTCTCCACACCGGGTGTGGCTGCTCGGTAATTCCATTTAAGCTCTCGGAGGGATAAACATCCTTTAGCGTTCCTGCTTGTTGAATGCTTTGACTTTCATATTTAAAAATACTGCCTGCTTCAAAGAAATGAACTGTCTTTTTACGATAGGTATCAAGGCCGGGTGTGGTAATCCATCCGCCACGCTCTATTAATCCATAGCCCCCCAAGTCATGGTTGAGCACATGCTCATCAACCCATTGTTGACTCTCCGGTAATAAAAGAGACAAGTTAATGCTTGCTTTGCCACTCCAATGCGGTTTCTTAAAGGGGACGATTTCAAAAGAAAACTGACCTTGCCCCACTTTTCTATCGGTGCCGAGACCTTCATCTTCTAGAAGGGTTAATGCAACTTTAACTTTTTTCAAATCTTTTTCTTCCCCATGAAATAAAAAATAAAGTCCTCCGTGCTGCCCCTCTTTATCATAAAAGTACATGCGATCCATGGCAAAGGGTGTAGCGTCTTCCCCTTCTTCACGAGAAACTTTTACCCGAGGAACCACATCAGTGTCTACAAGTTTTATAGGATTCCCCTCTTCATCTTTGGGTAAAGATTTTGCATAAAATTGACCTTTCAGCAAACTTGTGTCGATGTCGATTTCTCCCTTTTCACACCATTCATAAAAAGCATCGCGATGCAGATAGGCAATTTTCTTGATTTTTTTTCGGTGTTCCACAAAAATGGCTTCCTTATTCTTATCTTTTTTAAACAATTGTCCATAAGGTTTTGGAAAAAAATGTTGATGTTCTTTTCCATCGTAGAAAAAAGGAAACGTAGAAGAAATGGCAAAACCAAATTCAGGCTTTTCCTTTGTTGGAATCCACTCTTCTTTCCCAATCATTGCCCACGTTTGAAAAATGGCGCTATACAAGGTGTCGCTATGCAGTTGAGTTTCGGATTGACCATAATCTGATTTCTTAGATCCAAAATGAACAGGACCCCGAAATTTCAGATGAATGGCGTGCAATTCTTTTTTCATAGTTCTCCGTTTAAAATATCTTCTAACACAAAAGGATCTTCATTCCAATCGTGGAATTTTATTTGCCCATACCCACGGGATCCAGAACCACCGAGATAATCCAATTCAAGCATTTTCTTGGCATTTCTCAACGTTGCTATCAATTCATTTTCGTCGTCATTTTCATGGATATTGATTATCATTTCAATGTTAAATTCAGCTCCGGCAGGGACGCGTTCAAAAGTTCTCAAACCTGATTTAGCCATTCCAGTAACACGATCTATAGTGTTTTCAACCTTCACTTCTGCGTAAGGTATATCTATAAAATCTGAATCAGATAGCGTCTCTTCAGATTTTTCGGTCAAGTAAGAGTCTCGAACAAGAATTCTTGATGAATTATCTGTACTACCAAATAATATTGAAATCGAATTATTATGATTTTTAAAATCACTAATCCCCATACTTCTCTCTAAAAGGCTTCTCAATTTTCCTTTAAGTGAACTTCCAGGGATATAGGGTTGATTATTGTCCTTTCTTCGTATAACGCTACTATCCAAACCTCCTATTTGAACATTTTCTTTACTATCTCCAATATATAAACCCGTTAGTAATTCTAAACGAGCGGTGATCTTTATTTTTTTTATTAATTTTTCCATTTTTAAAATTTTTATTTTAATTATTTATTCTTGTCCTCCATGAAATTTATGATAAGCTACAATTGCTTCAAAAAGTTGGGTAAAATTTGAGAATCTATCTTTTAAACCTTCGCTATTATGAGCATCAATATTTACATAACCTATTGCTGTCGATAAAAACTCAAATAAATCCTTAAACTTCTCATTGTTTTTCTCTCTTCCAACTGCATAAGCCATCTTAGGTTTAAGCATTTGAAATCCTCTTTTACCTTTTTCAGAATCAATCCCAACAGATTGAATTCGCTTTACTTCTCCATAAAATTTACGCAATTTGGAGGTTGATACTCCAGAATATCTATTGGAGAGATCTTTTTTACACCAATCACTTATTGAATCCAGAGCTGTTTGTGTTATACCATCTTCAATCCATTCTTTTTCGCAATTAATTTTGCTATTTTTATTATCTCTTGGACTATAATCTGAGTTTCTCGATTTATTATGTCTTTGTCTCATTTTCCTTCATTTTTAGTTCTACATTCTAATTCTGCCCATCTTGTGGCTACTGCAAGCTTTTTCCAGTAGTTATCATCACCTATTTCGGTAATCATTCTTTGTTCTAACTCTTTCATCATACTTCCAAATTTTGGTTCTTGTTCTATTTGTTTTTTATGTCGGTCTTGGAAGCGTTTTAGATAATACGCTGCATTCCAAACCCAGCTTAAATCTTTGTTTTCTTTTCTTAATGCATAAAAAGTTTGAATTTTTTTTAACAATGCTGAAGGGATACCCTTTTCTATCAATTCTACAAATTCATTTTTCATGGTTTGAGCGGCTATAAAGTCGTTCCATCCCAGAGTAATTCCAAATACATTAAAAGCATTTTTACCCGGATGGCTTTTGGCACTGCTTTCCGCTTCTCCTGCATCATCTGCGGCTTTTGCAATAGGATATTTCCCCCCTACAATGGCTATTCCTGCAGAAAGGGTAATATCTTCTCTGTTACCCACAAATCGTTTAAATTCGTTTCGTACTTCAATGGCAAACTCAATGGTTTTATCCCAACGGCCAATGGCAAAAACATCATCTCCTCCTGAGTAGAGAATATTTACCCAATCTTTAAACTTATCTTGATTTCTTATGGTGTTTAAATATCCTGAGAAGAATAAATCCAACTGTGTACTCAAAGTGGCATAAGTGGCAAAGTTCCTTTGGTTCTCTGGCAATCCTTCAATAAAAATAGTTCCCAAATCATCGATATCCATACGTAAAACCCCTAATCGATTAAAGTTGCCTTCACCTTTAGCAAGTTCGTCGTGGGTTTTTACCAAATATTTGTTTTGACTATCTTCCGCTTGTTCATTTCCACCATAAAAAGTATAGCCATAGCTTGCGCCTTTTCCTTTGAGATTGTTTACTTTTTCAAAAGAAGTGTTGTTGATGCGTTGTACATGACAAAAGTCGAAGGAGGTGATTTTTCTGAAATCGGCATCGTCTTCAATGAGGTCTTTATCGTCAAATAAATACTTATGAACTCCTAGATTAAATACATTGAAATGTCTTTCTCGACCTCCTTTTTGAAATTGTGGCATTTCTTTTTCTCCTGAAAAAGTGATTAAAAAATCCGCATCTTTTAATGTTTTACCCAATTCAATTTGTTTTGTTACCATTTCAGAAACGTAAACAGGATCTTGTTTATCCCCAATATTTATAGCGTTATTTGAAGCAAGGGAAACTCCAGTTACTGCACAAACCACTTCCTGACTATTGAGGTCTTGTGGTTCGAAAAACTGTGTGAATTTGTCGTTCAAGACAGATTCAAACTTTTTTTGTTTTTGTTTTCCGGTTTTCTCGCTGAGTTCTTTCCATAGTTCACCTAGACCATTTTCAGCGAAGACTTCCTTCCCGTTTTTCTGAAAATAAACACCTAGTTTTTCACCTGTTCCTGATTCAAATCGAAAAGAAACATAGTCCATGCACACATACAAACTCTTTTCATCTTCTTTGATAATCTCATCAACAATTTGATTTTGAATCTTCGTCCAATTCTCTCTTACCTCATCTGTATTGGGCATCAACAAATAAGCTTTCCCGCCACTAGAATAAATAATATGTCCAGCAGTAAGCTTATTTTCAAGTAGAATTTTGTCTAAAATTGAATCAATGACCAATTGCAGGTAAAAAGAACGACCTTTTAAACTTTTTGCCGCTTTGGAACCTGAAATATTGTAAATAAAAGATTGAATTCCTGAAAGATCAACACAAGCCATCAGTAATGGAAAATGATTTTTTTTCAATTGCAATCGATTTTCCCCCTGAATGCTAAAAGTATTATCAAAATCATTTTCCTGAGCGTAAACATGCAAGCAATCTGCAATGGTTGCTGTCAGTCTCAAATGGTCATACAAACTAGCCGCAGGAAGATCTGTCCTAAAAGTACTCGCCGGTACAGACGAAGTGTGCTTTTTTAACACCGCCAACAGAGAGTTTACAAATGCATTTCGACTTGTATCATCGTCACTAGCAGCAGGGATTTTTTTTATTTCATCCACAAAATCCTGCCACATACTTTGATAATCTGGCTCATAATCTTCTTGCTTTGGAAATACGCCTTGTCCTAAACTTTGATACGTATCATTCACATAAAAAGGTGAAGTTTCTTTTCCTTTATTGATTTGAGAAAAAACAGAAAGCAAGGGAATTTTCTTAAAAAACTTTGATGCTTCTTGAGCTTCTTCATCATTCTTTTTTGTACGATCTAAGCCGCTCGCCCAATGGTCTGCCAATTGAATTAATCCTTGCAAGGGAGATGCAGGCCGATGATGATAAACCGAGAGATTAATTAAGTTGTCATCGTTACTTTTTCTTTTGTCAAAAGGATTAACAGCATAGCCCAAACTACCTAGTTTTTCCTCTAAAATGTTTTCTAAAAAATCATTGGTCCAAATTACATGTTGATGCGTTGGAAAAGTTACTTCACCTTTATCGTTTTGTGGACAAATTACATCTGCCAATTTCTTAGATGTCTCTTTAAGTTTAGACGATTCCCAATACGGTTCATCGGCACGTTGATAAAACTTCCCGATGTCATGCAGTAAAGCTGCTAGGTATATTTTTTGTCTTTCTTTTTGCATTATAATGTTCTTTTAATTTCTACTACTTTGTGGGTGAATTACTCCGTGTCCAATGCTTGCGCCCTTTCCAATTCCAATATGAGCGGGTAAAAAGACATTGGATTTAAAGAAGACAATCATTCCTTTCATTTTAACATTTTTGAAGGTGATATTTTTCTCGGCTACTTTTTCAGTAATACGCACTTTCACTTCATTTTTTATGTTCCAGTCTAGTCCTTTCGCCATACTTAAAATATTGCCCACCAAGACCTTTTCTAATAGTTCAAGTTTTTCAATTTCACTATCTAAAGTGATGTATCGCTCAAAGTTTTTTTCATTCAATGGAAGCCAATCCGTAATTTTATAATACATCCACTTATCCCACACTTGCAGAAAAGGTTGGTTTAACTTTATATCCTCCACATTTAAGGCAATTTGTTTTCCATTCAAATTAATTTCTTGATTGCTATTTTGAAAAACTTGATATAAGGGTTCTATTCCTTCCTCCATGCAAAATATCATTGCTTTTCCCTGCTTTGCCTTATATTGAATTTTAGGATAACGATAGTGAAAACCATTTTCACCTTTATGATTATGAAATGTGGTGTCTTCTCTTCCAACTAAATCGACAATAGCACCTCTAAAAGCAGGGATTTCATACTGCTTTAATGGTGTATCAAATACAACTTTTAATGTTCTTATTTTTGGCATATTCTTATTTAATTCTACAAATATCAATTCTTACTATGCACTCAATCTGCACACTTGTAATTATTATACATTTTCTGGGTAATTTGTTTTAATTCTTTGACTAAGGAAGGTGGTGAAATCACTTGGACGTGTTCACCATAACTCAAAAGCAAAGCTTTCAATTCATAGTTATTTTTGACTTCTAATTCAATTAAAACAAAGTCACTTTCTTTCTCTTTTAACTTCTGCGAACCATGAATAGGTTTGGATGCAATGTATGGATAAAGAGAAGCACTGATCTGTAAAAGCACCTTTGAAACAGGCTCATCCTTTAACAAAGTCACACCAATAACGTCATCAAAATAATCTTCAAACTCGATACTTGGGTCTTGATATTTGTCAATCAACTCATTACAAGAGATAATTCTATCTAGAGCTACATTAGTCAGCACTTCAAATCCATCCACCTGACCGAGTAAAAACCAACGGTTATTGAACTGTTTCAAATGATAAGGTGAGATTTTTATAACCTCCTTTTTTTTCTTCTTATAGTTTTGATATTCAACTTCAATAGTCCGTTGATACCTAATGGCATTATAAATCGGAGTAAAAAACTCCATTCCTTTTAAAAATGGATTGTACTGAAAAGAGACATATTTATGCTCGCTTTCATCTTTAATATTCGGCAATTGACTGTCAAGACGCGCTTTTAACTCATGAATCCATTCAAAATCTGGCAAGCCTTCAAATCGTGATAAGACTTCAAGCGCTTGTTGAAGCTGTAGCTTTTCTTTAGGTGTAATTTCTTGCTTGTTAATCGAGAATTCTAAATCTTCATAGCGATAGAATACTTTCCTTCCATTTCGAAAACTTTTAATAGGAGCGTTATATCCTTGTTCACTTTTCATAAAACGGATATCGTCATAAATTTGTCTTCGCTTTACTCCATCAGCTTGGCCAGTAAATTCATAAATCGCATGATTGCAAGCTTCAATTAGGTCTTCCAAATAATATTTTCTTCCCGAATTTGATAAGCATTTGTCGAGCGTGTTGTATCTTATAGTAGCGTGTTTATTAGTGCTCATATGGATGAATTAGGCTAAGTTTGATAAAAGTATATAATTAAAGATTCATTTTGAAATTTATCATTGAGTATTTAAAAGATCGTCTTCAGAAAACCCATCTCAGAAGAAGAAGAAGAAATTGTGTAACAATTTCTAGGGAGAGGAGCGCTAAAGCGCAGGGAGAGATGCCGATAAATCGGTAGGGAGAGAGAAAAGGAAGATAAGATGCCCAACTGAGTTTAGCTTGGTTGGGCTTTTTTATAGGCTATCGGAAATCCCCTAAAAACTGTGTAAATTATTTTTTCTGGATATTTTGGATAGACTCATTGGGTATAATCTAACCCACTCTCAAAAAGAGTTTAAAGTTGATTCAAAACAACACCTAACAACCTCTGCATAAATCAAATAAATTGAAGCAACAAATAGGATCGCTCTCACCTCTCTAC
>Ga0209075_1004420_pt1 | contig 11280 bp, 7 predicted proteins | sample Stecom2011_FD_187523 | JGI IMG/M metagenome (GOLD analysis project Ga0209075, IMG submission 187523) | Agricultural soil microbial communities from Utah to study Nitrogen management - Steer compost 2011 (SPAdes) (version 2) | ecosystem: Environmental > Terrestrial > Soil > Agricultural land...
GCTCTTTCAATTAGAGAAGTATCAGGTATTCCAATTAAATTTACATCATTTGGTGAATCGATGGATACATTTGAACCATTTCATCCCGAAAGAATGGCATCTCGTATTTTAGGAATGGGCGATGTTCTAACTTTAATCGATAAAGCCGTTGATGCAATCGATGAAGATGAAGCTAAAGGTATGATGGAGCGAATGATGAGTGATAATTATAATTATTATGACTTATTAAAACAATTTAAAATGATTAAAAGAATGGGTTCAATCTCAAGAATTATTGGTTTTATTCCAGGCCTTGGTAATTTAAGAAAAGCAGCTGGTGAAATTGATGATAAACAATTTGACAAAATGCGTGTAATTATTGAATCAATGACTGAAAAGGAAAAGAAAGATCCAGAATTAATTAATAAAAGTTCATCAAGAAGACAAAGGGTCGCTAAAGGTGCTGGTGTTAGTGTAAGTGAGGTAAACAAATTAAGACAATCACTTGATGCACAAAAACAAATGGTTAAAAAAATGTCTTCTATGAGTGAAGAAGATATAGAAAGATTACAAAAAGATCCATCAAAACTTGCTAATACAATGCCGGAGCGAAGAAGTAGAGGCAAGGGAAAAGGTAAAGGTAATTTTAGAAGATAAGAGGCAATCTTATCTTTTTTCTATATTAAAGACATAATCTTTAATACAATAATTTTACTTAAATATGATAAAATAACTTGTGGAGGATGTTATGGAAAAATTAATTTTAGTCGATGGAAACTCAATCTTATTTAGAGCATATTATGCAACTGCATATCCAGGAGCAACCCTTATGCAAACCTCAAAAGGCGAATATACAAACGCGCTTTTTGCGTTTGTAAATATGTTTCAAAAAATAGTAACAACAAATGGAGAACATGTCTTAGTAGCCTTTGATACAGGTGAACCTACTTTTAGACATAAATCTTATGATGAATATAAAGCAGGTAGAAAAGAAATGCCTGAAGAACTAGCAGAACAAATTCCTTTAGTCCATAAATATATTGAACTACTTGGTATAAAAGCATATTCAAAAGTTGGATATGAAGCTGATGATATTATTGGTATTTATGCTAAAGAAGCATCAAAAAAAGATGTTAAAGTTGAAATATATTCAAGTGATAGAGATCTCTTACAATTAGTTGATGAAAATATTACAGTTAATTTATTAAAAAGTGGAATGAAAGAAGTTGCTAAATATACACCTGATAGTTTATTTAAAGAGTTTGAATTAACTCACGAACAAATAATTGATCTTAAAGCATTAATGGGTGATGCAAGCGATAATATTCCTGGTGTACCTGGAGTAGGACCTAAAACTGCAACTAAATTATTAAAAGAATATAAAACTATTGAAAATATATATGAAAATATTAACGATCAAAAAGGTAAATTAAAAGAAAGATTAATTGAAAATAAAGAACTTGCTAAACTAAGTAAAGAATTAGTAACTATTTTAACTGAAGGTAATCTAGATTACACCTTAGAAGAATTAAAAAGAGAAAACTTTGAAATAAATGATTTAATTGAGTTTTTACAAAAATATGAATTACATAGTTTAGTTAAACAATTAGATGAAGTAACAATAACTGAAGAAACATGGGACTATAAAGTAATTAATAAAGAAGAAGAGTTAGAAGGTATCTTAAAAGATAACGCAAGCATTCATTTTGAATTAAGTGAAGAAAATTATCACGTAGCTAAAATATGGGGAATTGGTTATTATGATGGTAAAAATAACTATTTTATTAATCCAGATTTACTTAATTCAAAAACATTTAAAAACTATTTAAAAGATGAAAAAGTAAATAAATTAACATATGACTTTAAAGCAGCTAAGGTTGCTTTAATGTGGCGCGATGTAGAATTTAATAACGCAAGTTTTGATTTATTACTAGCAGCATACTTAATTGATTCACATTACGGAAGAGAAGAATTTAAATATATTGTTTCTAAATTTAATTATAATGAAGTTGAATATGATGAATTTATTTATGGTAAAGGTGCTAAAAAAGGACTACCTGAAGATACTAATCTTTATATGAAACATATTGTCTCTAAAGCAAGAGCAATCCATAAACTAAAAGATAAATTAATTGAAAACTTAAAAGAAGATAATCAATACGATTTATTAAATGATATTGAACTCCCACTTTCAAGCGTACTTGCTAAAATGGAGTTTGAAGGAATATTAGTTAATAAAGAAGAATTGTTAAATCAAAAGTTAGAAATGGAAAAAAGAATTGAAATAATAACAAATGAAATAATTTGGCACGCAGGTAGAGAATTCAATGTTGCATCGCCTAAACAATTAGGTGAGATACTATTCGATGAATTAAAACTTCCTCACGCTAAGAAAACTAAAACAGGTTATTCTACTAATGTTGATGTATTAAACAAACTAAAGAATAAACATCCAATAATTCCATTAATCCTAGACTTTAGAGAACTTAATAAACTATATACAACTTATCTTGCAGGACTTGAACCAGTTATTTTTGATGATAATAAAATCCATACAATCTACAAACAAGCTTTAACTACAACTGGAAGATTATCATCAACTGATCCTAACTTACAAAATATACCTACAAGAACACTTGAAGGCAGACAAATCAGAAAAATCTTTGTAGCAAAAGAAAACCATTATTTACTAGCATCAGACTACTCACAAATCGAACTTAGAATTCTAGCTGATATAGCAGATGTTAAAGCACTTCAAGAAGCATTTAATAATAATGAAGACATTCATAGTGAAACAGCAAGAAAAGTCTTTGATATTAAAGGTGAAGTATCTGGTGAAGACAGAAGAGCAGCTAAAGCAGTAAACTTTGGAATTATTTATGGAATAGGTTCTTGGAGTCTATCAGAGGATTTAAATATAACCCCAAAAGAAGCCCAAGACTTTATAGATAGATATTTAGGTGTTTATCCTGAAATTAAAGATTATATGGAAAATATCGTAAAGTTTGCAGAAGAAAAAGGATATGTTGAAACTTTGGTTAAAAGAAGAAGGTATATTCCAGAATTAAAATCAAATATCTTTTTTCAAAAAGAATTTGGTAAAAGAACGGCCCTTAATGCACCAATACAAGGAACTGCTGCAGATATTATTAAAATAGCTATGATTGATTTAGATAAATATTTAACAAAAAACAATAAAAAATCAAAATTATTACTACAAGTACATGACGAACTTATCTTAGAAGTTCCTAATGACGAAGTAGAAGAAATGAAACAAATTGTTCCTGAAATTATGAGTAATGCATATAAACTTAAAGTTGAGTTAGAAGCAAGCTGTGATGTAGGAAAAACTTGGTTTGATATTTAATAGTATAGGACCTTACAATGTATGGTCCTATATTTACAAACAAAAAATGTGGATAAGTATTAAATAAATATATGATAAGATAAGATATGGAGTGATATTATGCCTGAATTACCAGAAGTAGAAACGGTTAGAAGACAACTTAAACAATTAGTTTTAAATAAACCAATTGTTGGAGTTACAAGTAATTATGAAAAAATATTTAATGGAAACATTAAAGATTTAGAAAAAGTATTAACTAATAACGAAATAATTGATGTTGAAAGATATGGAAAATATTTAGTATTTATCTTAAAAGATAACCATGTTTTAATTTCTCACTTAAGAATGGAAGGTAAATACTTCGTTAAAAATGAAGGTGATGAAGTAAATAAACACGAACATATTATCTTTCACTTTAACAACAATCAAAACTTAAGATATCACGATACAAGAAAGTTTGGCAGAATGGATCTTCGAACTAAAGACAATTATTTAAAAGTAGATCCCCTTCATAAATTAGGTAGTGAACCTGAATTTATGAAAGATGGTGAGTTATATAATCTTTTAAATAAGAAAAATGTATTTATTAAAGTAGCATTATTAGACCAAACAATTATTGCAGGTCTAGGTAATATATATGTTGATGAAGTGCTTTTCTTAAGTAAAATTCATCCAATGAGAAGAAGTAATGAAATAACTTTAGAAGAAGCTAATTTTATTACTAAAAACGCTAAATTAGTTTTAGAAAAAGCAACTAAACTAGGAGGAACTACAATTAAAAGTTTTTCGGTTGGTGAAGTTGATGGACTTTTCCAAAACGAACTTTTAATTCACACTAAAGTAGGCGAACCTTGTCCAGTTTGTGGTGAGGAAATTGTTAAAGTAAAGGTAGGAGGCAGAGGAACATATGTCTGCAACAACTGTCAAAAATAAACCAATAATTTACGGGCTTACTGGTGGGATTGCTAGTGGTAAGACTACTGCTGTTAATTTTTTTAAAGAAAAAGGCGTTAAAGTCTTTGAGTCTGATAGGTATGTTAGATACTTGTGGCAAAATAATGAAGACTTAATTAATAAAGTTAATGCTAAATATAATATCAATATTAAAACTGATGAAGGAAGAAAAAGTCTTGCAAATATTATCTTTAATAGCGAGTTAGATAAAGCCTACATTAATAGTTTAGTCCATCCTTTTGTTTTTGAAGGTGTTAGTAAGTTTGTTAAAGAAAATATTAATGCAAAATATGTAATAGTTGATATGCCACTTTTATTTGAAGTTGGTTATGATATAAAAGTTGATAAAACAATATTAATTTATACAACTTCAAGAAACCAGTTATCAAGATTAATGAAAAGAGATAATTTAAGTAAAGAAGATGCTAAAAAAAGAATTAATAGTCAAATAAATTTAAAAGATAAAAGAAGTTTGTCAACTTATGTAATTAATAATAGTAAAACTATTGATAAATTATATGATAAATTAAATTTAATGTATGAGGTTATGAATGATGAACGTAAATAGTAAGTTTAAATTACATATTAATACTGCACTAAGTTCAGCTGATTATAAAGTGTTAGCACTTTTATATCAGCCTTTAGTAGGTATAAAAGCATATGCAATTTATTCTACTTTTTATCATTTAGTTAAAAGTAATGAAATAACATCACACCAAGTATTATTTGATTTATTAAACATTACTCAAGAAGAATTTTTAAACGCTTTAAATAAACTTGAAGCATTAGGCTTAATTGAAACATATGCAAACGGTAAAACTGATTTTATTTATATATTAAAACCACCTTATTCAGCTAAGAAATTTTTAACAGATACATTTTTAGGAACATATTTAGAATCTGAAATTGGTAAGAAAAACTTAGATGAAATAATTAATGTCTTTAAAGTTGATAAACCAGACTTATCTAAATATAAAAATACCACTAAATCATTTGATGATATTTACCAAGTTCATACTAAAAAGTTATTAAACATCGATCATGACTTAGAAGGAAGAAATGGTAACGGTCATAAACTAGTTAGAGATAGTATTGATTATAATGAGTTTGTTGAAATGCTACCTAGAGCTATTAAAGCCCCAAGTTTGTTTAACGATAACTTTAAACAAAAGTTAATGCAACTTGCATTTGTTTATCAATTTGATGTAAAAGATATGGTTGAAATATATAAAAATGCTAGCAAAGGTAGAAAAGATGTTACAATTGAACATATCAATATGCAAGCAAGACTATATTATGAAAAATCAAATGAAACAATTAGTATTAAGAAAAAAACAAATGATGATACAGAAATAATTGCTAATCTTTCATTTAGAACTGTTGTTGATAAATTTGTTGTAAGTGATCCGACCTTAAGGTCTGATGCACTTAATACAATTAACTTGTTTATGGCTCAAAATGATATTGATTTAGGAGCACTAAATGTTTTATTAATCTTTATTTTAAAAAACAAAGAAGGAATACTACCGCATGTTAACTATTTAAATAAAGTTTGGTTATCATGGTCTAAAGCAGGGGTTAGAACAGCTGAGGACGCAATTAATCATCAAGAACATTTAGAAAAGACTTGGAGTAAAACAAAACCAAAACAACAAGTCAATAAGCCAGATTGGTTAGATGAATATATCGATGGTTTAGACGATTGGGAGGGTTAATATGACCTTAGAAGAAATGCGTAAAAGAATAGCTGAAGATAATGAGACTAAAGATTTAAAACTAACAAATAGTGATATTTTAGTAGTTAATCGTTATCTAGATTTAAGAGGAGAAGTTGTTGACGGATATAAAGTGTCGTTAAAAACTGATCCATATGTAGAAATTGTTTATTTGCCAACAACTGAAAAGTTACAAGAAGAAGCACGCGATAAGTTTAAAAGTCATTTATTAGTATTTAATAGTGAAGTCTATTTACAAGAGGCTAGTTTAGATGATTTTAAGTTATTAAATGAAGAACGTGAAAAAGTAGTTATTGAACTTAAAAAATTTGTTGAAAACTATAAAAAAAGCCATTATTCAAAAGGGTATTATATTTCTGGAAAATATGGAACAGGTAAAACATATCTACTTTCAGCTGTGGCGCACGCTTTAGTTCGAAAACATATTAATGTTTTAATGGTTTTTATGCCTGATTTAGTAAGAAGTGTAAGACAAGGTATTAGTGATGGAAACTTAGAAGAGAAAATCAATCAATTAAAACAAGTTGAAGTTTTAATGTTTGATGATATAGGTGGCGAAAATATGACGCCTTGGTTTAGAGATGAAGTATTACTTCCGGTTTTACAATACCGACTATCAGCTAGACTTACAACATTTTTCACATCAAATTTAGGGTCTAAAGAACTATTAAATAGTTTAACTACTGATAAAAACCAAAAAATTGACTTTGTAAAAGCGCATCGCGTTATTCAAAGAATTACCGAATTGGCACATTATATTAAACTTGATGAAGAACAATATAAAGTTTGATTGACTGTTTAATAAAATATGCTATAATTATATTAATAATGAAGAAGAGGACAAAACTAAGTTTAAACAAAGCGACGTAGAACTGGTGTAAGCTACGAACAAATTTAGTTACTACCTTGGAGTTGGTGTATTAAAACTACATCCGGTTAATTACCGTTATCTAATAATTAAGCGCTAGATTAATATCTAGAACTAAGGTGGTACCGCGGAAGATCATTCGTCCTTAGACATTTATTTGTCTAGGGACTTTTATTTTTTAATGAAGAAAGAAGGAATTATAATGATTAAAATTACACTACCAGATGGAAGTATAAAAGAATTTAATATAAATATAACACCATATGAGATAGCTTTATCGATATCAGAAGGTTTAGCCAAACAAACAAAAGCGGCAGTTTTTAATGATGAATATGTTGAAATTAATCGTGCATTAAAAACTGACGGATCATTAAGATTATTAACTAAAAAGAATGAAGAATTATTAGATGTCTTAAATCACTCAACAAGTCATTTAATGGCAGAAGCGATTACTAATCTTTATAAAGGTGCTAAGTTTGGAGTTGGACCAGCTATTAAAGAAGGGTTTTATTATGATGTTGATTTCGGTGACCATGAGGTTACTGATGATATCTTAGAAAAAATTGAAAAAGAAATGATCAGACTTGCAAATCTTGGTGAGGATATTAAAAGAAAAGAAGTATCATACGAAGAAGCGAAAGATATATTTAAAAATGATGAATACAAATTAGAAATTATTGAACAATATAAAGATACTGATCTTTCGGTATATACTCAAGGAAATTTTACTGATCTTTGTCGTGGTGGACACTTAGTAAATACAAGTGAAATTAAACATTTTAAATTATTAAGTATTGCAGGAGCTTATTGGCGAGGAGATTCAGACAATAAACAATTAACTAGAATTTATGGAACAAGTTTCTTCTCAGCTAAAGATTTAAATAATCATTTAAACATTTTAGAAGAAAGAAAAGCACGAGACCATAGAAAACTAGGCAAAGAATTAAACCTTTTCATGATTAGTAATGAAGTCGGTCAAGGACTTCCTTTATGGTTACCAAAAGGTGCAACAATTCGCCGTGTAATTGAAAGATATATAACAGACGTTGAATTAAAAGCAGGTTTTGAACATGTATACACTCCAATTATGGCTAAACATGAACTATATATAACATCAGGTCATTGGGGTCATTATCAAGACACAATGTTTCCACCAATTGAAATGCCAGATGGTGAAAAACTAGTTTTAAGACCAATGAACTGTCCACACCATATGATTATTTTTAAAGATGAAGTTAGAAGTTATCGTGATTTACCAATTAGAATTGCTGAACTTGGTATGATGCACAGATATGAAAAATCAGGTGCACTATCAGGACTTCAAAGAGTTAGAGAAATGACATTAAATGATGCTCATATATTTGTAAGGCCTGACCAAATTCAAGAAGAAATAAGTAGAACAATGCAAATGATTATAAACACTTATGAAGTATTTGGAATTAAGGATTACTACTTTAGACTAAGTTATCGAGATCCAGAAAATACTGAAAAATATTTTGACAGTGACGAAATGTGGAATAAAGCAGAATCCACACTAAAAAGCGTTATGGATGAATTAAACTTAAAATATGTAGAAGCAAGCGGTGAAGCAGCATTTTATGGACCAAAAATAGATGTTCAAGTTAAAACAGCTATGGGTAATGAAGAAACACTATCAACTGTACAACTAGACTTTTTATTACCCGAAAGATTTGACTTAACATATGTTGGAAGTGATGGAAGAAATGATCATAGACCAGTTGTAATCCATAGAGGAGTAGTATCTACTATGGAAAGATTTGTTTCATATTTAATTGAACTTTATAAAGGAGCATTCCCATTTTGGTTAGCACCAGTTCAAGTTAAATTAATTCCCGTTAACTTAGAATTCCATAGTGAATATACAAAAGAATTGAACGATAAATTTATTAATTTAGGATTTAGAGTTGAAAGTGATTATCGTGATGAAAAACTAGGTTATAAAATTAGAGATGCTCAAACTCAAAAGATTCCTTATCAATTAGTCTTAGGTGATAACGAAGTAAAAGATAATACTGTGACTTACCGTAAATACGGTGAACAAAAACAAGTTACTGTAAGTGTAGAAGAGTTTATTAACTTAATGGAAAAAGAGTTAATAAACAAATAATATGAGGTGGTTTCATGCCCAAAAATGAAATAATTAAACTTTTAGAACAAATTGTTGATAAAAAAACAAATAAAACACTAAAAAACTTAGAAGCAATTAAAAGAGTGTCGATATTAACAAACAAAGTAGTTGATGTTGAAATTGTTTTACCAAGCCTAGATAATGCTGATGAGATAAAAAGAACGGTTGCTAAAATAGTTAAACTAGATTTAGAATATCCAGGTTTAAAAATTAATATTAAACAAGATGAAGCAAGCAAAGAATTAGAGAAAGTAAAAAAACAAACAATTAAATACTTAGCGATTGCCTCTGGCAAAGGTGGTGTTGGTAAATCAACAGTTGCTGCTAATATTGCTTATGCTTTTAGAAGACTCGGTAAAAGAGTTGGTATAATTGATGTAGATATTTATGGAGCAAGTATCCCGTTTGTATTAAACATGGATATAAAACCCCTTGATTTAAATGAGGAAGAAAAAATAATACCAGCAAACTTTGAAGATATTGAGATTATATCAACTGAATTTTTTGTGCCCCGTGATAAACCATTAATGTGGCGCGCACCAATAGCAAGCCAAATGACAAAAATGTTTTTTGATTCCGTTTCATGGCATGAAAGGATTGATTTAGTTATTATTGATATGCCACCAGGTACTGGTGATATAGCAATCGATGTTAGAGAATTAGTTCCTAAAAGTGATATGATAATTGTAACAACCCCAAATATAGCAGCATCTAATATAGCTGTTAAAGCAGGGCTTGGATCAAAAGAATTAGGTCATAATGTAATAGGTGTAATTGAAAACATGAGTTTTTATTACAATGAATGTAGTAAAGAAAAAGACTATATCTTTGGTAAAGGTGGCGGTGAATTAGTTGCTGAAAAAGTTGGTGCTGATTTACTTGCTGAAATACCAATTAGTAAAATGGATAATAAAGATGTAATTTTTGATATGTCAACTATCCAAGGTAAAACCTATCTTCAAATAGCAAGAAACTATATTGATAAAAATAATTTATAAAATTAACTTGTTTATTATATGAAAATATGTATAATATATATAGTATAATAAACAAATGGGACTATAGCTCAGGGGGAGAGCGCTTGCTTGACGTGCAAGAAGTCGTAGGTTCAAATCCTACTAGTCCCACCATTATTTGACATTTAACAAGATTTCTTTTGAGGTCTTGTTTTTTTATTTTTTTTTAAAAATTAGTTAAATAGACAAAGTTTTATATTACTGAGTATCCGAGGAATCCTCGGTAACTCAAAATATTGATAATTTATTCATTATAAACACAACTGTAACACTATAGGGAGTCCGCAATAAAACGCGTTGATGTTTGCTGTTGTGATCACCCTTCGTATTTTTTTTGAAGGTTTTTTCTATTTTTAAACAGCATTCAAGGATTTCTTGAATACTTGAAATGATAAAGAAATTAAAGTGAAATTAGTTCTTTTTAATCAATATGGATAATTAAATGTTGCTTTTGTGCCTTAAAAATAGGAAAAGATTGGTATATAAGCAACAAACATAAGTATAATTTTGCTTTATTGTCTAAATAATAAAGTAACAACCAACTATTTTTACTATTATATAATAAAAAGGAATTGATATATATCAGAAAAGTAGAAACTATAAATAAAAAAACATTCTTAAAAAGTCACTCAAATATTAAAAAAATTAAGGGAGAAAAAAAGACGGAAGGCTATAGCATTAGAATATCTGGAGGTGTGTTCAATGTTAAAAAAATATTTACTATCGACGTAGCATCAGGAGACTATATAACACCAGAACCTATTGATTATTTATATAAATCATATTTATTTGAAGGAAACACAATAAAATTAAAAGCATATAATCTTGAAACAATTTTTTCTGAAAAGCTGGAATCAATAATATCAAGAGGATTGAATAATACTAGAATGAAAGATTATTATGATATATATTTAATTTTAAATAAAGGAACAATTAATTATAAAACTTTAGGTGATGTAATTATTAATACTTTTGAAAATAGAAATACAAAATATAGCAAGAAAACAATTATGAATACACTGAGTACTATTATCGAATCAGAAAGTATTAATCAATTATATTTTAATTTTATTGAAAGAAGTAAATATGCTGTAGACATAAAGTTAAATGTTATTATAGAAATAATAGAAGATGTACTAAAAAAAGTTTTATGGACTGATGACTTTAATTTGGAAATTAAAAAACTTATATTTGTCAGGCACGGCGAAGATTCACCGGATAAACTTGGTGAA